>SAMEA104315429__coassemble_486_pt1 | contig 31177 bp, 25 predicted proteins | sample SAMEA104315429__metabat2_high_PE_009 | metagenome-assembled genome bin SAMEA104315429 (sample SAMEA104315429) | gut metagenome | biome: Monkey gut; feature: monkey-associated habitat; material: faeces | place: China | collected 2013
CAAAAGCTATGTTATTACATTGCAAAAGCTATGTTATTACATTGCAAAAGCTATGTTATTACATTGCAAAAGCTATGATATCAGGATTTACTGCTATCTCAACTCCCAACAGTCCGCAACAATGAGGAAGGATGATGATGAGAGGTATGAAAAATAATCCCTGACGTGAATTATGGTTTATTATTTATGGCATAAAGCGAAAGATTTTCTTTAATCATTTTTTTATAGGCATAAACTTGTAAGTAAAGGAAAAAAATTGTACTTTTGCACTTGTATTGAGAGTTATATTTACATTATACTCACACCTATATTTAGGTCGTATGGTATTTTTCATAATAATTTAATAAGTATATGGCTTTTGCTTGTTTTTAATAATCAAACGAACAAAAGCCATTCTTATAAAAATATGTATGCCGTAACGAGCTGATTGCAAAAGAAATCCCCATCACATGGATGTATGCTGACAGGCATAAACAATCCATATTTTGAACAACAAAAAAACAAAGAAAATGAAACAACGACGAACATTCCTATTATGTACTATCCTATGCGGATTATTTCTTACCCCTTCCACTGCTTTCTCTGACACACAGTCAGATTCGCTTAACGTGAAATTCAAAGCGAGAAAGAAATTCACTCAAATCGGATATAGTTACAATACTTTCTCTCGCGATAATGGCGTGGAACTGAAGAATGACCTCGGTATATTTTTATATTCGGGCAGGAGCTACTATCTACACAAACCAATAGGAGGAAAATTACGTATCGGACTCGATTGCGTATGGTTTGACATCAACTATAATAATTATAAGGTGAATTATCAAATAGCTGACGATCAATCTTCTTCACAGACCAGAGACATAGATTTCACTGACAAAGACTATACTTACCAAAACACCACTATGCACGGTGTGGATATTGCTATGCAGATTGGTCCTTCCGTGACCTACAGTTTCAATAATGATATGCAGATACATACTTATGGTCGTTATGCTCCTACCCTCTCTTACTTTTACGATGGTGACAATCTGCAATATGGATTTGGAAACTACTGCGTGATAGGTACTAATTTCAGTTGGAAATCTATTGGTATAGGCATCGAAGGACGTTTCGGCAGCCCAAAATACAAGAATATCGACGAAGACGATGAAGCAAATGGCGATACCGACTATATCAAAGACGGAATACACTTAGCGAACAACGAGAAAGTCAAGACAAAATACAGTGGATTTAGAGCCTATATCTCTTTCAGATTCTGAGAAAACAAACAACTATAAAAAAATTCTATAATATATGAAAAAGACATACAGAATAACTTGGATAGTATATTTTCTGCTTACTTCTATATGCTTAGCTTGTAGCGAAAACACTATCTATATTGAAGATAGCGGAATCGACATTCCTGACGACAACAATACTTCCTCTAACATTAAGGTAAAAGGTCACTTTTCCCTTAATGGCAATACCAATGTCTCTGTACCTACTGTAGAAACATTCTGCGCAGAAGGCAAGACATCCAAAGGAGAGTTTTCTACAGCTGTAATTTCTACACAATGTCCACAGATAATTGTAGGTAAGAATTCTAATGACGAATTGACCTTCATGTATCGTGGAAACGTAAAAGAAAACGAGAAAATAGATATAAATGAACACACTACTGCTGTAGCCCTCTTTACGATGCACCCAGCATTTTGGAGCCTTAATCCTAAAGAGTATAGCCAACTCGAAACTACCGTCAAATCCCTCAGTGGATATAACGACCTCGTCAAAGAAGTGAGGAATATTCTTGCAAGCGGCAATCCTTTGATGGACAACAGCAATAAAGCCCTTATCGAAGCATTAAAAACTTGCTACAAGCAGTTTTGCAGCATTTATTCCACACAAAAAGTATCAAGCGCTTCCGCTCATATATCACCACTCGTTCAAAAGGCAAAAGACGAATCTGGAAACTATGATTATTTCCCTATCGAATTCAGTCCGGAAAGCAATACCATGGCTATCAGAGTCATAGGACTGGCTCCTCCTTACGAATGCAGAAAGATAGTGGATGGTAATGTGAAAGAAAACAAGCTGATAATGCCAAACACCACTTACGGTCTCTCTGATTTGGGAAAGTTTATAGTCAATGGATTCAAGCTCCAGGATTTCGCTGAATCATATAAAGATGTAAACAGAGGGGAATGGAACGAATTCGACATGAAAGCGCCTACCGACTATGATTTCATGCTTGACAGGACATCAACCGCCGCTAAAGATGCACAAAAATGCTTTTATGCCCTCGACGTGCTCAGCATGGTCGGAATATTAGGAGAAATCAAGGTGAAGAACACCACTACCAAAATCGTGTCTCCTCTGCTGGACGACGAGACGCAAATGGCATTGACTGATGCTGTGGAGAGACTCAAGTTGAATCTTGACCCTACCACCACAAACGTATTCGAATGGGCAAAGAGCTGTTACTACTCTATATTGAACATCGTTTACAATCACTTGTCAAACAACGATAACAACTTGTTCAAGAATGCAAAACTGTTCAAATATTTTACGAAAGCATTCAATTTCTATGACAATGTCAGTGCGGTGTTCAGCATCATGGGACGCACTTACCTGGACAACACCGTACCTGCACAGATAGAACAATGCTTCTCTCAGCACAACAGCGTAATCACTACCTGCAACGGCACCGGAATCAGCGTCAAGAGCGGTAACGGACAAATCGGAGAACCGGGACAGCCACTTAGCGAACCGATAGTGTTCAGCGTGATATGCAATCTGGGACAGCGAGTGAAAATAGAGGTTACGCAAGGCAATGGCACTCTCAGCCACTACTATCTGACTCCAAAAGTATTCGACGGAACCACACAATACGTCAGCACCGAATGGACTCTTGATGACAAAACCGAGAATCAGGCACTGACTGCATACATCGTAGATGTTGCTACCGATATGAAGCAGTCACCTGAATGCATCGTGAATGCCACTCTCTCCAAAGGCTCTATGCTCAGCCGAATCGGAGATACATACTATTTCTCTTACGACAGTAAAGGACGCATGGAAACCATTACCGACCGTACCAGTATGCTCGTGGAGCCTGATCCTAATGGAATCATCACCACAAAGTTTGAGTATAAAAACGATAAAGGCGATGAACTCTCACGCATAGTAATGTCCGGTGACGGAGAAGCCACGACCTTCAGCAATATAAAACAAAACGACAAAGGACTGTTAGAATCATTCAAATGGTCAAGTTCCGACAGCGATGGCACAGAATCCGGCACTGGAATCATAAATTATGAGTCCGATGGACGCATCGCAAAGATGATTTCAAGTGGTCAAGGATATAAAACTTCCATCACCTATTACTGGGAGGACGGATTGCTGAAACAGATCTATATTGAAGATACAGATGAGGAAATCACAAATGAAAGTTTCTATTTCACCTACGGCACCAAGAAGAATATCCATCTACAATATCCAGTAGGAATCAACATGATAGAGTTGAGCAGCATGTTCTTCTCAGGAAAATTCGGTCCTGGACCACGCCTTTTGCCAAACAGAGCTTACGGAGAAGATGCAGACATGACTCTCCAGTACACTACACGTAGCGATGGATACATCATGTCAGAAAGCATCAAAGCCAGCAATAATCCTCTGTTAGGCTATAACTTCGCTTATGCATACGTAGATAAGCCAGATGAAACAAGGTCATTTGCCGGTTCAGGCATCATACAATCAAAAGCAAAGAAAAGCCTGTTCAAGCGCAGAGCACACAGGATATTCGGTCTCTTCAGATAAATATCACAAACCATAATAACATGAAAAGTCCCTCTCCGCAGGGACTTTTCTTTGTTTCTATGCCTTTGCAAAGATGGTGGGCTTTTTGAAATAATCCTTTCTGAAACTTGTAAGTAAAGGAAAATGTTTGTATTTTTGCATTTCAAACAAATACGAAATATGAATCTTCCTCCATACGATAAAATGAAAGTGCGCCAGGACAAGAATGGCAACATACAGGTTTTTGACATGCTTCGACGCAGATATATCAGACTTACGCCGGAAGAGATGGTGCGACAATGCTTCGTCAATTATCTGGTGAATTACCGCGGTTATCCTCAGGCTTTGATGGGAAACGAGGTGCAACTGACCGTGGGAGAGAAGAAACTGCGTTGCGACTCCGTGCTTTACGACATGGAGGGCAAGCCCAAGATGATTATAGAATATAAGTCGCCAGAGGTCAGCATCACTGAGAAAGTGCTCCATCAGGCACTGTCCTACAATGCTATCCTGCACGTGGATTACATCATAATGAGCAATGGCACCCAGCATATATGCCTCAAGCGCAATGACTCTACTGGCTTCTGGGACTGCCTGTCGGAGATTCCCGAATATGGCAATTTGGGATAATCAGCATTGATTTCTGTTAAGATTTTCAAAAAACGACGGGCTTTCACGGCTTTTCTTTCCTTATATCAATGGAAATTAGTAACTTTGCACTCCAAATACAATTTAACCATACATATCGCATAGCGTGAAAATAAAGGATGTAATTAGTGCCCTTGAGTGTTTCGCGCCTCTGCCCTTGCAGGAAGACTGGGACAATGCCGGCCTGCAGGTAGGATTGACGGAGGCGGAAGTTTCAGGGGCTTTATTGTGCCTTGACGTGACCGAACAGGTCGTGGACGAGGCTATCAGCAAGGGATGTAACCTCATTGTCTCACACCATCCGCTGATATTCCGCAAGCTTCGTCAGATTGCGGGCAAGGACGGTGTGCAGCGTTGTGTAATCAAAGCTATCAAGAATGACATCGCCATTGTCTCCATGCACACTAATCTTGACTCGGCTGAGGGTGGCGTAAACCACATGATGGCTGAAAAACTCCATCTGGAGAATGTCCATTTCCTCGCTCCTCAGATAAAGGACGGAACGGAGTGTGGCATCGGAGTGATAGGCGAATTGAAGGCACCAATGCCGGCAGAGGCTTTCATCTCATTAGTGAAAGAAACCTTCCATTGTGGTTGCGTGATTACCAATCCGCTCCTTACGCGCGATATAAATAAGGTGGTGTGTGCAGGAGGCTCATGTGGAGAGTTCCTGCCTCAAGCTCTGTCTGCTGGTGCTGATGCTTTTATCACTGGCGAAATGCACTATCATGAGTACTTCGACCATGATGATGAGATACAGATTGCCGTGATAGGTCACTATGAGAGCGAGCAATTCACGCAGCAGTTGCTCAAGAGAATCATCGAGAAAGAATGTCCTGGCGTAGAGTGTCACCTCACTGAGGTAATGACCAATCCGCTCAGATACTTTTAGAAATATGGTTTTCGGTTGTTGGTTATTGGTTGTTGGTTGTTGGTTTTCGGTTAGAATGCCAATAGCAATTGAGGGTTCACCTCACTATACGACCAAAAACCAACAACCCAAAACCAACAACCCAAAACCAACAACCCAAATTAACATACAACTATGGCAAGAAAAGACCCTACAGATTTGACAGTAGAAGAGAAGCTCAAGGCTCTCTTTCAGTTGCAGTTGACACTCTCTCAGATTGATGAGAAGCGTGCTATCCGTGGTGAACTTCCTCTCGAAGTGGAAGACCTTGAGAATGAAGTGGAAGGTCTCAACGTGCGCATGGAAAAGATCCAGCACGAGATTGACGAGTATGATGCTGCTGTAGCTCAGCGTCGTGCTGACATCGAGGAGGCTAAGGCAAGCGTTGCTCGCTACAACAAGCAGCTCGATGAGGTGCGCAACAACCGCGAATACGACACTCTCACCAAGGAAATCGAGTTCCAGGAACTTGAGATTCAGCTTTGCGAGAAGAAGATCAAGGAGGCTATGCAGAAGATAGACGAGCGCAGACACGATATGCGTCGCGCCGAAGATCAGCTCAACGACCGTGAGACTGCTCTCGAAGAGAAGCGTGGCGAGCTCGACGAAATCATGCAGGAGACACGCGAAGAGGAGGAAATCCTCAAGGCTAAGGCAAAGGACTACGAGACTCGCATCGAGAGCCGTCTCCTCACCAGCTTCAAGCGCATCCGCAAGAATGCACGCAATGGTCTCGGCATCGTTTACGTACAGCGTGATGCCTGCGGTGGTTGCTTCAATAAGATTCCGCCTCAGCGCCAGCTCGACATCAAGATGCACAAGAAGATTATCGTCTGCGAATACTGTGGCCGTATCCTTATCGACCCAGAATTGGCTGGTGTCAAGATTGACAAGCCAGTAGAGAAGAAGCCTAAGAAGCGTCCTATTCGCAAGCGTACCAAGGACGAAGAATAAATCATCCTTTCAGGAACTCACAATAAAGTCCTAACTACTCATTATTAAGTAGTTAGGACTTTTTTTCATATTTAGATGCCCGAAGTGAGATTTCCATACAAAGCCCTTGTACTACACAAGCGCATTCTTTTCCTCTATATAGTCCAAAAGACGGGAGAAAGTCACGTTCTGACGCAAGAGTGAAGGATTGCCAAACATGATGAGGTGCAGGCGAGCACGCGTCATCGCCACATTCAGTTTGCGGTCTATTATCATGCCATCCTCCACAAAGGTGTTGTTAGTAAGGAAATTGAGCTGATAAGGGCGCTGAATGGTGAAACCATAGAGTATGTAATCACGCTGACTACCCTGGTATCTCTCCACCGTATCGATTGTAATATTATGGAGAATATCCACGCCTTTGCGGTCTATAGCATTGCGGATAGTAGCTATCTGGTTACGATAAGGCACTATGATTCCTATGGTCTTATCGACGTCAAACTCCACCTTATTTATATTATATATCTCATATACTGCGTCAGCTATCTTCTCCGCCTCGACGAGATTCGTCTTGTCTGAATGCGAAAGCTGTGGGGATGGACATGAGATGAAGGCTATGCGAGTATGAAGGATGATGTCGCGCATAGTGGGCTGTGCATCGGAGCTGCGATTAGGCAACTCTGTAGCCTGATGTTCGAGAGGCACTATGTCGAGTTTTCCTCCATAAAATTCCAGATTCGGGAACTCTGCAATATCGCGGTGCATACGTCCCTGCTTAGTGAGCATATAGACATAGCGCGGATCATACTCGCCATTCTCCATGCGAAAGCGTCGTAGCATTCGCTCAAACAGTGACAATCGGCAGTCCGTCAGTCCGATTTCATTCAGCATAGGCTCTGTGACAGCCGCCTCTTCCGCCGTCTGTTGCGCCACGGCTGGCAACTGCTTATGGTCACCGATGAAGACAAAGCGGTCTATTGCCTCACGGTCACCATTGCGAGCGCTAAACAAAGCCATAAGATGTGGCTCGAGTATCTGGGATGATTCATCCACTATGGCAAGGTCGAAATGCTTTATCCTGAAGAGAGCCACATTGACGGAGAACGATGACGTGGTGGCACAAACCACTCTGACACCTTTCAGCAACTGCGTCACTTCTCTGGCATTCCTGCATCCTTTCACACGATTGGAGAGCAGATTATTGCGATATTCCTTATCACAACTCAGTTCGTTGCCGATACGCAGGAAGTCTATTCCCTGCTCCTTGAGCTTTGAGCATATCTCATCCACAGCACGATTGGTATAGGATGTAATCAATATGTTTGTCCCTTCTTCCAGCAATTCCTCTTGTAACTGATAGAGCATTCCGTAGGAAGTCTTTCCCGTTCCCGGCGGACCAATAATCAGAAACAATTCCCTTGCCTGCTTTGCCCTCGTCACCAGTTCGGTAAAGCCCCCATAATGCTTGCCTTTTGCCTGCAGCGAAGCATCTATCTCCGGCATTCTCTGGCAGAGCACAAGGTCTTTACGTGCCTGTGAAGCACTCAGGAAAGAGTGCATTGCGCCAAACAAAGCACTGGACGACGAATCGAGAAGGTCGTGCTCGACAGCCCATCTCATATCTTTCTCCACCTCAAACACCTTGCGATCCGTCTGCTTATTGCGCAGTTTCACGGTGATTCCCTCGGCATTTATCTCCATTATCGAGCATCTGTTGACCATTCTGGCGCAAGCATCCGGCTCTTCGCCATCCTTATAGCAATACAGTATGACCACATCGCCGATGCGGAAATTGGAAGTATCGGCAGACTGTGCTTCGGCAAAGCGCAGCGAAAGCGTCTCCACTGCCGTATCATTAAGTCCGAATCCACTGATAGTCAGTGAGTCATAGATATTTCCCGCCTGCCTTTTCTCCTCCAGGGAATCATGCCAGATGGAGGCAAAACCAGAGTTCTCCTTCAGTTTGTTTCCCGTCTTTGCAAGCATTTGCTCCACCTGCACAAAGCGCATGAAGCGATAATAATACGTCCTTTCGAGCAAAGAAGCCCTGCGTAGTGGCTCCAGCACTGCTGATAGTTGTGGCTTAATATACACATCCCATAGTTTTCCGCTCAAGTGCTTCATATTGAGCGACTCTGGAGTGATGCTGTTCAGACGCGTATATCCGCCTTCTGCAAAGTCCATCTCGCACCAAGTGAGGAGATTTCTCTGCCTTATAGCACGCAGAAAGAGGTCTGGCGACTGTGCCATTGCCACCAGTCCCTTCCTATATTTGGAATATAGAAGCATGATATGCTGCACCTCATCTGCCCTTCTTTCAAACTCATAGACAAACAAAGCGCGATAGAGCAGCAGCTGAACCCAGTGCTTCTCCTGTATCTCTGGCACGTCAGGATTATAGTCTGGACTATTGAATGGTACAAAACCTGCCTTTCCCGACTTCTGCTCTATGATGATACTCTTCCGCTTATCCTCATAGAGAAAGTCGAGACGACCCTGTATTCCCAGCACTTCACTGAAGAATGAAGGCTCCAACACCACGGCTTCCTTATCGTAACCACCGATGGCACGTGGCAGGTCATTGCCTATCAGCGACTCTATTATCGCCTTCTGACTTCTCGCATCATGATATAGTTGCTCCACTTTTGTCCTGTCCTGAAAGTCAGGATCAGCCACCATATTGAGCGCATTGCTGTGGAAATACTCATTCATTCCCTCGCTAAAGCCCACCTTTCTGCCGTGCACCGTATCATCGAGATACATTCCGGCAATATTACCAAGATGGATTGGCATGGTGCTCGCCTGCGGACGTAGCCTGTTTATCAGACTCACGTAAGGCGATTCTGCATAAGTCTCAAAGCAAGAGGCTATAGTGGAGATATTGATGAGATAGTCTGGTTCGAAGATTATCAGTTCGGGAAAGCAGACATCTCCCTCCATACGCACCCTGACAAGATTTAATTGACTGTACTTTCTCAATATCTTGGCAAGATAACTCCAATCCCCCACCCCGTTTCGGGTCAGGTATTTATTTGTAGCATCATAACAGATGTGCATCTCCTTGCCGTCCTCTTCCCTCGTAGCAATGATGGTATGGTCATCCCATGACTCAGTAATCACCCTCACCACGTTTGTCTCATACTTCTCCCATCGTGTGTTTCTGTCGGCAAAAGGGAAAGCTCTCGTGAGCCGTTCTGGTATCTCTGACACGTTTGAGATATACTTCACCAGCAGACTCACTGCTTTCAGATCGTGCGGAAAAGACCTTTCGAGCTCCTCTTCCGTAAGGTGAAGTCCATGCTTCCGCTCCGGAAAGAGAATCTTTCTCGTGTCATGTATCAGTCGTGCCACAGGTGCTGGCACATGATATTCCTTCATGATATAGTCGGTCTTGGCAAACAGTCCCACGAAATTGATGCGGCAGTCCATCAGACACTGTTCCACAGCATGATAATATACCTCCTTCAGCAGGCGGTATCTATGTCTGATAGGCATTTCTTCCGATGTCGATTCTGCTAAAAAACGGAAGAATCCTTCTGCCGTTTCCATCCTGTAAGTAGCATTATTTGGGTCACTAATTGTCAACAAGTGTAATTTTGACATGCAAACGATTTCTTATTTTTTTACACTTAAATAGTGTTAAAGTGTTGATAATGTGGAGAAAAGTTCATACCTTTGTACCAAGAAACGAAGCAAACGCTTTATGTTTCATTCATTAGCATAGCATAATAATTAAAATAGTTAGGTTAGTTATAGTTAGTAGTAGATTATTTGGGCCTTTCGAGTCGTTGAGATTCCGAAGGTCTTTTTTTGTCCATATCTTTCCTTTCTATTTATTTTTTCTCGTGCAAAGATAATAACTATTTGTTACAAAAACAACATTTTTCCCATGTTTTTCTTGCAAGATAGCGAATAAAGGGTTACTTTTGCAAACAGTAACATCAATCAACAAAGAAAAATGGTAAAGCATATTATTCTATGGAAGCTCTCTGATGAACTGAGTTCTGAGGAGAAGGAAAGCGTAAAGGCTGGCATCAAAGCTGGCTTGGAATCTCTCGTTGGCAAGGTACCTGGTCTCATTGAATGCAAAGTCAATATTAGTGGCAGACTGGATTCAAGCAACTGCGATGTAATGCTCGACAGCACACTGGAAAGTCCCGAAGCATTGAAAGGCTACGCTGTTCACCCTGAACATCTCGCAGTGGCTAATGGCAAGGTGCGTCCTTACACCGTGCAGCGCACTTGCCTGGATTATGAATTCTGATGATATTGTTGTTTGGTTGTTTTGTTGTCTTGTTGTTTGGTTGTTTAGTTGTTTGGTTGTTTGCATCCGCAGTCTTTGCATTCAACTAAACAACAAGACAACTAAACAACAAGACAACTAAACAACAAAACAACAAAACAACAAAACAACAAACCAAACTATCCCATTTTCCCGTTTTTAGTAAACAATAGGAAAATCTTATTGTAACACATTGATTTTCATCACGTTGCAAAAGCATAGTTATTAGACGGCAAAAGCATAGTTATTACGCCCTAATAACTATGCTTTTACGATGCAATATCTATGCTTTTACGATGTGAAAGCTAAGATATTGTCTGACGATACCTTTTCATTCGACTTTTTGTTCCATTTTTCCTATCGCATTCTGCCTTACTTCGGAGAACGGAAAGTGGAGGTCAACCCATAAGACAACTGGCTATATTACGCTCCATCTGCTCCACTTTGCTCACGCCTACGAGCACTGATGTGACGCCACGCTGACTGAGAATCCATTGCAAAGCGGCATCCGAGAGGGTCTGACCTTTCTGATTGGCTTCGGCAGACATTTGACGAAGTTTGGCGAGAAGGTCGGGAGTGAGGCGATCAGGAGTGAGAAATTGACTGTGCGTCATGCGAGAGTCTGCTGGTATGCCGTTGAGATAACGGTCGGTGAGCAGTCCTTGAGCCAACGGAGAGAAGGATATGAAGCCTATACCATTGTCGGCACAATAATCGAGTATGCCCTCTTCCAGCGGTTCACGGTCGATGAGATTGAGCTTGCCCTGATAGATGAGCAATGGCACATCGCGAGCAGAGAGATATTCTTTTGCCACTTTCAGTGCTTCAAGTGGCCAGCGTGATATGCCCACATACAATGCTTTGCCCTGACGAACTATATCCACCAGCGCCTGAAGGGTCTCTTCGAGCGGTGTGTTTGGGTCGTAACGATGACTGTAGAAGAGATCTACATAGTCGAGGTGCATACGTTTCAAGCTCTGATTGAGGCTCGCCATGAGATATTTCCTTGAACCCCAGTTGCCATAAGGCCCCTCCCACATATCATATCCTGCTTTTGTAGCGATGAAAAGCTCGTCACGGTAAGGACGAAAATCATCATCCATCAGTCTGCCGAAGGTCTCTTCTGCCGCTCCGTATGGAGGTCCGTAATTGTTGGCGAGGTCAAAATGCGTCACGCCATGGTCGAAAGCGTAATGGGTCAATGCACGACTGCGGTCGTAAGAATCCGCATATCCGAAGTTATGCCAGAAGCCGAGGCTCACCTTTGGGAGTAGGACGCCAGACTTTCCGCATCGCTGATACATACGGTCAGCATTTGCATAGCGATGTTCATCTGCTTTGTAGTTTTCTTTCAATATCATTGTCTGGTTGTTTTTAGGGTAAAGGAATCCACTTCTATTACTATAGACTTGATTATTTTTCTAATTGAATATCATATAGTTAGTCAGTGATTATCCTCACCATATAGGGTACAACAGTAGGTGTTATTCACTTATATCTTTTGCAAAGATAGTGATGAAAAATGATAAAAACAAGGCTTTTACAAACTTTTTTCTTACCTTTGCATCTAAACCACAAGACAACATAACGACTAAACCACAAAACAACATACAATGGCAACCTTCATACCAGACAACAGTCAAAAGGATATTATATATATAAAAGGTGGAAACCACCTCGTGCTTGCCCCTCCTGGATGCGGAAAGACGCAGATTCTCACCGAGAGAATACGCATCGCGCATGATGAATACGGCGTGCATTATGATGATATGCTCTGCCTCACGTTTACCAATCGCGCCGCAAGAGGAATGGCAGATAGGATTTCTTCCAACATCGATGATACTGGAGTGGCTGACGTTTATGTAGGCAATGTCCACCGATACTGCATCCGTATGCTTGCATCCGAAGGAATCGTGTCTGCCAATGCCGCCATTATCGATGACGATGATGCCATTAGTATCATGGCAAGGATAATGAATGTGGACGAGGTATTCATGGCTTCCAACTGGAAGATGCGCCGCGAATGCTTTGACGCTATACATCTATCCCAACTCATGCACCAGATTCTCTCCGCCGTACCGCGCAACCTCAGACTGCATCCGGAATGCCTTACGAGCGAGGAAGTAAGAATTATGAAGGCTATATGCCTCTTGCATAGAGTGGAGTTTACGCCGCAGATGATGGGTGATTTCTACCATAATGCACAGAGATACATCGACAGCATCAATGGGATGCAGGTGTCCGACCCTATAATCGCGCAGGTAGGAAGAGCCAATATCATACGCCTGCTCACGAAAATGAATATGGCTCACGAATACGAAGCATACAAGAAAGCACGTATGCTCGTGGATTTCAATGACATACTGCTACTTGCCTACGACGCTCTCACTAAGGCGACAGCCTGCAATGACGTGGCTCTTACTGGCAAATGGCAGAAACATTGGGTGCAGGTGGATGAGGTGCAGGACCTTAATCCGCTACAAATGGCTATCATAGACCTTCTCATCGCTCCTGCTGAAGAAGGCAGAGAGAATACTGTCATCTATCTCGGCGACGAGCAACAAGCCATTTTCTCATTTATGGGAGCTAAACTTTCGACGCTCGAAATGCTGCGCAAAAGATGCGGAGAGAATATTCATTTCCTTGCAAACAACCACCGCTCGCCACATTATCTCCTCGATATTTTCAATACGTATGCTGAGAAAGTGCTCGGAATTTCACCTTCCGTACTGCCTAATGCCACAAACAAGATGGAGAATAATGGATGCACGATGATACATTCCAGTTCGACTTTAGACACGGAATACCACGACGTGGCGCTGATGGCGGAGCGCTATCTCCATGATTCACCCTATGATACGACGGCTATCGTTGTGGCTTCAAATGCCGATGCCGACTTTATCAGCGAGGAACTCAACCTCCTCAGTATTCCTCATTTCAAGATTTCTGGCACTGACCTTTTCTCCACTCCTGAGGTAAAACTGCTCTTAGCGCATTTCACAGCAATGACAAGCGACACCAATACCATCGCTTGGGCAAGGATTATGATGGGCACCAAGGCTATGCAGACTGCTTTCGGAGCGCGAGATTTCGTGCATCAGTTGGTGAGAAATGCTATTGCTCCTTGTGAATTACTGTCGATGAATGAGGACGACACCTCTACTTACACCCAGCGTTTTGCCCGTGCATACGAGGAGAAAGAGTTGGTAATCTTTGACACAGAGACGACAGGACTCGACACTTTCCATGATGACATCATCCAGATTGCCGCAATGAAGGTAAGGGGAAAGGAGATATTGGGCTCCTTTATGGTGCATATAGAGACCGAACGCGAGATTCCCGTAATGCTCGGCGATATAGTAAATCCTATCATTGCTGAGCGTCAGAACAGCGAAATCCTCTCTCACAGCGAAGCTCTCCATCGCTTTGCGGAGTTTGTCGGTGATGCCACGCTGCTGGCGCACAATGCCGATTTCGACATTCATATCCTGGAAAGCAACGTACGCAGATATTCTCCTGACCTATATGACGGTGGCGAGACGTTGCCGGAATGCTTTGACTCTCTGCGTCTGGTGCGTCTGCTCGAACCAGAACTGCGGGTTTACAAACTGAAATACCTTCTGGAAGTGCTTAATCTGGAGGGAAACAACTCGCATCTTGCTGACGATGACGTATTTGCCACTAAGAGTCTGGTGGATCATTGCTATGCTAAAGCAAAGGAAATGGAACCACATCAGAAGCTTTTCCTCACCACAGACCTTGTCTTGCGCATGATTTCCAAACTGCAAAAGAGCTATGCCCCACTCTATCATCATACTAAATCGCTGATGTGGAAAGCGGAGACGGGCGTGCATATTGCCGATGAACTGACTTATATCCACGAAGCATTGGTGAACGATGCTATTATAAATAAGGTGGAAAAGTTGCCTTATATCTGCGATTTCCTGCGCCATGACCTTATTGACTCCGTGGCTTATCCTGTACTGGCACAGCAACTGATGAAGTATGTAGCAGAGATGAATACGCTGAAGGAAGCGGATTTATGTGACAGCAAGCGAATTAGCGAGCGCATATATGTCAGCACTGTGCATAAGGCAAAGGGTCTGGAGTTTGATAATGTCATCGTTTTTGATGCCGTGGATGGTCGTTATCCTTCTTTCAATGCCAAGACAGAAGCTGAAAAACAGGAGGATGCTCGCAAGCTCTACGTGGCTCTGAGTCGCTCAAAGCGCCGTCTTGTCATTACTATAAGCCAGCAATTTGTGACACGCGACAGAAATATCTACCCACGTTCCGTCAGTCCTTTCCTTATTCCGGTGCTGGATAAGTTCAACTAATTGTAGCCTCCCAGCCACCATGTTGCCCGCATCACCGGACAAGAAGAGCAAAAGAAAAAAAGAAAGCCAAAAACCGCCACAATGCGTCAGCGCGATTTTTCACTCTTCACTTTTCACTTTTCGCTTTTCACTAAAAAAAAGAAAAGCTAACTCCCATTCTTCATTTAACAACCGCGTCAGCGCGATTTTTCACTCTTCACTTTTCACTCTTCACTTTTCACTAAACAATCCCAGCCAGTATGTTGTCCGCATCACCGGGCAATATAAAAAGCCAGCCTGAGCAATATGCACTCAAGCTGGCTTTTATTATGTATATTTATCTTACTGTCCCCTACCAGAGGGGCAGTAGTAAGAGTTCAGATTACTGATCGAGCTTCTGGAAATCCTCGAAAGAAATCTCCTTTGTCTCAAGAGTAACAACGTCCTTGAGAGCAACCATAAGCTTGCGATCTACAGCGATATTGATGAATGTATCCACCTGCTCTGGCTTCTTGAGCATTTCCTCAGCGTACTGTGTAAGGTACTCTTCTGGAACGCTGTTCATGCCATACTGAGCAAACTGCATACGAGTCATATCGATAGCAGCAGCCTTAACGTCAGCATCCTCGATCTTGATACCGAGAGCCTCAACGATCTGATTCTTAGCAAGGCTCCATGTGAGCTCCTTGATGCTTGCCTCATAGTTCTTGTCAACGTACTCAGCACCCTTGTCCTTGTTGTTAGCAAGCATGATGCGCTTCATGAGTTCGTCAGCATACTTCACCTCACCAATCTTGCTCTCTACGTATGTACGAACATCCTGGAGAAGGCGGAAGTCAGCATTCTGGTTCATCTGGTCCTGGATTCCAGCCACTACCTTAGCACGGAAGTCAGCCTCATCCTTTACGTTACCGTCGCCATATACCATGTCGAAGAGCTCCTTATCGATAGCGTGCTTAGTGTAACGTGAAATCTCTGTCACCTGGAAAGAGAAGTCAGCAGTTACATTTTCAGCCTCTTCCTTAGAAATCTTGAGGAGAGAAGAAATCTCGACATTGCTTGTAGGATAAGCCTTCTTAGGGTTGAAAGTGATGATATCACCTACCTTTGCACCATTGAAGAGAGCCTTCTGCTCCTCTACAGTGATGTAAGAAGGAAGCATGGAAGCCTCAGAAACGGTGATACCACCTTCCTTTGTGCTGCCATCCTCATTGAGCTCGCGGAGATCGCCCTTGAGCATATCGTTGTCCTGATATTCATCCACCTTCTGATAAGAACCTGCACGGCTTGCGAAAGCTTCGATCTGCTGGTCAACGAGCTTGTCATCAACAGCGATGTTGTAGTAAGCAATCTTGTCGTCCTTAGAGAGCTCAACCTTGAACTCTGGAGCAACAGCGATATCAAACTTGAGAGTGTAAGGTGCTGGTGCATCGAGATCTACAGGCTCTTCGCCGAGATGTGGCATTGGCTCACCGAGCATATTGATTTTATTCTCCTTTACATAGTCGTAAAGTTTCTCGCCTACGAGCTTGTTGATTACATCAACCTTGACCTGTGCGCCTACCTGACGCTTGATCATACCCATTGGAGCCTGTCCTGGACGGAAGCCTGGAATATTGGCTTGCTTACGATACTTTTTGAGTTGTGCGTTTACATCCTCCTGATAGTCAGCCTCTTCGATGACAAATGTCAACACGCCGCTAACCTTGTCGGGATTTTCAAATGTAATATTCATTTCTTGTTTTTAAGTTATTGTTGTTATGAAATTTACGTTTTTTCGGGCACAATGCGCCTAATAGGGTGCAAAGGTACTAATAATCTTGCAGATTACCAAACGACTAAAGAGATTTTAACTATTTAGCCTTACACGTTTTCTTTTCACCCTTTTACATCTCTCAGTCTTCAGTCGGCTGATTGTCGATTGCTGGTTGTTGTGGTTTTTCTTCCGAATGAGAAGCATTTTCTTCCGAATGAGAAGCATTTTCTTCCAAATGAGAAGCGTTTCCATCCGAATGAGAAGCATTCTCTGTAAAGACAGGAGATGCGAATTTCTTCTTCTTCAGTTCGAAGTCACGTCCGAGATACTTCTGCTTCACTATGTCATTGGCTGCCAATTCCTCAGGAGAACCATGAAATAGCAGTCTGCCTTCAAAGAGAAGGTAGGCACGGTCGGTGATATTCAGAGTCTCATGCACGTTATGGTCGGTGATGAGAATGCCGATATTGCGGTGCTTCAGATGCCACACCACATTCTGGATTTCCTCTACTGCGATAGGATCAACGCCGGCAAAAGGCTCATCGAGCATGATAAACTTTGGCTCAATGGCAAGACATCGCGCAATCTCAGTACGGCGACGTTCGCCTCCTGACAACTGGTCGCCAAGGTTCTTGCGCACCTTTTGGAGGCTAAACTCCTTGATAAGACTCTCCAATTTCTCGCGTCTGTCAGCTTTGGTGAGCCCCTTTTTCATTTCGAGCACCGACATGATATTGTCCTCTACGCTCATTTTTCGGAAGACACTTGCCTCCTGCGGCAGATAGCCGACACCATTACGAGCGTGCATATAGACCGGCATATCAGTGATTTCCTTATCATTGATATACACATGTCCCTCATTTGGCACCACCAGACCTGTGGTCATATAGAACGACGTCGTCTTGCCGGCACCATTAGGTCCCAGCAGTCCTACTATCTCTCCTTGTGTCACTTCGAAAGAGACATTATTGACGACAGTACGCTTTCCGTATATCTTGACGAGGCCCTCTGTGCGAAGGGTCATCTTTTCTGTATTCTGTTCCATATTTGTCAATTCGAATGCAAAATTAGTAAAATAAACTCTAAAAATGCACCTTTATATTAAAAACTACAGAAAAAATTGCAGTTTTTTAGTGGATTTTGGTTAATTTTGCATTCAAATTGACCAACGTGAACATCGAACCAATATATTTCCTTCCACCTTTAAAGCAAATAAAAAGAAAGTGATAATACTGAAGTATCTTAACATATTGGGCCGTTATCTCATACTTATGGGAAGGTCTTTCTCCCGACCTGAGAGACTCAGAATGTTTTTCAAGCAGTACATCAAGGAGATGTCTGCCCTCGGAGTGGACTCCATCGGCATTGTGCTGCTCATCAGTTTCTTCATTGGTGCTGTGATATGTATCCAGATGAAGCTCAATATCCAAAGTCCTTGGATGCCACGATGGGTGTCTGGCTACACCACACGTGAGATTATGCTGCTGGAATTTTCATCCAGTATCATGTGTCTTATCCTTGCCGGTAAGGTCGGCAGTAACATTGCCTCCGAACTTGGCACCATGAGAGCGACCCAACAGATAGATGCTCTCGACATTATGGGCGTCAATTCTGCCGGCTATCTCATCATGCCTAAGATACTCGGACTTATGACCTTGATGCCATGTCTGGTCATCTTTGCCGACGTGATGGGCGTGATAGGCGCTTATGCCACGGCTTACATCGGTCATATCCTTTCTCCGGAAGACCTCACCCTCGGACTCCAGCATGCCTTCAATCCTTGGTTTGTATGGATGAGTATCATCAAGAGCACCGTCTTCGCATTCATCATCGCAAGCGTTTCCTCCTTCTGTGGCTACACGGTAAAGGGCGGTTCGGTGGAAGTAGGTAAGGCAAGCACCTCAGCTGTGGTCAACAGCAGCATATTGATTCTCTTTTCCGACGTATTCCTAACCCAGTTGCTGTCATGATAGAAGTAAGACATCTCTACAAGTCCTTTGACGACAAGGAAGTGCTCAAGGACATAAATGCCACATTCGAGAATGGCAAGACAAACCTCATCATCGGACAGTCAGGCTCTGGAAAGACAGTGCTGATGAAGAATCTCGTAGGTCTGCTTCAGCCTACCAGCGGCGAAGTGCTCTATGACGGCCGCAATTTCGTCACCATGTCAAAGAAAGAGAAGATACAGATGCGTCGCGAGATGGGAATGATTTTCCAGTCTGCCGCTCTCTTCGACTCGCTTTCGGTGCTGGAGAACGTGATGTTCCCTCTCGATATGTTCTCCGACATGACCTTGCGGGAGCGCCAGCGTAGGGCTGAAGAATGCCTTGCGCGTGTCAATCTCACTGATGCTGGGCGCAAATATCCTGGAGAAATATCCGGAGGTATGCAGAAGCGTGTGGCAATTGCCCGCGCTATAGTGCTCAATCCTAAGTATCTCTTCTGCGATGAACCTAACTCCGGCCTCGACCCTAAGACCTCTCTCGTCATCGACGAATTGCTGCATGGCATCACGGAAGAATTTGGAATGACCACCATTATCAATACCCACGACATGAATTCTGTAATGGGTATCGGCGACAATATCTCCTTTATCTGCGAAGGCCGCAAGGAATGGGAGGGCGACAAGACTATGGTAATATCTGCCACAAACGAGAAACTCAATGACCTCGTCTTCGCTTCCGAACTCTTCAAGGAGGTGAAACGCGTGGAAATGGAGAAGCTCGCACGGCAATAAAGCCTTTGGCATACCCGATAACTAACGCCCCCACAATGGGGGATAAAACAAGGAAATATGCTCTTGACGGATAGTATAAGGCAAGTGAAGATACTCCTAATCGTAGCGGCTATTGTGATAGCGGCAGCATCTCTTGTGGCTTCACATTTCCTTGTGCGCGACCTTGCCATTGAGGAAAAAAACAGAATGGAGGTCTGGGCAGAAGCTATGCGCTCGCTCAACACAGCTGACGAGAACACCGACCTCAACCTCGTGCTCAAGGTTATCGATGAAAACAATAACATCCCTGTCATCGTGATGGACGAAAAAGGCACGGTGCAGACCTACCGAAACGTCACTCTCTACGGCAGCAACCTGCCTGACAGTCTGCAGATGGCTTCGCATCTCGCCCGTAATATGAAGGCTTCGGGCCACGTCATCCGCATTTATCTCGATGAAAACAACAAGAATGGGGAGTTTATTGACGTCTGCTACGATGAGTCTCTGATGATCAAGCGATTGGCTTACTATCCCTATATCCAATTGGGCGTAGTGATGATATTCGTCGTAATTGCCATTTTCGCCTTGCTCACATCCAAGAAAGCGGAGCAAAACAAGGTATGGGTGGGACTGTCGAAGGAGACGGCACATCAGCTCGGCACGCCTATCAGTTCGCTGATGGCATGGACTGAAATCCTCCGCGAGACTTACCCTGACGACGATCTCATACCTGAAATGGACAAAGACGTGAAGCGTCTCCAACTCATAGCCGACCGTTTCTCCAAGATAGGCAGCCTTCCCGAGCCTGTGGATACGTCTCTTCGTGAAATGCTGAGCCACGTTGTGGAATATATGGACCGTCGCACATCGCAGAAAGTCAAGATAATCGACCGCTTCTCTGATTGCGATTCGCATATTTTTGTCAATGGTTCGCTATTTGAATGGGTGATCGAAAACCTCTGCAAGAATGCCGTTGACGCGATGACAGGCGAAGGCAGAATTACCATCTACGCTCTTCAAGAGAACGACAAGGTGATTGTGGATGTGGAAGACACCGGCAAAGGCATAGAGAAGAAGAACATAAAGAATGTCTTCCGACCTGGCTTCACCACCAAGAAGCGTGGCTGGGGACTCGGTCTATCGCTCGCAAAGCGCATCGTAGAGGAATACCACGATGGCAAAATCTCCGTTCTGCGCTCTGAAATAGGCGTAGGAACCACCTTCCGCATCATCCTGCAAGCAGTGAAATAAGGGTTGTGGGTTATTGGTTTTCGGTCGTTGGTGATTGAATTTCGGTTAATGGTCACCACTGTGTCCGCCACTTTACCACCCGATATGATAATATAGAAAGAAGAAAATGAAAAAGAAATACCTCCCATCCGAATGGCATGAGCAGCAAGCCGTGCTCCTCACATGGCCTCATAAAGACACCGACTGGGCTCCATATCTCAATGACATCATAGACATGGAAGTGGAAATAGCGCGCAACGTCACCTACCACGAAGACCTCATCATAGCCACACCCGACAGTGAAGCCGTGAGAAATATTCTCGAAACATGGCTCTCACCTACCCAAATGGAGAGAGTGTTCATCTATCAGATGCCCACCAACGACACATGGGCTCGCGATCACGGTGCCATCACCTTATTATATAAGGGACACTCTGACGATGACAATGCAAGCGAACCTACAGAATATGGCAACGACGTTACCCTACTCGACTTCCGTTTCAATGGCTGGGGCGACAAATTCCGCGCTGACAAGGACAATGCCATTACAGCTAACCTCCAGAAAATGGGCGCTTTCACAAGGCTATATGCTGAAAATAGCGATGCAAAAACTTGCTGCGCTGATTGCAAAAAGCCAGCAATCACACTGGAAGATCACCTCGACTTCGTATTGGAAGGCGGGTCAATAGAGAGCGATGGCAAAGGCACCATCTTCACCACATCCATGTGTCTCCTTGCCCCGCACCGCAACCAACCGATGGACAAAGCCGAGATAGAGGAACAACTCAAGCGCCGTCTCTGTGCGGAAAGGGTGATATGGATAGACCATGGCAATCTTATCGGCGATGATACAGACGGCCACATAGATACAACCGTCAGAATTGCTCCCGATGACACATTGCTCTACGTGAAATGCTATGATGAGAATGACGAGCAATATGCTGACTTCCAAGCTATGGAAAAGCAGTTGGAATCCTTCCGCACCATCGAAGACAAGCCTTACCGACTGCTCCCTCTCCCTATGCCCCGCGCCATCTATGATGATGCCGAGCGCCTTCCTGCCACTTATGCCAACTTCCTCATCATCAATGGAGCCGTCCTTGTGCCTACCTACAACCAGCCCGACCTCGACCGTCAAGCCCTCGAAACCATCTCAAAGGCATTCCCCGACCGTGAGATTGTAGGCATTGACGCTCGTGTAGCCGTTCGTCAGCATGGCTCGCTGCATTGCCTCACAATGCAGTTTCCTGCGGAATAAAGCGACAGAACATCTGAAAACAAAGAGCAAAATATGCCTTCTGTGTGAGAGAGAGCAATATTCCAAAAAAGAGAGAAAACCACAAACCAAAAATAAGTATGTAAGTTGGTAATCAAAATTATTTTTGATTACCAACTTAATATAATAAAGAAGTCATCCCTTCTGTCACGCCATATCTCATATATTTATACGGGACAAAACCGACTATATTAGATATTTAGTTGTTGTAGAACCGAGAAATGACAGGGAAATTTTCTGTGATTTCTATACAAAGAAAAAGGTTCGTCCGTCTGTCACGTCCAGCCTCAGTAAAGAGACAAACACTAACTTAATAGCACATAACAACAACGGTCAAACCTTAGATAATGCAAAGGTACAACAAAATGGCGAAACGACCAAGAAAGATGATTATAAATTAAGTGAGTTTAAAACTGCCAAAGAGCAAAGATGAGGTTTCTTCACGAATGATTTCCATAGGAATTTACTGGTTAAGCCCTACATTTCAGGGCTCATAGCAATAAATTGTCATTTCGACATCATTACTCACAAGACTTTAGTTAAAACACGTTAAAGCAAAGAAAATGCCCTGTAAGAAAGCATATTACATAGATAAAAGAATATGAACGCCTTGCAAGGTATCGACAAAACCCATACTTTTGCCAACGTTTAGACATCAAACAACTATGAATATGTTAGGAAAAATAATTCTCACCGCCACCCTGTCGCTCTCGATGCTCAGCATGGAAGCACAGAAGAAGTGGACTCTTCAGGACTGCATGGAATACGCTGCGCAGAACAACATCTCACTGAAGAAGTCGGCTTTGCAGAAACAGATGAGCAATGAGGAATTGCTGTCATCCAAAGCGGAGCTACTTCCTTCTCTTAGTTTTTCATCTAATCAAAACGTAAACTATCGCCCTTGGCCTAATGCAGGGCAAGCCACAGTGTCGAATGGAAACGTACAATCGGGAGTAGATAAGGTGTACTACAATGGCTCCTACTCCCTCGCTGGCAACTGGACCGTATGGAACGGCAACAGAAACACAAATCAAGTAAAACTCAACAAGCTCTCAGTACAGCAAGAAGAGTACGATTCCATCACCACAGCACGCAGCATTGAAGAGCAGATAGCACAGCTCTACGTGCAGATAGCTTACGTAAAAGAGAACGTAAGCGTGCAGAAAGCCACTCTCGAAGCCTCTATCGTAAACGAAAACCGCGGTAAAGAGATGCTGGAAGTAGGAAAAATGAGTAAAGCAGACCTCATGCAACTGACCGCTCAGCGTGCTGAAGACGAGTACAACTTAGTGCAAGCCGAAAGCAATGTACGCGATTACAAGCGACAGCTCAAGCAACTCCTGCAAATCACAAGTAGCGAAGAGTTTGACATCGCTGGTTTTGAAGCCTCAGACGAGATGGCTCTGGCAGAGATTCCTGCCCTTCAGTCAGTCTATGACAATGCTTTACGCAACAGACCTGAGTTTAAAAGCCTCAATCTTCAGGTGGAAAGCAGCGAACTGAGCAAGAAGATTGCCAAAGCGCAGAGCCTCCCTACCATCGGACTCACTGCAAGCGCAGGCACCAACACCACGAGCCTGGGCGACCAGAGCTGGGGCATTCAGGCGAAGCAAAACTTCAGTCTCGGTGGTGGACTCAGCATCAGCGTGCCTATCATCGACCAAAGGCAGAAGCGCACAGCGGTCAATAAGGCAGAACTCTCTCGCCAACAAGCACTCCTTGACATAAAAGACAAGCAGGTGGAGCTTTACAGCACGATAGAAAACTACTGGATTCAGGCAGAAAACAAGCAGAGCCAATTCAAGGCAGCGAAGGTAAGCACCGAAAGCGCACAGACCAGTTACGACCTTCTCAGCGAGCAATTCCGTCTCGGACTGAAGAATATCGTAGAACTGCAGGAAGGCAAGACCCGCCTCCTCTCTGCCCAGCAAAATGAGTTGCAAAGCAAATACATGGCTATCCTCAATATCAAGATGCTGGATTTCTATCAGAAATAAGGGAAGAATGAATGAAGAAGGTCTCTTCCGCCACTGTGTCGGGCGCGTCATCGCCCGATAACCAAAAACCCACAACCCATAACCCACAACCCATAACCCACAACCCACAACCCACAACCAAAATATGAACAAAAGAAACATCACAATAGCAATAGCCGCCATCGTTGTCATAGGAGCGGCACTGTTCTTCTTCATGGGAAAGAAGAAAGATACAAAAGTAAGCTTTGAAACTGCCAAAGCACAGACTACAACTATCAAGACAAGCGTTACAGCGACAGGAACTATCGAACCTGTCACAAGCGTTACAGTAGGTACACAGGTCAGTGGTATCGTAAGCCACCTCTACGTAGATTACAATAGCGTAGTAAAGAAAGGACAAGTGATAGCAGAACTCGATCGCACTAACCTCATTTCGGAACTCAACAGTGCGAAAGCTACCCTCTCTTCTGAGCAAAGCGATATGCATTATCAGCGTGCAAACTACAAGCGTTATCAGGAACTCTACAAGAAAGGACTCGTATCTGCCGACGAATATGAGAGCGCAAAACTGAATTATGACCGCGCTGTAGAGTCTGTAAAGTCTGCACAACAGAGCGTAGCACGCGCACAGACCAACCTCGGATACGCCACTATCACATCGCCTATCGACGGCATAGTGCTCAGCAAATCTGTGGAAGAAGGTCAGACAGTGGCTGCAAGCTTCAGCACTCCAGAACTCTTTACCATCGCACAGGACCTCACAAACATGCAGGTAGTAGCCGATGTTGACGAAGCAGACATTGCTGACGTGAAGGAAGGATCAAAGGTGACATTCACCGTCGATGCCTATCCTGACGACGTATTCCAAGGAAGCGTAAAGCAAGTGCGCCAGTCTGCCACCACTACTAATAATGTAGTAACCTACGAAGTAGTCATCTCTGCGCCTAATTCCGACCTCAAGCTCAAGCCTGGACTCACCGCCAACATCACTATCACCACCAATGAGAGGACCAACGTATGCGCCGTCCCTGTCAAGGCACTGCGCTTCAACCCTAACGAAATAATGCTTTCTCCTGACGAGAAAATAGTAAACTGCGACGCAAAGAACAAGGTTTGGGTGAAACAAGGTCAGACCATCCGTGCCATTGCCGTGGAGACTGGTATCAGCGACGGCACTATGACTGAGATTATCAGCGGACTGAAGGCTGGCGAAACAGTCATCATAGGCAATAAGTCCAACGGTATGCCTAACGATGAGGAGAGCGAAGAGGAAGAAAGCACCAACCCTTTCATGCCGGGCCCTCCAGGAAAGAATAAAAACAAGGACGCTAAAAAGAATTAAGCACTATGGAAGAGAAGAGAAAAGTGGTCATCGAACTCGACAATGTGAAGCGTAACTTCACTGTCGGTTCGGAGACTGTACATGCCCTCAGAGGCGTGTCATTCAAGATATACGAAGGAGAATTTGTCACCATCATGGGTACATCTGGCTCTGGAAAATCCACTTTGCTCAATCAGTTGGGCTGTCTCGACACTCCCACATCCGGAGAATATTATCTCGACGGCATCAGTGTCAGACAGATGAAGCGTAGCCAAAGGGCAAAACTGAGAAACAGAAAGATTGGATTTGTCTTCCAGAACTACAACCTCCTTGCTAAGACCACTTCGGTGGAAAATGTGGAATTACCACTGATGTATAATAAGGAATATAATGCCACACAGCGTCGCGAGGCTGCCATAAAGGCTCTGCAGCAGGTAGGACTCGGCGAGCGACTCTATCATAAGTCAAACCAGATGTCGGGCGGACAGATGCAGCGCGTGGCAATAGCAAGAGCATTGGTAAACAATCCCGCAGTAATACTTGCCGACGAGGCTACTGGTAACCTCGATACGCGCACTTCTTTCGAGATGCTTGTGCTATTCCAGAAACTTCATGCCGAAGGAAGAACCATCATCTTTGTCACCCATAACCCCGAGATAGCGCAGTATTCCAGCCGTAATATCATGCTCCGTGACGGACTTATCCGTGAGGATGTCATCAATGACAATATTCTCTCTGCCGCCGAAGCACTCGCTGCACTGCCTATCCCTAATGATCAGTAAATACCTCCAACATGAGTATAACAAACTTATTCAAGATTGCATTCCGCGCAATAGCGAACAATAAGTTTCGCTCTTTCCTCTCCATGCTCGGCATCATCATCGGCGTAGCAGCCGTGATAGTGATGATGGCTATCGGTCAGGGTTCGAAGGAAAGCATCAGAAAGAATATCTCACAGATGGGCACCAATGTCATAATGATACGTCCGGGCGCCGACATGATGGGAGGCGTACGTCAGGATCCATCGTCTATGCAGACGCTGAAAATAGCCGACTATGAGTCTTTTATCAAAGACAAGAAATACGTCACCTACGTATCTCCTGAGGTCAACGCAAGCGGACAGGCAATATATGGTGCCAACAACACCAATACCACCATCTACGGCGAGTCGCTCGACTATCTCGACATCAAGCAATGGGAAATATCCCAAGGCGTTGCCTTCACCGATGAGGACGTAAAAAAGAATGCTAAAGTGTGCCTTGTGGGCAAGACTATCGTCGATGAGCTCTTCCCTGACGGCTCTGACCCTGTAGGAAAGACCATTCGATTCAAGAGCATCCCTTTCCGTATCTGCGGTGTGTTGAAGTCAAAAGGCTACAACAACTGGGGAATGGACCAGGACAATGTCATTATCGCTCCTTACACCACAGTGATGAAACGTATCGCTGCACAGACCTATTTCTCTTCATTCACCTGCTCTGCCATTTCGGAAGAGATGACTGACGAGGCTATCGACGAACTGACACAGAAGCTGCGTGAGAACCATAAGATCAAGGACACGTCAGGCGACAGCGATGACTTCACCATCAGAAGCCAGCAGGAGATGATGGAGACCATGTCATCGACTATGGACACCGTGACTATAATCCTCGTGGTGGCAGCGGCATTCTCCCTCCTCGTAGCAGGCATAGGCATCATGAATATCATGCTCGTCAGCGTGACGGAGCGCACCAAGGAGATAGGTCTCAGAATGTCTGTTGGCGCCAGAGGCATTGATATCAGCAATCAGTTTCTCATCGAGTCGGTGATAATATCGCTGACGGGAGGCATCATCGGAATCATTCTCGGAGAGATAATATCTGCCCTCGCCACGATGATATTCCATCTGCCTACGAGCGTTCCGGGATGGAGCATCACGGTAAGCTTCATCGTCTGCACCATCATCGGTGTGGGATTCGGATATTTCCCAGCACGAAAAGCCGCAAGAATGGATCCTATCGAAGCCATCAGATACGAATAATGACATCGCTCTCACAGTCAGGATATTCAGGATTACGATAGCTATATGGCATTGCTTCCTGGAATATCCTGACCATGACATTTACATACAACCTTAAAAAAACTACAGCAAAATGAGAATCAACAGAACTAATACCATACATATCTTCGCTATCATAGCAGTACTTCTCATGCCAGTCATGTTCATGCGACCGGAAGAGAAACTGACATTCACGCTCTATCTCTTTAAGTGTGTCACCTCCATAGCGATGATTACAGTCTTCTATCTCAATTTTCTTTGTCTCGTTCCAAAAATGATTTATAGTGAAGACAAAACGAAATTTATATACATCAATTTCGTTATTATTATAATCGGAGCCATAATAATGATGAAGATGCGTGGATATGAATTCAGATATATTGACATGTCAAATGGCATTAAGCCAAAGCCTGTTATGTCAATGCCAGTATTTGTTCAAGTTCTCATAGTGTTTCGCGATGCGCTCAATCTCGTCCTCTCCACTCTTATCGCCTACAGCATCAGGATGACAGAGCATGCCAACAGGCAAAACCACCTGCGACAGGAAGCGGAAGTGGCTAAGCGCGAAGCTGAATTACGCGGACTTCGCTTCCAACTATCGCCACATTTCCTCCTCAATACCCTCAACAACATCTACGCCCTCACTGCTATCAGCGCACAAAGGGCACAGGATGCCATAATGCAACTGTCGCAACTGCTCCGCCACATGCTCTATGAGAGTCAGGAGAAGAAGGTCAGTCTCAAGCAGGAGACAGACTTCATACGCTCTTATGTCGATTTGATGAAACTGCGCTTTGCAAGCAATGTCACTGTAAATGTTGACATTTCAGTGCCTGACAACGACGATATCACCGTGGCTCCATTGCTTTTTATCTCCCTGGTAGAGAATGCTTTCAAGCATGGTGTCAGCGCCACCCAGCCGTCAAATATTTCCATAAGCATCTCTGTCACTGAGAATGAGGATAGCAATAGCCCTGGAAATGGGGGCAAAACAATAAGATGTCACGTCTCAAACACTAATTTCCCAAAGACTGACGCTGACAGAAGTGGACATGGAATCGGACTCAAACAGGTGAGCTTACGACTCAATGCCACTTACAAAGACCACTACCGCTGGACTTGCGGTGTGGATGAAACAGATGGATTGTACCACTCAGAGATTGTTCTCTGGTAAAAAAACAGAATATTATGATACTAAATTGCGCAATAATAGATGATGAACCTCTGGCAGCGGAACTGCTCGCCGGATATGCAAAGAAGACTCCATTCCTCAACCTTGTGGGTGTATATAATAGTGCCATTGACGCAATGCGCACCCTGCGTACATCGCCTGTAGATTTGCTCTTCCTCGACATTCAGATGCCGGAGCTGAGCGGAATCGAGTTTGCCACTATCCTTCCTCCAGAAGTAATGGTGGTATTCACTACAGCTTTCGACCGCTATGCCATTGATAGTTTCAAGGTAAACACTGTGGATTACCTTCTGAAACCAATCTCATACGACAACTTTGTCAAAGCGGCAGACAAGGCTTTGAAACGCCATACCGACCGTAAGAAGGCGGAGGTTTACTCCAAGGACAGAGTAGCTTTCGTAAAGAGTGACTACAAACTGATACGTATCAACCTCGACGACATACTCTATGTCGAAGGAGTAAAGGACTATGTAAAGATAGTGCTCGAAGGCAATTCACAGCCAATACACAGCCTTATGAATATGCGCACATTCGAAGAGTTTCTGCCAAAGCCGGAATTTATGCGCGTTCACCGCTCATACATCGTCCACATGCCGAAAGTCAGCGTGATAGACCGCCTGCGATTGACCATCGGAGACGTTCTAATCCCTGTCTCCGACACTTATAAGGACGCTGTGCAGAGCTATATAGATTCACATACTCTCTGCTAAGCTATTCTGCAGAGTAAATAGGTGGTCAAAACAAGATTGACCACCTATTTATATTATGGTATTTTTGATTTGCAGACGTTGAGTCACAAATACATAGAAACAATACTGCACACTGCAACTTGAGTGTGCGCAAAAGCATAGAAACCGCAATGCTGTTCATCCGTCATTTCATACACTTCGGGCACAAAAAATGTAAAAAAATGCGGAAAGAGCCTCCCAATTTCATAATTTTGCATTAGTTTTTACAAGCAAACACAGGTATGGAACCGACTTTCCAACCTGCAAAATCCATCGCAATAATATGATCGAACATTTCATGGAGCAGACTGAGTTCTCATCCTATGAGGACTTCATGAGCAATTTTAAGGTAAACGTACCTAAGGATTTCAATTTCGGTTACGACGTCATTGACAGATACGCTGCTGAGCAACCTGAGAAAGACGCACTGGTTTGGGTAAACGATAGAGGCGCTAAAGAATATGTCACATACCGCGGACTGAAGAATATCAGCGACCAATGTGCCGCGTTCCTGCAAGGCATAGGAGTCAAAAGAGGCGACAGAGTAATGCTGATTCTCAAGAGAAGACTCGAATGGTGGTACACCATGCTGGCTCTGCATAAGCTCGGAGCAGTGGCTATACCTGCTACACACATGCTTACCGATAAGGATATCATCTACCGTTGCCACATGGCAGGAATATCTTGTATCGTGGCTTGTGGCGACCCTATCGTTGTCAATCACGTGCAGAAGGCACGCAGATACTGCCCTACCATCCGCCATTGCATCTCTATCGGACCTAATGTGCCTAACGGATGGTACGACTATTGGCGCGGACTCCACGAGGCAGACCCTTTTGAAGTGCCGGAGCGCAATAAGGTGACCGACAATTTCCTGCTGTATTTCACCAGCGGAACGACTGGAGAGCCTAAGATGGTAATGCATGATTTCTCATATCCTCTCGCTCATATCATCACTGCAAAATATTGGCACAACATACATAATGGCTCTCTCCACCTCACCCTTGCCGACACTGGTTGGGGTAAAGCAGTATGGGGAAAATTCTATGGACAGATGCTTGCTGGCGGAGCTGTATTCATCTACGACTATGAAGGAGCTTTCAAGCCTGCCGACTTGCTGAAAGTGATGCAGGATAATCACGTCACTTCTTTCTGCGCACCGCCTACCATATATCGTTTCCTTATCCGTGAGGACCTCAGTGCATACGACCTCTCCGCTTTGGAATACTGCACTACGGCTGGCGAAGCTCTCAATCCCAGCGTTTTCACTGAATGGAAAGAGAAGACTGGCATCATGATTTATGAGTCTTACGGTCAGACAGAGACAACTCTCGTAGTGGGTTCCTTCCCTTGGATTACTCCTAAGCCAGGTGCAATGGGAGTGAGAACACCTCAATATGACATTGAGATAATGAACGATGAGGGCAAGCCAGCCAAGCCAATGGAGCATGGCGAACTCGTCATTAAGGTCAGCGAGAAGCGTCCTCTCGGACTTTTCAAGGGCTATTATCGCGACGATGACCTCACTGCCGAGCGCATAAAGAATGGTTATTACTACACTGGAGACATCGTATATCGTGATGAAGACAACTATCTCTGGTTTGTCTCCCGTTCTGACGATGTTATCAAGACCTCTGGTTACCGTGTAGGTCCATTTGAAGTAGAGTCTGCCCTGATGACTCATCCTGCAGTGGTGGAGTGTGCCATCACCGCTGTCCCTGATGAAATCCGCGGTCAGATAGTCAAAGCCACAGTGGTTCTGGCTCCTGAATACAAGGATAAAGCGGGCAAAGAACTCGTCAAAGAACTGCAAAACCACGTAAAGCAGGAGACGGCTCCATACAAATATCCACGTATCATCGAGTTTACCGATGAATTGCCTAAGACCATAAGCGGCAAGATTCGACGTGTGGATATTCGTAATAAGGAATAAGAATAGACCCCCTCTTATCCCCCCTTGGGGGAAGATAAGGTAATAGGGAATAGAAAATAGGTAATAGGAGAATACACTTGCCAATCATGGTTTCTCGCTAAGGAATAATCTCAAGCGAATTAAGCTAATCTCCTATTACCTATAT
>SAMEA104315429__coassemble_487_pt1 | contig 31113 bp, 19 predicted proteins | sample SAMEA104315429__metabat2_high_PE_009 | metagenome-assembled genome bin SAMEA104315429 (sample SAMEA104315429) | gut metagenome | biome: Monkey gut; feature: monkey-associated habitat; material: faeces | place: China | collected 2013
CATCCTGCGTACCATCCTTGTACATGAAATAGTAGTCGGCGCAGGTTCCCACTTCACTGGTGAAGGAAGTGCATGATGGCTGGTTGCTATTGTTCTTGGATGCTACGATATCATTGAAATAGGTTTTTCCAGCATTGTCCCAGTAAAGACCATAGCCCTTCTCGCTGGTGAAATAAGGGATGGCGATATAAGTATTATTATTCCAGAGTACGATATTCTGGCGGCCACGCTGATTCATGTAAATATCGTGCAACTGTCCCAGACCATAGATTGCCTCGTCATCAGCAAGACGGAAGTCCTGCTCTATGCGGTACTTGCCCTTGTTGGCTTCATCCTTGCGAGCTTCCAGACGGGTCTTCGTATCGGTAAGCAGCAGCTTTCCATCCTTCGAAAGAAAGCGGATTTCGCCAGTCTGCTGATTCAGTTCAACGGAAATAAAATTAGAATTGATTTTTGCAATATCTCCGTTTTCCTGTATTTGAACGCCCTTCATCTGCTGAGGTTTCAAGATGACAGAATAGCTTTTCTTCTGAACAGGAGCACCAAGTCCAGCATCAGATTTCAAGATGCGGACGATGGATGGAGAATAGAATTCGATGGTTACATTCTGCTGAGCCACCTGACGGGTGATGGACTTTGTAGCCATACCTTTCTGGGTGCCTGCCACCTTTACATTCTTGGCGCAGAGTTCACTTGGAACACCAACGGCAGCGATGCCCAAAAGGGCAATGAAAGATAATTTCTTTAGCATACTTTTGTTTAGTTTATTAGAGGGTTTTTGAATTGTCCAGTTCCAAACACATAATATAGATTTCGGCTACAAAAGTAATACTAAATGGTGAAAAATGGATAAAACAAATGAAGATTCTGGTGGTACATTTGTTGAATCATACCAGGAAAGCCCCCTTTTCAGGGCTATTCCGGCATAATTCATCTATATTCAGAAGGCAATACGCCAAATTCCTTCTTAAAACACTTGGTGAAATAGCTGGGCGAGCTGAAGCCCGTTCGCTCGGCAATTTCATTCACGGTGAACTTTCCTTCCTGAAGCAAGGCAGCTGCACGACGAAGGCGGATGCTGCGGATAAATGCCACAGGAGTAGTATCGGTTAGAGTCGTCAACTTTTTATAGAGTCCCGTCCGCTCCATGCAGAGATCCTGTGCCAGTTGCTCCACGCCATATTCGCCATCTTCCAGATGTTGCTCTACCAAAGCACGCACCTGAAGTATCAGCTCGGGTTCCCGATTGACAGCTTCGGCTGTTTCCTGCTGCAAGCTATCCTCTGGCAATGAAGGAACTTCATCTTTAACAGAATCAGTATTTATTACATTTATACTCTTCCTCCTACGAAGATAAAGAGTGATGAAGCCCACTAAAGCCACAAGGAAAGCCACAAAGCCAGCTATCGCCCATCCCGACTTCCACCAGGGTTGGTCTATTGTAAAGAAGAGACCCAACATAGGCGAAACATAAATCAGACCATCGTGATAAGTTCCCAGCCAGATGGCTCCTTCCTTATCCCGATAAACCGTATTGATGCCCGTGGTGAGCGATTTTCCGTCAGGCAAAGCCAATTCCTTCACCTCGCGTGGAGTAGTGCCCAACCTGAAGTCGAACATCAGATAACCATGCTGACTGCTGATCAATGCCTGATTGTCTGATGACATATTCAATGTATGCAAGATGTAATTGCATGCGAATATCCTGGAATACTTACGGGTTTCCGGATTAAAATGCAGGAAGATGGAAGCATCTGTCTTGTTCTTTTCATCACGTCCGGTTCTGATCTGGTAAAACTGTCCGCTCGATGTCTGAACGGTGAGTGAGGTACTTCTGTAGCGCTGGACTTCTGATGCAGAATAGGCAGAAGCGGTATAGGCCAGTTTATCATTCTGAAAAACCGCCACGTTTCCCGAATCCATGAAAGCATAAACCTGTCTGCCATCGGTATCCAGATCCTGCAGACACCCCCATTCCTTCTTCAAATGGATTAGATTGCCATCCTGCGTATTGAGCAGCGAATCACCCATAACAACCCAGACATTCTTCCTGCTATCTACAAACAGATCCTGAATGGCATTCTGAGTCGAGCAGCTTCGATTCAACCTCATCTTATCCTCATTTCCTTTATTTAGCAGAGAATCAATAGGATGCTCCAGAAGTTGCCCCTCAGTAAGCAGAATACAGAATATCTTCTGATATTCCTTTATCCAAAGTCTATCCTGGCTATCGGCATAAAGATGCGTCTGCCCCTTGTATTTCATAATGCATTCTGCCTTTTCTTCAGGAAGGGGAATAAAGGAGAAACGCCTTCCATCATAGAGATTGATGCCCTTGGGAGTTCTCACCACCAACCTGCCATCTGCCAACTGCATCATCTGTAGAATACAATTATCAGAAAGGCCCTGTCGGGTATTGAGCACATAGAAATAATCGCTTGTCTCTACCTTCTGGGCTGAGCTGGTAAGTATCCAGCCCCAAAAGCAAAGAAAAACGATGCATAGTTTGATGATATATGGTTTATTTCCCTTCATAATCTCAACTATTCTGTTTTATTATTCAAGAAATAAATCGGTAATGGTATAAACATCATACTTTAAGTCCATAGTTGCTCTGTATTATAATCTTCTGCAAATATATGAAATAATCACAGAAGCTGTATCTATTGACCTAAAGAATTAGGTTTATTTAATAGTTGGCAAATGCCTGCAAGATTGCTGCCAATTGCAAGCAACTTTGCTGGCATATAACAGCAAGATTGCCGGCAACTGCCGACAACCTCACAAAACAGTATTTAACCCAAATCGGTCATTAGAGAATTACAAGAGTTTTTTTTATGACCGATTTGGGTTCTAAAACTGATATTGAAATAAAAAAGGCTACGTAACACAACGCTACGTAGCCTTTTAATAGGACATATTTTTCTTTATTGATATTTTTAATTCCCCAAGACTGAGGGGCTTTTTTATTGAGGAAGTTCTGTTTTATTGATTTTCATTCTAATCAAGCGTACTATTGCAAAATTAGGCGAAAAGTTCGGATAATCCAAATTTCATAAGTCTTTTTAGGAAATTTCAAAGCATTCTTAATTATTTTTATTAACTTTGCAAGCAGAGCATTTGTATTGTTGTCTTGTTGGATACAAACAACAACTAAACAACAAAACAACCAAACAACAAGAATAATTATGAAGCACAGCAACACACCTCTACGCGACGTCACCTTCAAGAATCTGATGACTAAGCGTATATTCCGAGTCCTCATCATAGCAAATCCCTATGATGCCTTCATGCTGGAGGACGACGGACGAATAGAAGGCAAGATATTCAATGAATATACTGAGCTCGGTCTGCGCTATCCACCTGCTTTCACGCAGGTCAGCACGACGGAAGAGGCACGCGCTGTCGTCACTTCGATGGACGTCAACCTCGTCATCTGTATGCCGGGTAATGCCGACAATGACGCCTTCGACGTGGCAAGAACTGTCAAGGCGGACTTCCCTGACCTGCCATGCGTGGTGCTGACACCGTTCAGCCACGGTATCACCCGACGTATGCAGCATGAGGACCTCTCCATCTTCGACTACGTATTCTGCTGGCTCGGAAACACTAACCTCATCCTCTCCATCATCAAGCTTATCGAGGACAAGATGAATCTCGACCATGACATCGCCGAAGCCGGCGTGCAGGTCATCATGCTCGTGGAGGACAGCATCCGATTCTATTCCTCTTTCCTGCCTAATCTCTATTCCTTTATCCTCGCACAGAGCCAACGCTTTGCCACAGAGGCACTTAATCCGCACGCTGCGGCACTGCGAATGCGTGGCAGACCAAAGGTGATACTGGCACGAAACTATGATGAGGCTGTAGCTTTCTTTGACAAATACAAGGAGAATATGCTTGGCGTGATATCCGACTGCCGCTTTCCTATCTCCACCTACACGCAGCTCTCTGGCGACAGTGAGAAAGTGGAGGACGCCGGATTCCGACTGCTTCGCTACATACGTCAGCAGGATGAGTACATCCCTCTCGTCATGGAGAGCGCCGAGACGGAGAACAAAGCCAAAGCTGAGGCTGAGCATTTCCGTTTCATCGACAAGAATTCAAAGAAGATAAGCGTAGATTTGCGTAAAGAACTGGAAGAACACATGGGCTTCGGCGACTTCCTCTTCCGCGACCCAAAGACGCACGAGGTGATACTGAGAGTGCGCTCGCTGAAGGAACTGCAGGACCATATCTTCACCATTCCGCGCGACTCCATGCTCTATCATATCTCGCGAAACCACGTGTCACGATGGCTTTCTGCGCGAGCTATATTCCCTGTCTCAGCATTCCTGAAGCATATCACGTGGCACAAACTGCAGGACGTCGATGCCCATCGCCAGATTATCTTCGACGCCATAGTGCAGTATCGTCACATGAAAAATATCGGTACGGTGGCAGTCTTTGACCGTCTGAAATTCGATGCCTATAGCCATTTCGCCCGCATCGGTGAGGGTTCGCTCGGAGGAAAGGGCCGTGGTCTCGCTTTCCTCGATAATATCATCAAGGCACATGAGAAACTGCATCAGTATGACAACGTGGATGTCTGCATCCCGATGACCCTCGTGCTGTGTACTGATATCTTCGATCAGTTCATGGAAAACAATGACCTTTACCCCATTGCATTGAGCGATGCGCCCGACGATGAAATTCTCCAGGCTTTCCTTAAAGCACAGTTGCCGGAGTCATTGCGCAGCGACTGCGAGATATTTATCAATGCGACAGAGTGTCCTATCGCTATCCGCTCTTCTTCTCTCTTGGAAGATAGTCACTATCAGCCATTTGCAGGAGTTTATTCCACATACATGATACCTTATCTCGACGATAAGGACAAGATGCTGCGACTGCTTGCCAAAGCCATAAAGAGCGTCTATGCGTCAGTATATTACAAGGATTCAAAGGCTTATATGACCGCCACCTCCAACCTCATCGACCAGGAAAAAATGGCTGTAGTGCTGCAGGAAGTGGTGGGAAAAACGCACCAGACGGGCGATAGAAAACTCTATTACCCTAATCTCAGCGGCGTGCTCCGCTCCATCAATTACTATCCTCTCGGTGATGAAAAGTCGGAAGAAGGCATTGCTTCCTTAGCTCTCGGACTCGGAAAATATATCGTCGATGGCGGAAGAACGCTGAGAGTGTGCCCTTATCACCCAAGGCAGGTGCTGCAAATGAGCGAGATGGACATGGCTCTGAAGGAAACCCAAACCATGTTTTATGCCATTGACATGGACGATGCCGATGAGAATTTCAAAGTGGATGACGGCTTTAATATAAAGAATGTACGCGTGAAGGAGGCAGATATGAATGATGGCACAATGATGCACATCGTCTCGACCTACGACCCTTACGACCAAATCATCCGCGATGGACTCTATGAAGGCGGCAGAAAGGTGATTTCCTACGCCGGAGTGCTGAAGAATGGCGTCGCTCCGATACCGGAAATGATGCAGATGGCGATGAAATATGGTGCAGATGCGATGCGCAGACCGGTGGAGATAGAGTTTGCTTGCAATATCAATGCCGACCGCAGCGTGGAGTTTTATCTGCTCCAGATACGTCCGATAGTCGATTCCAAGTTGGAATTGAACGTCAACCTGACGCCGTATTTCGAAGATTCATTGCCTAAAGATAACAATGAGAAGGTGCTTATCAGTTCGAGAATGTCGCTCGGACACGGTGTCAACGAGGACCTCGTGGATGTGGTTTACGTCAAGACAGACGAGAATTTCACGGCATCCAACAATCCAGCCATTGCTGATGAGATAGAAAGGATAAACCGAAAATTCCTCGATCGTGGTGAAAACTATATTCTTGCTGGTCCTGGCAGATGGGGCTCGTCCGACTATTGGCTCGGAGTGCCGGTGAAATGGCCGCATATCAATGCCGCGAAACTCATCGTGGAGGTGGGTCTCGACCATTATCGCATCGACCCATCACAAGGCACCCACTTCTTCCAAAACCTCACTTCTCTCGGTGTGGGCTACTTCACCGTAAACCCATATCGCAATGAAGGCGTATTCAGAAAAGACATCCTTGATGCCCTCGAAGCCGTGGAAGAAACCAAATACGTGCGTCACGTCCGCTTCCCTAAGCCACTCCGACTGATGATGGACGGCATGAAGCAGATGGGAGTCGTGGTCGTTAGGGAATGAAGAATACTTAAAATGAAGAATTCTTAGAATGAAGAATACTTAAAATGAAGAATGTAGAATGAAGAATGAAGAATGGGAGTTAGTATTGTTCGCTTGAGATAATTACTCAAGAAGTGAAACATACTCCTATTCTTCATTCTTCATTCTTCATTTTAAAGGCACACAAGATACCCTGTCAGCAAAGAAAGAACTTCCTTGTTGACACACTTATCCTTTTCAATCCTTAATAAGAAAAATGAAACTTTATGGAGCAATCACGTGCTAAAAATATCCCCCTTCCATAAAGTGCTTTATTTATGAATGTATAACGAATCTCAATTTTCGGGTGGAATACGTGATGGCTTTCATAGTTTTTCACATTCAAATCCACGTGTAAACATTATCCAAAAGGTAATCATTGACTGAACAGATGCTTTTTTCCATTATGGAAATCTCTGCTCCAGAAAGGTGTTCATGGAGCCTGTCCAATCAATGATATACCTTGAATACAATCTCTTTAACTCTTAAATAAAGTGCTATGCCCATCGGCATTACTTTTTTGAAAGAAATGAAAAAACCTACTACTAACTAACTAACTACTAACAATGCCTGCTCAATGGCAGGTCAAAAAAAATCTGACTACTGTTAATCTAAATTTAATCTTTTCCCAAAGATTGTCATGCAAAAGTACTTAAGATTTGCGTATTGGAGTATAAAAAATGTTTCAAATCCTATAAAAAATCATTCAATGTAACATTTTTCTAAGCATTTGTATCATTTTTTACGTCCGAAGGGGCTACTCCATAGTATTCTCTATAGCACTTGGTGAAGTAGGAAGGCGCAGAAAAACCAATTCGATACGCCACTTCCGCGATGGAAAGTGACTCGTCTTCGAGCAGAAGTCGAGCCCTTCTGAGTCGTTCGATGCGGATTATTTCCACTGGAGTTTTTCCAGTCAAGGTCTTGGTCTTGCGGTAAAGTTGCACTCGCGACATACCTAATTCCTGTCCGATTTCCTCCACGGATAGGGTAGGATCGGAGAATCTGGTGTCCACCACTTTGAGGAAGCGATTCATAAAGTCGCTCTTAGGAATTTCATTATCTGTCGCCATGTCAGTGCCAGCACTTACGTCTGTCGGCTCTTCTTCCTCTTCTTTCGAAGTGGCATCGAGCAGTTGGTCGCGCTGTTCTTCCAGTTCGTCCCTCTGCCTTTCCACTATTCCTTTCTCGCAATAGAGTTCTTCGGTCTTCTTCTGCAGTTCTTTATAGAGATGATTCTTCGTTCTGTAAGCCCTCACGACGATGACAAGGAACAGTCCTATCACGAAGAAAATGCAGATGAAGGTGACAAGCAGGGTCGTTTGAGCATTGAGTTTAGCGATGATGTTATCTACTTTCGCGTACATCATCTTGATGTTCTGGTCCTGATGTTCCACCTCTTTATATTGTAAGAGCAGCACTTTCGCATTGTCTCTTGTCACGATGCTGGTCTCCATATCATTGTATTTCTGGTATGGTTTGCCCTTTAGAATCTTCAGAGCGAGGTCTATCAGTTTGCCGCCTTGCGTAGGGTAGATGGCAGAAGCGGTCAGTTTGCCATTCTCCACCATTTCCATTCCTCCGCCAATTCCAGGCACAGCATCTATGCCGAAATACAATATTCCCGCCTTGTTGTGGCTTATGGCAGAGTTTGTGTGCGTCTTAGCATAGCAATCTATGGCTTTTCTTGCTCCGAGCGCCATCCTGTCATTGCCTCCGAACACGAGGTCAATCATGAAGTCCGGGTCCTCTTTCTCCAGTTTCCTTATGATTCTCTCCATGGCTTTCTCGCCGGAAGCTTCTTTCCAGTCGCCCTCTTCATGTCCCACGATGTGAATATCGGGATGACTTTTCAGGGCATCAGTAAATCCGCGGTGCCTCTCCATTGCAGGAGGAGAAGTGCGTTCGCCAGATATCTCCACTACGTTTCCCCGCCTTCCGAGGCGCGAAACGGCATATTCGCCCATCAGTCTGCCTATCTTATAGTTGTCTGCACCCATGAAGGCAGTGTATTCCTTGATGTCGATAGTCTTGTCAAAGATGATTACTGGGATGTCATGCTTTTGGGCATTAGATACATGCTCGGCAATCTTACCATTCTCTTGTGGAGACACAATGAGCAAATCCACGCCAATATCCACGAGAGAATCAATCTGAGCGCATTGTTTCTCTACGTCAAAATCTGCATTGCAAAGCACCACATCTACGTCATCATTGAAGTAAGAAGCTTGCACCAGTTCCTTCTGAAGCTTCAGTCGCCAAGCATCAACAGAGCTTTGCGACACTCCGATAACATATTTCTTTTGCTCTGCCACGCATGATGTAAGCATGAAAAAGGTGATGATATGGAGGATAATAGTTGTGATTTTGTTCATAGTTTAGTCCTTTAGTAGGTTTTCTTTTGCCTTTCGTCGGCATACTACAATGCAAAGGTAGTAAAAAAAAGGCGATAAAGGCAATTTTCAAGTCAATAAATAAGAAAAAATAACATTACCAAGGCTTCTCTCTCTCGTATAGAAAGGGGTGTAAGTTCTTATGTTTCATAGTCAAAAGCGTTTGTATTTATGGAATGCATTCTTATGTTTCAAAGTCAAAAGCGCTTCTAAGAGTGGTATGATAACAAAACGCAAACGTCCTGCAAGGCAAAAGCATCAATGCAGACAGATGACTATTGCCTTGCAGGACGGTCGATATGAAGAATGCGTAGCGAGTTTTTGTGTGAATAGTTTCCACAAGTAAGGAAACCATTTTTTTATTCCTCGTTCTTCATTCTTTATTCTTCATTCTTAATTTTATGAATCTTCATTCCTTGTTTTAGAATTCTATGAAATCAATCTACATTCTTGAAGATTCTTCATTCTTCATTCTACATTTTTCATTTAGAAGATTCTTCATTTAGAAGATTCTTCATTTTTAAGGTATTATTTCTCCCGTTCCTCGCTCTGGAAGTCGATGGTAGAGCCTGTGATAGGGCTTACCTTGTAGGAAGTATTCACCTTCTTATTGAACAGAATGGCAGCGAGATTGTCCAGTCTGCCAAACTGAGCATAGGAGATATCCTGCTCCAAGCAGATGTTTTCATTCTTCTCTACGGTGATATGAGCGCGTCCAGGCACGTTGACATAGAGCCCGGTCTCGTCCTTCTGCTTCTGTTTCTCCTTCTCGGTGCGGGTGTCTTCCGGCGTCTGATGTAGGTCGGAGACACTAATATAATAAGGTTCGCCCGCGAGATCGTCAGCATCCACCATGCCGAAAGCATCGGAGAAGCGGAACAATAAGCGTCTGCTTACTTCGCGATCAGGGCTTACAGTGATGATAACCTCAGAGGTATCGATGCTGGTGTTGCCCTCGAAGAGAGAGCGGAGAGCCTTCTCCTGATTGTCAAGCGAAAGCAGCATGAGGCGCAACTGTTCGCCATCCTTAGGCATAGTCTCAGCTGTGCCACGGGTGAGTTCGTTGCGTGAGTTGCGTATCTCGTAGATTTCTTCAGCGCAAAGCTGTGCCATCTTAGCCTTACTGCCAGCAGCAAGGATGGTCTCATTCATATATTCGCGTGGATTGAGTGGCTTTACCTTTTTAGAAGGGACGAAATGGCGGTCCTCTGGTATAGGCATTGGCTCCGTGTTGACCGACTGCAGGATGCCGTCATCGCTGATGTAAAGCTTGGAGATGGTCAGTTTCGGACTGATACGAGCATTGAAAAACTTAGAAGTGTCTGCCACTCCGATAGCCTTCATCTTCATATCTACGATGCGATATGAGGTCTTTGAGTCGAGAGCAGCTTCGCCAATCTTGAGGTAACGGTCAGCAAATTCAGCAAATTCTCCCGGCTTGAACACCTTTTTCTCCACGAGTACAGTAAACTGAAGCGCGGTCTTAGGAAGGTAATAAGAAGAGCCTTCGATGACTGGAGCCTGAGCATTAGCGCCAGAAAGGAGTGCTATTAGCAGGATAAGAGTAGAAAATATCTTCTTCATTATTATTTATTTTTTCAGTTGTATAAAAGCTTTTGGCAGATAGTTGATGATGTCTCCAGCGGTGAGACTTTCCTCTCCGAGGTCGTTTGCAGCGAGGTCTCCAGCCAATCCGTGGAGATAAACGCCGAGGATAGAGGCTTCCTCACGAGAGTAGCCGCGGGCAAGGAGACCCGTAATGATGCCTGTCAGCACGTCGCCAGAGCCAGCTGTCGCCATTCCGGCATTGCCGGTGCTGTTGAAACAGACGTGTCCGTTAGGCATACAGATGGCAGTATAGTGTCCTTTGAGAATGACGTAAGCTCGCAGCTGCTGTGCTAAGTTCACGGCGCGTGTCAGTCTTTCAAAGTCATCATTTGAGGCATTGCCCACCAGTCTGTCCAATTCTTTAGGGTGAGGAGTAAGGATAAGACCTTCAGGTAGTTGCTGCATCCATGCTCTATGCGAAGCCAAGACGTTGAGAGCATCAGCATCTATCACCATCGGAGTCTTGTTGCTACGTATCTGGGCGATGACGGCAATGGCGGTGGTTTCGCTTAGTCCGATGCCAGGACCTATGCCAATGGCTTCATATATCGACGTTTCCGATGGCTGGGAGAATATAGTTTCCTCCTTGTCTAATTGCAGAATAGCCTCCGGAACCGATATTTGCATAATGTCATAATTGCGTTTCGGGATGTGAACTGTCAGTTTTCCGATGCCAGAGCGCAGACAAGCCCGAGCTGCAAGTATGCCGGCGCCAGCCATTCCGTAGGTACCAGCAATGAGAAGAGCGTGCCCCATATTGCCTTTATGCACGAAAGCATCGCGTGGGAGCATCATTTCGCGCGCTTCTTTCTCCTCCATGATGGAGTAGTTGGATGCTATTTTCTCTATTCCCTCAGCGCTGAGGTTGATGTCGAGCACGCGCACCTCTCCCAAAAGAGGCTGTATGTCAGCCATCATCATGCAGAGTTTTCTGCTTCCGAGCGTGAGAGTCATGTCAGCCCGTATGATGTTTGCTCGCACATTGTATGTGTTGTCTTCCGTCATCATGCCCGACGGAATGTCGATGCTGACCACTTTTGCCTTCGACGCATTGATGTATTTCACCACCGATGCGAATCCTCCAGTGAGCGGTTTGTTGAGCCCAGAGCCAAAGAGTCCATCGATTACGAGCGTATCTTCAGTGAGAGTAGGAGGCTCGAATTCCTGCGTTATCTCGGTGAACCCTTTGAGATTGCGCACCTTCTTCAGTCGTTCGCGGTTTTGTTCACAGTCAGGAGACAGCCGTCCGGTAGTGTTGAAGAGATACACTTTGACAGAGAAATGCTGCGCAGTGAGCATCCTTGCCACCGCAAGGGCATCGCCACCATTGTTTCCCGGTCCTGCAAACACTACGACAGGAGTGCTTGCCTGCCATGTGTCAACGATGGCATTGGTAAGCATAGTCGAAGCCCTCTCCATCAGGTCGATGGATGAGATGGGTTCATTCTCTATAGTATATTTGTCCAATTCGTGGATCTGCGCACTTGTGAATATCTTCATCTTCTCTTTTCGTTAGTGCTCGGTTGAGGGCAGTTGGGGCGATATCTATCAGGCAATGCACGGCAGGAAAACCGCATTGAGACAGGAGCATTGTAGCTTGGGCTTTTTATCAAGAAATCAATGGTAATCTCGCTGTCGCTTAATCGCTCTACTACTCTTTTTATTATATTTAGTTGCAAAAATACAAAATTTATATCATTCTTTTGTCTTTTATCCTTTTTTTTTAGTAATTTTGCCACAAATTAGTGAATTTACGATGGTTAAACGAGTACAATTACACGATAAGACATTCGAATTGAGCATTCCGCAAGAGGAATTGCATGAGAACATCAGAAAGGTGGCAGCCTTAATAAACAAAGACTATGAGGGCAAACATCCGCTCATTCTTGGTATGCTCAATGGGGCATTTATGTTCTGTGCCGACTTGGTACGAGAGCTTACTGTGCCTTGCGAGATAAATTTTGTCAAGTATTCATCATATTCCGGTACGCAGAGCACTGGGAAAGTAAGCGAGGTTCTCGGTCTTACTATGGATGTGTCAGGTCGCGACATTATTGTCGTGGAGGACATAGTGGAGACGGGATGCACGCTTTCCAGTCTCAAGGAGAGACTCAAGGATATGAATGTGGCTTCGACTTCTATCTGCTCCATGTTCTTCAAACCGTCATGTCTCAAGACGGACCTCAACGTGGATTACCCAGCTATGGTCATCCCTAACGATTTCATCGTGGGCTACGGACTCGACTATAATGAGGCTGGACGCGAGTTGAAGGATATCTATACCCTCGTAAGTGAGTAGTGAAAACTATGGTTTGTCAGCGTGAAATGGTGGCGCTGACATTACAATATCATATAGTAGAACAACCAAATCACAAAAATCAAAACAAAGAAACAACAATTCCAAATCATATTAAGTACAAAAATCAATGAAGAACATCGTAATCTTTGGTGCACCAGGTTCTGGTAAAGGCACACAGAGCGATAAGATTATCGCTGAATTTGGAGTAGAGCATATCTCTACAGGTGACGTCCTCCGCGGAGAAATCAAGGCTGGAACAGAGCTCGGAAAGACTGCTTCCGCTTACATCAACGAGGGTAAACTTGTGCCAGATGCTCTTATCGTGGATATGCTTGCTGCTACTCTCGATGCTAAAGGCAGTGATATCAATGGCGTAATCTTTGATGGTTTTCCACGCACTATCGCTCAGGCTGAGGCTCTCGACGCAATGCTCAAGGATCGCGGACAGCAGGTGAATATCGTAGTAGGTCTCGAAGTAAATGATGAAGAGCTTATCAAGCGCATCATTGCTCGTGGTAAGACCAGCGGACGTGCTGACGATAACGAGGAGACAGCTAAGAAGCGCCTCGCCACTTACTACTCTCAGACTCTCCCATTGAAGGACTTCTACGTAAATCAGGGCAAGTATGCCAAGATTCATGGCGTAGGTTCTATCGACGACATCTATGCTGAAATCAGCAAGGCTATCGCAAACGCTTAAATAAAAGTTGTGGTTTTGTTGTCTGGTTGTTTTGTCGTTTAGTCTTTGGTTGGTGGAAGTCGGGTCTGAATTCCCTTCTCTGTCAAGCAAACAATAAAATCACAAACAACAAAACAACCAAACAACCAAACAACCAAACAACAAAATATATGGAAAGTAACTTCGTAGATTACGTTAAGATTCAGTGCCGATCGGGCAAAGGAGGCAGGGGTTCCATGCACCTCCGACACGTGAAATATAACCCTAATGGCGGACCGGACGGCGGTGACGGTGGAAAGGGAGGAAGCATTATCCTTCGTGGAAACCATAACTACTGGACGCTCTTGCATTTGCGCTTCCAGCGTCATATCTATGCAGAGCATGGAGGTAACGGCGGAAGAGACAAATGTCATGGCACCAATGGCAAGGATATATATATTGACGTGCCATGCGGTACCGTCGTATATAATGCCGAAACGGGTAAGTATGTCTGCGATGTGATGGAAGACGGACAGGAAATAGTGCTCCTGAAGGGCGGACGTGGCGGACTGGGAAACTATCAGTTCCGCACCTCTACCAATCAGGCACCACGCTACGCACAGCCTGGCGAGCCGATGCAGGAGATGACTGTCATCATGGAACTCAAGCTTCTGGCTGACGTGGGACTGGTAGGTCTCCCTAATGCAGGCAAGTCCACGCTTCTGTCTTCGCTGTCTTCTGCCAAGCCGAAGATAGCCAACTATCCATTTACCACGCTCGAACCATCGCTCGGTATCGTGGCTTATCGTGACCATCAGTCGTTTGTGATGGCTGATATCCCTGGAATTATCGAGGGAGCTGCTGAGGGAAAAGGTCTCGGACTACGCTTCCTCAGACACATCGAGCGCAACTCCTTGCTCCTCTTTATGGTGCCTGGAGATACTGACGACATCAAGAAGGAGTATGAACTCCTGCTCAATGAACTGGAAAAGTTTAATCCTGATATGCTGCAGAAGCACCGCGTGCTCGCTGTGACAAAGTGCGACCTCCTCGATGAAGAACTGATGGAGATGCTCAGGGAGACCCTTCCAGAGGACCTTCCGGTGGTATTCATCTCCAGTGTCACAGGTTTCGGACTCAATGACCTGAAAGATGTGCTCTGGAAAGAACTCAATGCCGAGAGCAACAAGATAGCAGGTGTCATCGCTGAAGACACTATCGTGCATCGTGACAAGGACCTTTCATATCTCGCAGCTGAGGTATATGACGAAGATCGCGATGCTGACGAAGAAATATTTGGAACAGACGAAGGCGAAAAAGATGACTTCGAGGACTTCGATGACGATGAAATCGAATACATCGACGAAGGCAACGTCGAGGACGTAGATGATGAAGACATCGAATACATCGACGAAAGCGAAATAGAAGACCTTGACGATTTCGAATATGAAGAACCTTCGGAGCCTAAATAGTAAGGTTAAAGAATGAATTACGAAATACTTTCTTCGGGGAAAAATATGGAGTTTGTTGGCGATCACCGACCGCTGACAGGCTCCATATTTTTTACTACCGACCGCACGATAGGGCGCAATCCGCGGCTCATCAGTGAGGCTCTGAGGCGATTATATCCTTCATTTTCTGCCTTCAATGGTGACCCCAAGCGCTTCGATCGCCCACATCAGACGCACACAGACCGAATCCTTCAGGTCACGGAAGCGTTCTTCGCCCTGCCCGAAGAGGAACGTAAAGCGCTGATGGAAGGCATTGATGCCGTAGTCAGCGACGTGCGAAACGTCTGCCTTGGCATATCTACTGCCGACTGCATACCCGTACTGGTCTATGACAAAGCACATCACTGTGCCGCTGCAATACATGCAGGATGGCGAGGAACAGTGGTGAGAATAGTGGAAAAAGCCATTCAGAAGATGCAGGAGCTCTATGCCACCGCCCCAGAGCAGTGTGAGGCTGTCATCGGTCCAGGCATAAGTCAGCAGAGCTTTGAGGTAGGCTGGGAGGTGTATAAAGCCTTTGAAGAGGCTGGCTTCCCTATGCAAGACGTAACAGTAGAGATGCCTTCCAGTGATGGAAACGGCACACGTCCGCATCTCGACTTGAAGGAGATAAACCGTCTCCAACTGCTTTCCGCAGGTATTCTCCCAGAGAATATCAGCGTGAGCACAATAGATACATATACCGATACCCGCTTCTTTTCAGCAAGAAGAGAGCAGAAAGGCACAGAGAAATGCGGAAGAATACTTTCCGGTTTCATACTTTCTTAATGTTTATATAGGCATCAGCAGGTCGTCATCCTTATTTTGATAATGAATTGACAGTTTTTGATAATGAATTGACAGTCAGAGATTGATTTCATTATTCTAAAAAATGATTTCGGTATGTCTGCTTGTTAGCCAACTTTCTTAATGTAAAAGAGTTAATACTAAAACTGTTGTATTTATGCAACGAATCTATAGACTACTGACAATTATAGTGATCTCGGCGTTCGCTATAGTGGCAAGAGCGCAGTATGATGACGAGATTCAGATTCCTATCCCGCAGTGGCACATGACCCAGATGACGCAGGATAGGCAGGGCATGATGTGGTTTGCCACGTGGAATGGTCTGTGCCGTTATGACGGCTACGACTTTGTGGTGTTCAAGAACAGACCAGGTGACGGTATTGACATCCGTTCCGACCGCGTCAGAGGCGTGATGCTCGGAAGGGATGGAAATCTCTATTGCCGCGTGGAAGAGGAGATATTATGCTTTAATCTCTCCACGTATAAATACGAAAGAACGTCATGTAAGTCGCTGAAGGACGTGGAAATAAAAGGTTACGGCAAGACAAAAGACCGTGAGAAATACTTCGCCCGTGCTGTCAATGACGACGTGAGAAGAGTGTTTACCGACCAGCAAGGCAATATATGGATACTCAGAAGGTATGGCGCTGCAAAGATAGTGAAGCCGCATACTCCAATGCAATGGCTTGACTGCGTGAGCAAAAACGTGGTCAGATGTATGTATCATGATGCGCAAAATCATCAGATATGGATTGGAACAAAGGATGCCGGCATAGTGACCGTAGTGGATGAGAAGGCTAATTTCATAGGTTATCTTGACAAGCAGGGCAACCTCACCAGCCATCCGGTCAATCTCTTTCCAGTCTATTCCATGGCAAGAACATCGCCAAAGACCTTATGGCTTGGAGCAAAGCCTGACGGACTGTTCCGACTACGCCAGAAGAGCGCGACATCATATCAGATAGAAAAAATACCGTTTGCCGACATTCAGAGCGAGAATATCTATGACATGAAGCTCGACAAGCAAGGCAGAATGTGGATTGCCACGTATGGAGAAGGCATTTTCCTATGTCCTAATCCGGAGGCGCAGCATCCTGTATTCCATTCTCTGGCGCATCTGACAAAAGGCATGAGAAAAGAGACTGGAAAGGCAAGGCGCATCTATCTTATGCCTGACGGCAAGCGCATGATAGCCTGTACGGTAGGAGGAATATTGGTGATAGACAATATCTCGGGCAATGACGTGAGCAAATTTAAGGCTACGCTCCATCGTCGTGAGCCAGACCGTGCCTCCAGTCTGAGCAATTCTGCTACGCTGAATATCGCCTTTCCCGAAAAGGAAGGACAGAAGATGTATGTCAGTACCGAGAGCGGAGGAGTCAACAAACTCATTTCCAAGGACATTACTGACCCGCATTTAGAGTTTCAGCATCTCGGTCCGGCGCAGGGAATATGCTCTGATGACGTGCTTAGCGTCACGAGAATAGGCGACGATGTCGTCATAGTAAGCATAGATGATGTCTCCATCTATGACCCTAAGACGGACAAATCGTGCATCTATACCACTCCGTTCTGGGGCTCTCAGCTCCGCTTCTCCGATGCTTCTCCTCTCCGCCTTTCTGATGGCAGATGGATGTTTGCCATGGAAAATGGAGTGATGCTCGTGCCGGGAAATGTGTGGAAGCAAAAGACGTACAGTCCGAAAATCGTCATCTCGTCTGTGAAAATAGAGAATAATGAGACGCAATACAATGTCAATGACATCGACACCATCGTGCTCGAAAGCGATGAGCGCAACGTAAACATCTCATTTGCAGCCATAGATTTCAGTGCAGAGCAGAGACTGCTATATCAGACTCGCTTCAAGTCGGGCGAATGGGAAGCGCCGACCGAGGAACATACTGCCCGCCTTTACGACCTTGTGCCGGGCGAGCATACGCTGCAGATACGCAGCACCAATGCTCAGGGACTATGGACTGACAATGTACGCTCAGTGATTATCATCGTCAAACCGCATTGGTATGAGACGTTATGGGCAAAGGCTTTGTATCTCCTTATCCTCGTGGTCATCATCTCGGGTGTCACACACCTTATATATTATATACGTGAAATAGACCGCCAGCGCAGCGATACATTGAACGCATACCTCGCCCTTCTGCAGAAATCCACGGTGCAGCATACCGACAACAAGGAGGAAGTCATCACGCAAGAGATACCAAACAGTATCCCTGTCAGTCGTCAGAATCCAGAAGATGAGGCGTTTATGGCAAAACTGTTGGCGTGTATTGATGCTAATATAGGCAATAGCGATGCCGGCGTTGACGATTTGGCGGATGCCGTGGCAATGTCGAGAAGCAGTCTGACACGACGCACAAAGAGCCTCTTAGGCGTCACTCCGTCCGACCTTCTACGTGAAGCAAGAATGAAGCTCGCTTGCCGTATGCTCAAGGAGCACAGCCATCATACCATCTCCGAAGTGGCTTACTCCTGCGGTTTCTCCGACCCTAAGTATTTCGCAAAGTGCTTTAAGACATCAGTAGGTATGAGTCCGAAGCAGTATAGCCAAGGCTCTAACGAAGATAATAAATGATTCCTGTAAAGTAGGTGATCAGAATTATTTTTATAATAATGAAAAACAATTATTATTATCTATTCATTAAAAAATAATTTTGATTACCTACTTAATATGTATGCCATCCATTTTCTGGTAGTATTCATTGCATAGAATTGTCCAATTTTCCCGTTTTTTGGAAATGGCGAAAAGCCTGCTTTGCAACGACTTGAAAATCAATACATTGTAAAAGCATAGTTATTAGGCGGTAAAAGCATAGATATTGCCGCCTAATAACTATGCTTTTACCACGTAATATCTATCCTTTTTCATCGTGATAGCTCCGCCATCGCTTCGTAATAGCATCCCAACCTCCTTTTTGTCCTATTTTCCCCTTTCCTCATTTCAGCGGATATACTTGGCTGGAAAATAGTAAGAAGGATGGGTCGCGTAGTTATTGATTTCGTCAATAGGGCATGATTCTGCGTAATGCTCAATATTCGCAGCATCAAGCAACTATGATATAATGAGGTCTGTTGTCTTTTCTATCATTTTACACCATAAATAATAGGGATTTACCACAGAGCAACCTTGCCTGCTATTCCCAAGTCAATAGTTGCGGTAACTACACCCAATGCCTTGAACACTTTTCTCATTGTTGGAATAGTTATGCTATAACCTCTTTCCAATCGGGAAATCTGCGCTCTTTTCACTCCGATACGCTCACCAAGTTGTTCTTGCGTCAAGTTCTGTTCTATACGGGCTTTCCTGATAGCTTCGCCCAGTCTGTAAGCATGCAAAGCTTCATCCACATCATTTTCGAAAGCATCACGTTTTGGAGTGCCAACTTTGCCGAAATGCTTGTCAAGCACATCGTCCAATGGGGTAAGATTCATTTGTGCCATAATTACTTGTTTTTGAAATATTCTTTTCTGATTGCTTCAGCTTTCTCAATTTCTTTACTTGGTGTCTTCTGGGTTTTCTTAATGATGCCGTGAGTGGCAATTACCAATGTCTCTTTGTCTTTATCCCAAAAGGCGAATAAGCGATAAGCTGTTTTATTGTATAATGTACGAAACTCCCATATTTCCGAATTCTCCAATTTCTTAAAAAGTTCCTTGTTGCGTTCACCACCTGCAACACGCTTGATGTTGTAGTATATTTTGTAGGATACCGCTTCGGGTAAACTCTCAATGAAGTTTTGTGCCTCGTCTGTCAAGACAAGTCGGAATATATTTTGTGCCATACATTTCTGTTTTGCATGCAAAGTTAAGTATAATGTTTCATAAATAAGAAACATTATAAAGAAAAAGGCATTGTGTCCCCCTCTTTTTAACATTTTCGGACAAGATAATTGCGTATAAGGAACTGGCTTCCTTAGCCTTTGCCCGTTAGAAGTTGCAGACTGATAATAAAATCTAAAAGACTAAACGATTCAATCCTTTATCAGCATAATTGTTGTTCCTTTGCCCGAAGAAAAGAGCTGTTTGACAAGCAGACGTATGAATATTGAACAAGAAATTGACACTATTACCCACTCATTACCACGATACCAGCAATAAGCTCATAAATAGCTTATTTTAAGTTATTCAGAACAAATTAGCATGATATTCTCAAAGAAAATCATCATCCATCAGGCGTGACGGGGCAAAAATGCGTTTACGAGGGAGAGAAAACACGTCAAATACACACTCATTCCAGTTCTTGACACATTTTTTAACCTCTTTGCTTCGATTTTCCCCCATTTCATCGGGCTTTTTGCCTACTTTTGCAATCGAAATGATTTACATACTTACTAACTAACCAACACTAAACAAACCCGGTAGGTTCAGCCATAAGACCTGCTGGGTTTTGTCGTTTAGTGGGTTTATGGAATGTAGCGACAGAGCAGACTGCCTGCATTCTCCCTTCTTATGCAGAACGTAGCTGCATCACAATAGAGCATAGCTATTATAAAAAGAATTCATCTTTCGCAAGAAATAAATAGTCCCTCAGTCCGCACTGTCGTGGGGAATTGTAAAATATCAATAGAGAAAAACAAAGGAAAAATAGAAAAAAAATATATTTGTTTATTTTAACCCAAATCGGTCATTAGAGCCTAAACAGATTTTGTTTTATTGTCGAGCAGATTGGCTGTATTTGTAACGCAGGCGTAGCGGGCTACGTCAAGTTACAAAGACAGGCAAGATGCCGACAAGAAAATAAAAGATGTTAGGAAACAACGCAATAGCAAGAATTTTTGAACATTGTGGTCTAATGACCGATTTGGGTTTAATTTGTTGATATTTTATTACTACTTGCGAAAGTGGAATCAAAGTAATTTTGACTGCTTACTTATGTTTTGCAGCATAATACAAACGTAGAAACAGAATTATCATGCTTTATCAGCAAAATCAAAAAATAGAGTACGAGCAGTAAGAGTGACGGGGTAAAAATGTGTTTGCATGGATAGAAAATACGTCAAAAGTACAATTATTCCTGTTCTTGACGCAATTTTCACCCTATTTGCTTTGATTTTACCCCATTTCATCGATGTTTTTGCCTACTTTTGCAATCGAAATGATTTACAAACTAACTAACTAACTCTATAAAGCCCGGTTGGTTCAGCCATAAGAACCACCGGGTTTATATGAAAAAAGACATCTGACGCCAGAAAAATAATATACTAAAGACGGAATGCTTTCCGTCAATCAGCAAAAGGCTTTCAGAAAACCTACAAGACTAACAACAGGTGAACACATGATTTCACCACTCATTCTACATACCATTCCAAAAAGTATTTGTAAAATGATAAAAGCATTATAGGCATTTACCTCTATTTCTTTTCATAGCTGAGACACTCGCTTCAGCAGTCAAAAAGAATGAGTATATAGTCCGTAACTCTGCATTGCCCGTTTATGATGCCTAAAGCTGGGCTATATATATAATTAGGTGGAAGCAGAAGATATGGCAATTCTTCCATGCGCAGAATTTTGCCCAAAACATGAAATAGTGCGATTGGCGAATAGCCATCGCATCAGATGATAAATAAAATGACAGGATTAGAAATCCGTCAATAAACATGTTGTTTCAATCGATATTATAAGTTATTAGCACAGGTAAAAAAGGTTGCTTTCAATTAAAAAAATGTTATTTCCCCTAAAAGATAATACATAATAAAGATTTCGACATTAAGAAAGGTTAGTATTAGCTTTGGTGTCCGTCTGCTACGTGAGTAGTGGACGGATATTTTTTTATGCTATATATTTGCAAGAAAAGAAAAAAAATGCTATCTTTGCATCCGCATTAGTCGGGAAGGAACTCTCCTGTCTGGCTGATAGCTAACGGGGTCTGCTAGTTCAATGGATAGAATAAGTCTCTCCTAAAGATTAGATTCGAGTTCGATTCTCGAGCGGACCACCTGCATGAAGAGTCGCTGTTAGGAAAAACACTTAATGGTGACTCTTTTTTTATTATTGGTTATTGGTTGTTGGTTGTAGGTTGTTGGTATTACAGATGAGGTAAACATAAAAAGCGACTTGCATTCTAACCAAACACCAAGCCACACTATAACTAACTGTATGACCAACCAACTACTACTCAAATTCCCAAGATGAAAAAACTCTTTCCATTACTAACTCTTTGTTTTTTACTCTGCTTTAGCGAGGCGAAAGCCGTGGTATGGTTTGACGGAAAAAGCCCTGTCACCGTCTGCAAGCAGAAGAATATGGACGTGGTGGTGCAGACTGCATTCGCCATGTTTGCCGATGATATGCAGAAAGTGACTGGCTATAAGGCAATGAAAGCATCCGAAAAGCAGGCTCAGATACTGCTATACCAGCTCAATCAATCCTCCAACGATGTAAAGAAGCGCCTTCTCCGTCAAGGCATTGGCATACAGTCGCTTGCTCTTAATCGTGACGGATTTGCCATAGGTGTGGCAGATGGCAAGATAATAGTGGCTGGAACCAACGGTAGAGGAGTGGCTTACGGACTGCTCGAATTATCACGCATAGCAGGAGTATCACCCTGGATATGGTGGAATGACGTGGTGCCGGAGAAGAGACAGCGACTCGAATTGGACGATAGTTTCAAGACTGTGCAGAGCGCCAGTGTGGAATATCGTGGCATTTTCATCAATGATGAAGACTGGAGCTTGCGCCAATGGAGCAGTAAGACCTACGAACCAGGACCTAAAGGGCAGATAGGACCGAAGACTTACCGCCGCATATTCGAATTGCTTCTCCGCTTGAGAGCCAATGCGATATGGCCTGCTATGCACCCAGGCACTACGCCTTTCTTCCTCGTGCCGAATGCAAAGGCGGTGGCAGACAGTTGCGGTATCGTCATCGGAACGTCCCACTGTGAGCCTATGCTCCGCAATAATGTTGGAGAATGGGATGAGAAAGTGCGTGGAAGATTTAATTATATCACTAATAAAAAGGCGGTGCAGAACTACTGGATAGAACGTCTGGAAGAGGTGAAGCATTCGCGTGACAATATGTTTACCATCGGAATGCGAGGCATACATGATGGAAACATGGAGGGAGTGAAGACCGAAAAGGAGAAATTTGACGCGCTTCAGCAGGTCATAGACGACCAGCAGGAGCTGCTTCGTCAGCATATCGGCAGTCCGGAGCGCCTTGCTCAGGTATTCGTTCCTTATAAAGAGGTGCTTGATATCTATGAAAAAGGACTCAAAGTGCCTGATTATGTCACCCTGATGTGGTGTGACGACAATTATGGTTACATCACTCGTCTGAGCAATTCAGAGGAACAAAAGCGCAAGGGTGGGGCAGGAGTGTATTATCATCTCAGCTATTGGGGACGTCCGCATGACCACCTTTGGCTCACCACCACACAGCCGGGACTCATCTACAACGAGATGCGACAGGCTTACGACCATAACGTCAGGAAGATTTGGATAGCCAATGTGCATGACCCGAAGGTGGCAAGTTATGATCTCGAACTGTTTCTTGACCTTGCTTGGGACATCAACTGCGTCAAGGAAAACCGTGTGGATAGCCACTATAAGGCATGGCTTGCAGCGCAGTTTGGACCGGAGGCGGCTCAGAAACTCTTCCCTGTCATGCAGACTTTCTATCGCCTTGTAGGGCAGAGACGACCAGAATTTATGGGTTGGAGTCAGGTGGAACTGGACAGAAAGCGTTACCCTCGTGGACAATCACCTATCCAAGACACCGAGTTTACCCACGAGTTTGACGATGAGATGATGCGCTATCTCGCAGAGTATGAGCGTATAGGCGATGCCGTAATAGATGCGGAGAAACTCGTGCCGCAGCGTTTGCTTCAGCAGAATTGCAACGCTTATTTCGCAATGATAAAGTATCCAGTACTGGCTGCAGGACTGATGGCAAAGAAGATGCTATATGCACAGAAGGCACGTGAACTGGCTGCAGACTCCATCCTCTCCCAGACTCCAGAGATGCAGGACAGCATTCGCCTATATTCTGCATTGGCAGAGAAAGCGGCAAACAGCATTATAAGCCTCACAAATGATGGATATAATGCTGATAAGGCAGGAAAATGGAAGTATCTCATGGACTGTAATCCACGAAATCTCCCTGCTTTTGGTATGTCGCTATTGCCTGTCAAGCCGGAAAATACTGAGGATATTGCATGGAATGCTCCGCTTCCGTCGCAGACTAAAGCACAGTGTGCCATTCCATTTGATGCCGATGATGTCATTTCTTCTGACGATGTAGCCTGCGATATGCCAGTAGGCGCAAGGCAGATTGCGATGTTAGGACACAGTATGAAGGCTGTTTCCATTCCGAAAGGCAAGACGTTGTCCTACCGTTTTACCACAGACAGAGAAGGAGAAGCCCTCTTTAGCATAGCTCTCATTCCAGCACAACCTAATGATGGCGGTGATATTCGCTTTGCCGTAAGCATTGATGGAGAGAAAGAGACGGTCTTTTCGCTCAAGGAACCGTTCCGCTCTGAACGCTGGAAACAGAATGTGCTCCGCGGACAGGCTGTGAGAAAGATGCCTGTCAGCATAGCCAAAGGAGAGCATACAGTCTCCATCCGTGCCCTGGATGACCACATAGTGATAGACCAATGGATGATGGATTTCAAGCCATTGCGCCGCTCTTATCTCTTTCCGTGACGTCATTCATAATGGAGAGAGTTGGGCGAAATGAGGAAAAAACTTTGTCATATCAAAAAATATCACTATTTTTGCAGAATAATTCCAAATAAGCAATAAATTATTCAGATGAAGAAGCTGTTTATAGAAACATACGGATGCCAGATGAATGTGGCTGACTCTGAGGTCGTAGCCTCAGTGATGCAGATGGCTGGCTATGAAATGTGTGAAGATATTGATGAGGCTGATGCCATTTTCCTCAATACTTGCTCAGTGCGTGAGAATGCAGAAAACAAGATTTATCACCGTCTTGAGGCGCTGTATAATATAAATAAGAATAAGCACCGCAAGGTAATTCTCGGTGTGCTCGGATGTATGGCAGAGCGCGTCAAGGATGAGCTTATAGAGCATCATCACGCCAATCTCGTGGCCGGACCTGACTCATATCTGACGCTTCCTGACCTTATTGCGCAGTGCGAACTGGGTCAGAATGCCATCGACACAACGCTTTCGCTCACAGAGACTTATCGTGATGTGTTGCCAAAGCGTGCTCATGGTATGCACATATCTGGCTTCGTGAGCATCATGCGTGGCTGCAACAACTTCTGCCATTACTGCATCGTGCCTTACACCAGAGGTCGTGAGCGCTCACGTGACGTGGAAAGCATCATCCGCGAAGTAAAGGATCTCGCAGAAAAGGGGTACAAGGAAGTGACTCTACTCGGTCAGAATGTCAACTCATACGTGTGTGGCGACGTCACTTTCCCTATGCTTCTGCGTATGGTAGCAGAGGCTGTGCCAAGCATGAGAGTGCGTTTCACCACGTCACATCCTAAGGATATGAGCGACGAGACGCTGCAGGTAATCGCTGATATGCCTAATGTCTGCAAGCATATCCATCTGCCTGTGCAGAGCGGATCGGACAGAATACTCAAGCTCATGAACCGTAAATACACACGTGAATGGTACCTTGACCGCGTGGCAGCAATCAAGCGCATCATCCCTGATTGCGCCATTACGACAGATATCTTCGTAGGTTATCACTCTGAGACTGAGGAAGATCATCAGATGTCGCTCTCTCTCATGAAGGAAGTGGGATATGCCAGCGCATTCATGTTCAAGTATTCAGAGCGCCCAGGCACCTATGCCTCAAAGCATCTGCCTGATGATGTGCCGGAGGAAACAAAGATAGCTCGCCTCAATGAGATGATTGCCCTGCAGAATGAACTCTCCGCTGCCAACTATAAGCTCGATGAAGGCAAGGAGTTTGATGTCCTTGTGGAAAACTATAGCAAGCGCAGCCGTGAGCAGCTCTGCGGTCGCACCGAGCAAAACAAGATGGTGGTCTTCGACAAAGGCAACCACCACATCGGTGAGACTGTCCGTGTACGCATCACCAGAAGCACCTCCGCCACCCTCTTTGGCGAAGAAGTCAATCCATGATTTCCACGCTATTGCCAAAGGAAACAAGGCTTATAGGACATGAAAACCATGCGTATATGTCATGAAAATCAGATGTATATGTCGGGCAATAAATGTACGACAAGTGTAGAAACAATATCAGGAACCATCCTTCTTAGTGACTTTCGCCACTAAAGAGGATGGCTCCTGCTATTCGAGGTCTATATTCTTTCATATAAATAATGTTCTTCTGCTAATAGTGGCAAAATTACAAAAAGTAATTGAATATCAAAGACTTTTAAGATTTATTATGCAGAATGTGGGGATTTCATTATGCAGAATGCGGGAATTTCATTATGCAGATTGTTGGGATTTCATTAAGCAGAATGTTGGGATTTCATTAAGCAGATTGTGTTTTTCTGGCATAAAGCCTCAATGTATGTCATTGAAAAAAAAGCAAAGGCAATGATATACAATCAGGCACAAAACATAATTTTGGGTATTTCCAAGAATCGTTTCCTGGTCTAAAACCTTAAACATGCGGTTTTTTAACGGTTGTTAATACTTTTTCGACCCTCTTTTCGGAAAAATATTTTTTTCTGTTTGTAAGCGTATCCACGATGCTTTTGCAATGCAAACTGTCCTACATCAAGAATTAGAGAAACCAGTTTCAACTCCAACAAAGAATACCCAACAACCAATGATTATGACTGTGCCCAAACCCTTGCCCACTTCGGACAACACTCCAAAGATACGTCACTTCGACTTTTCTACGGACGAGTGTCATCATTACCCTGTTGATATTCCTCCGAATTGTCTGGATGTCATCGACAAGAATATAGCTTTGGATGCCGACATTGAAAAATTGACAGATGACAGAAAGAAGCTCATTGGCGATGAGTCCAAACTTCTTGAAGACCACCGAAAGGCGAATAAGGACATCCTCACTCGCCATTTCTATGACATGTCTAATATGATGTCAAGGAATGAAGGTGTGTGGTTGTCGAATTGTTGGGTAAAGACTTTGCTTTGGATATTCTTGCCGTGTTTCCTTTATACGGTCATTTCGATTGCCTATTTTGTAGCATCATACATAGACAAGTAAGCTGAGGATGGGGTGATGTGGAGTCACCTCATCCTTTTGCCTTTTAGTGCCTATGTTACTTTTCTTCCCTATTTTCCAAGAGACTTGAACATCTTGGTGATGCACTTTTTATTTCTATATTTACATGCTAAAAGTTATACCATCCTCAGTGTCCCATGCGCGAGGTATCTACCTCCTTGACCGTCTTCTCCTTGTAGCCACCAAACTTATAGATAACTGCGAAGGTGACAGATGCCCAGTTGTAGTTTACCTTCATACGGTAGTCTTGGTTGCCTTGCACGGAGCGGGTGTCGAACCGGTTGTTGAAGATGTTGTTGCCATTAAGGCGCAATCCCCATTTACCGTCATGCGACGACCATTGCAGTTTGGCATCCATCCTAAAGATAGGGCTTATGTCGTAGACTCCTTGTATAGCCTTTGTCTGATAGAAAGGATTAAGAATGAGACGCAAGTCCTGCGTGCTGCATAGTTTTACGGATGCCGTGCCTCCAAGTCTAACCGACAGTTTCTTGCGATTGAACGGCAAGTCGAAGAAGTGGCTGCTCTTGTCGTGCTTGTAGGTTCCTACTGCAAACACGTTGCCGTTGAGCCATTTGCCTACACTGAATATGGCTGATGCTTGCAATCCAAAGCTATTGGAATAGTCGAAGTTGGTTTCCTTCATTATCACTGCCATGCGGTCTGTGGTTTGATATGGCAACTGCACAGAATAATCAGGTTTCAGACTTGCAAAAGCCATAAGCGTATAACGTCGCTTTATCTGCCACATCAGATTGACATTATAATAAGAGAAGGGTTTCAAATCGGGATTGCCATGTATCTCGGTGTAGGTGGACGAGTAGAACACATTGCTCATAGTGGACCAATAACTCGGGAACTCAGAGTTGGAACTGAATGATAGATTGAGCAAATGGTTGTCGTTGACGTTCCACAAAGCATTGAGCGTAGGATATACGCGCCATTTATCCCATATGGGAGAGTGATATTGCTCGGCAGCAACGGATGCTTCAAGACTAAGGGCCTTGTTTATCTGCTTGCTGAAACCGGCAAATATATTCCATATCCGCTCGTTATTGTCCACGCTGCTTGTTCCATCAGGCAGGATGGTTCCATCCTTATCTATTGTGGTCTGATAACTCTTGTTGCTTGTGAATTGCCCTTTCACGCCATACGACAATCCCCAGCCGTGTGCCAAGGAATGGGTTTGGTCGGCTGTGAACATCCATTTGTTGATGGTCTGCTCGCTGCCGCTTGTCAGGTTGCGTTCAGTTTCATTTTTGTTTTCCGTAGTTATCGTACCATCGAGGGCTTGTTGCTGAGGCGTGCGATAGTAAGTGTACGAACCGCTAAGGGTTAGTCCGAAAGGAAGCGCGTAGTTAACATCCACATTGTGCAGATATTCATGACTGTCACGATGCATTCCGCTTATGCTTGAACCTGTTGTGCGGCTGTTTGAGTTTGTCTTGTCCCATTGTCCCGTATAGGATACGTCAAGACGATTGTTCTTGCTAAAGGTGTAATTCATCCCCAGTCGGTAGTCGTGTGTAATGCCAAACGACTTCTGCCCGGTTTCATCATTATAGTGTATACGATTGTTGCCAAGTGGATGATTGGCTATGCGTGAAGACTCACCGTAGGAATTGCCGTTTACATATTTATATTGTGCGTCAAGTCCAAACTTGTCTCTTTGCAAGGAAAGATATAAATTACCAAACTCATTGGCGTATTTGTTTTGCCGCATGCCACCAATGATTTGTCCCGAAAGCTGATTGGTACTGGCGTAGTCTTTCGTAACGATGTTGATAGCCATGCCACGCACATGATAGCGAGCAGGAGCAGACAGCATCACCTCGGCTTTTGCCAACTGTGCGGCTGGCATTGCCTTCAGACGCTCTGTCAGTTGTTCCTGCGTCAATGTGGTGGCTTGTCCGTTGATAATCAACGTTACTTCATTGCCAGAGAACGATATGCTGCCTGTGGCATCGCTGACACCAGGTATGCGTGTCAATGCCTCGTAAGCGTTGTCGGCAGGCAATTGTTTCAAGAGTAGCGGCATATTGTACGACAGCATACCCCGCTCTGCCTTGACAATGGGGCGAGAACCTTTTACCATCACTTCTGGAAGATTGTGCAACATTGTCTCCATTGTGAGCGAATCCGTTTGCGTCAGAGTTTGAGCTTTCACGTTGGCAACAGAAAGCAAAAATAATCCTAAAAGAAATATCTTGTTGGCCATATTTTATCTTTTTAAGTTATCTTTTTCTATGTTATTCAAAAGTACGAAAAACAATCCACAAACGAGAATGTTCTGCTATACGTATAGTAGTGTATTAACCTTTGTTGATTCTTTCCACCAATTCATCTGGTGTAAGTATCTCCATCTTTGAGAAGCCAAACCACTTCTTGCCCAAGTCCTTTATGGATGCACCTATGTGATATACATCATCGTCTATACAAAGGAAGCGGTCATGTGATAAACGGAATGTTTCAACATCAATCGGTGCATATTGAGCATTATGACGGTCTATGTCGAGTTGGAACTGACGGCTTATCTGCTGAGTGTAGATGATTGCAGACACGTTATTATCTCTTTTATCGAGCAATGTCAGTACAGTCTCGTCAACATAGTTGTCGATAAGGACAATACGTTTCTTTGCACTCTTAATCAAGTCGGACACGAAAGTATAGGCCTCATAAACTTGCCCATTATAGAACACACCTTGTTTCGGCTTTGCGTTGCCCTCGTCCAATCTGCGAAACACTTCTTCTATACGCTTGTCGGATTCTTGCAAGTGTTGTTGCATTTCCAGTTGATGGTACTCCATTGTTGAAAGACGTTGGAACACTTCGGCATTGTTCTGTAGAAAGTGACGCATTGAAGTGAAAGCTCGCATTATTCGAATATTCACCTCAATCGCAGTGTCAGAACGTAAAACACTACTAAGCATAGCGACTCCGTTTTCAGTAAATACGTAAGGCATGTATTTCAAATGTTGTCCGCGTCCTTCGTTTAAGGTCGCAATTTGCGACCTTAAACATTCGTCCTTGGTCAATTGAAACATGAAATCTTCTGGAAATCGTTTAATATTACGTTTTACTTGCTCATTAAGACGCTTTGTTTCAACGCCATAAAGTGTGGCAAGGTCACGGTCAAGCATAACTTGTTGTTCTCTAATAACTTCTATTAAAGGCTCTATATTATTCACAACCTTATTGATGTCACATTTTGTGACATTCATTTTAGACTGGTCGCAAATTGCGACTGTTTTTTTATCTATGTTGTTTGCCGTATTTCTATCTTTATTTTTAAGGTTACAAATTGTGACCTTAAACGTGTTGTTACTTATTATTGCATTCAAAGGTAGTGCTTTTAGTCTTTAAGCCACTATTGCACAACCCCTTCCTTTGGAAAAAACGTAAAATCAATAGTATTATTGCGGTGATTGTACTTTTAGTAATCGCTTCACTCGTTGTACGGTACTTACTCCTTTACCACTCAACTTTGCCACATCCCGAATGGAATACCCCTTGCGGAGCAGACTTATTACTTCCCTATATTCGGCTTTCATCTGTTCTTCCGTTTTTACAGAGCCTACCTTGCGTCCGAGTTTTCCACCTTTCTCTATATACCGCTTCCTTCCTGACTGCAATCGGAATGAGGTATTACCACGTTCCAATTGCGCACAGGTCGAAAGCCTCAAAAATAAAGGCAAATCTTGAATTTCGGAAAAGTTCAGACGACTTCAATTGCTTCAAAAGAATATATTGCTGCTTCGCAACACATTTTTGCCGTTTCGCATAAGGAGACGTTGTGTATAAAAACGAACGATGGTACTTTTGCAGCATAATAATAAGTTCTCAGGCAACTTATCCTTTGAACGAACCCATAAATTGAAGCATAAAATGAAAAAGTTTGGATTTAGACATTTGATGTACGGATGGCTTGCTGTCGTAGCCCTTGTGCTGACTTCATGCGACTCTGAAAATGTGACACCGATCAATGACAAAACTTTGCCGGAGGCCATTGCCAAAGATTTCCACGAACGCTGCGAGGACTACACTATCAAACACGTTTATACAGCCCCGGAGCCTTACTTCGACAGTGGAGCAATGGAAACGTATGTAACCTCTGAGGACAACGCGGGGAATGAGTGCGTGGTCGTATACGTTGACAATGCGTGGAACCGAACCGTGCGGACGCTCTCTGACATTGACCAGTTGCCCAGCACTGTACGATACCAGCTGCTCTCAGTAAACCAGGAGGCCAGAAACGACGAGTTCCTGGAAATCAAGGAAGTGTCACAGGCCAGCATAAACGGGACATACTATATTCTCTGCTATTTGCAGGACACCCCAAAGCTCAAGAATCTCGTCCATACACTTGTCATCGACAGCAAAGGAACAGTGGTCAAGGCATGCACATACACACTGAACAACGCAGAATACACAGGTACGATTTCTGGCGATATGGAATGGATTTCAATGCATTACAAAG
>SAMEA104315429__coassemble_518_pt1 | contig 28979 bp, 15 predicted proteins | sample SAMEA104315429__metabat2_high_PE_009 | metagenome-assembled genome bin SAMEA104315429 (sample SAMEA104315429) | gut metagenome | biome: Monkey gut; feature: monkey-associated habitat; material: faeces | place: China | collected 2013
CGCTTAAGCTTTAGCACTATGTGCACCAAAATTTGCGAAGAGCCAAATATTTTTCTTGAAAAAGGCAGGAAAATGTATTAATATCTGTTAAAAAAGTGCAAATTCAGGGGTTGGTGGGTTACTTTTCTTGGAATCCAACGGCTTATACCATTGGTTACCGCCCCCCGGCAATAAGATTAGGCTGGAAGCCTATACCGAGCAAAGCGAGAGTAACCCGGGACGAAGTCTCGGGATCTATAAAGCATAAAGGGGACAGCTGTCTGGAAGACAGTACCATAACACATATCGACGTGACGATGAGCAAGCGCATAATAATGCAAGGTACTGTCTTCCAGACAGCCACTTTCTTCTTGTCTTTAACCCCGAGACTTCGTCCCGGGTTACTCTCGCTACGCTCGGTATTGGCTTCCAGCCAAATCTACACCAACCAACAACCTATAACCGACAACCAACAACCTATAATCTGAATGCCAACTTAGCCTTGATATCACGTGAGCTGCTGCCGATGTATGCCTTGAAAGAGCCTGGCTCTGACTTCCACTGATGAGTGATTTCATCAAAGAATTGGAGGTCGGACTCTGTGATAGTGAACGTCACTTCCTGCTCTTCTCCAGCCTTGAGAGACACCTTGCGGAAAGCTTTCAGTTCCTTTGCTGGACGCATCACGCTCGCCTTGTCATCGCCTATATAGAGCTGGACGGTCTCTTTTCCTTCGCGTTTGCCAGTATTCTTCACCTTGACAGAGGCAGTCCATGTCTTACCATCAGCCGCTTTAGTTATCTTGCCATCGGAATACTGGAAGGTGGTATAACTGAGACCAAAACCGAATGGGAACACCACAGGTTGCTTCATAGTGTCGAAATAGCGATAGCCCACGAGGATATCCTCGGCATATACCTGCGCTTCATTGCCCTTGCCAGCATGGTCTGATGCCTTCAGACTGGCATTTAGAGCCAATGGTTCTGCCTTTTTCTTTATCTCCTTGAGCAGGTCTGCCGACTTGGGATTGCCATTGTCCGCCACTTGATACTTCTCTGGAATATTCTCTGGAGTGACACCAGGATAGCCTACGAGTCCGTATTTATGGGCAGGATAGTCTTCCAGATGAGTGGCATAGGTGAATATCGTCTTGCCAGAAGCATTGTAATCACCGCTCAACACGTCAGCCAAAGCATGACCCGCTTCACTTCCGAGATACCATGATTGCACGAGGGTAGTCACTTCCTTGAGCCAAGGCATTGCCACGGCATTACCACTTGTGATGATAGTCACCATCTTCTTGCCAGACTTTGCGAGAGCCGTGATGAGCCTGTCCTGACGGAATGGCAAACTGAAATCGAGGCGGTCACCACCTTCACAGTCCTGGAAATGACTCTTGTTGAGTCCACCTATATATATAATAAGGTCGGCATCCTTAGCCTTTGCCACGGCATCCTCATAGAGAGAGTCCTCCACTTGCTGAGAAATCTGCTCTATTCCGCCGTAAGAACTTGCGCCTCCCTTGTAGCCAGCAGCGTAAGTGATGTTCCAATCCTTACCAAAGCGCTCCCTTATACCACAGAGAGGACTCACCTCGTCCTGCGCTTTCAGTTCGGAAGAGCCACCTGCCGGGCAGAGCGGACGCACCGCATTCTCGCCCACTACGAGCACATTCCTGTAGAGAGAAGCATCAATAGGGAGAACAGGGGTAGCACCTTCATTCTTCAGCAATACTATGCCTTCACGCGCAATCTCACGTGCAACAGCCTTATGTTCAGGCGAATTAAGACTTCCAAAAGGCTTTTTGGTATTCATAGAAGTCTTAAAGATAAGAGAAAGAATGCGTCCTGCCTTTTCATTTACCACTTCTTCGCTGACTTCTCCTTTACGAGCCTTTTCGTAATAAGCAGTGCCGAGGTAGTAGTCATCATATCCGAAGCCTTTGCCTTCCGAAGTAAGACCATTGGTATATGAACCCATCTCGATGTCAAGACCATAGAGAACAGCCTGCTTTGTGTCATGGGCAGCGCCCCAGTCGGTTATCACTGCACCTTTGAAAGCCCATTCCTTCTTCAGTATGTTATTGATGAGGTAAGGGTTATGGGTATTGTGAATGCCTCTGTATTTGTTGTAACTACCCATAATGCTCCAAGGGTCAGCACCTTTGACAGCCAGTTCAAATGGACGGAGATATATCTCATAGAGCGCACGATCGGACACTTTCACATCCACATGACCGCGGTATTCCTCCTGATCATTAAGTGCATAATGCTTGATGCAGCATGCCACTCCATTGCTCTGAAGTCCCTTAATATAGCGTACAGCCATACTTCCGGAGAGGTAAGGGTCTTCGCCCATATACTCGAAGTTGCGTCCATTGAGCGGAGTACGATAGATATTGACGCCAGGACCGAGCAGTATATTCTTGTTGCGATAGCGTGCTTCCTCGCCTACCGCCTTTCCATAGATGGCGGCAAGGTCAGTATTCCATGTGGCGGCAAGGCATGTCAATGCAGGGAAAGCGGTGCAGGAGTCATTGGTCCAGTTGGCATGTCCCCAGTCATTCCAGTTTATCTCCATGCGCACGCCGTGCGGTCCGTCGCTCATAGAGAGTTCTGGTATGCCCAATCTCGGGCATCCTGGGCTGGTAAACTTGCTCTGCGCATAAGACATACGACACTTCTCCTTGAGTGTCATTCGCGACAGAGCATCCTCCACGCGTTGCTCTATCGGCAGGTTCTCATTCTGATAAGGCAGTAATTCCTGCGCTTGCGCTGCTATTATCGTGGTTAGCGCCAGCGCTGATGCCATTAGTTTCTTTTTCATATATGTGGGCTTGTGGTTTTGTTGTCTTGTTGTTTTGTTGTCTTGTTGTTAGATGGTTTTATTGTCTTGTGGTTATGTTGAATGAGAAACATGACAAACAATCAAACAACATAACCACAAGACAACCAAACCACAAGACAACATTATATCTTCTTCGTCACCTTCTTGCCATCATATTTCACCACAATGCCTTTGGCTTCAGGGTCATATCCCTGCGCTTTGTTGGCGCTTACAGGCACTATGATGAATGTGCGCTTATGGAGCATACCAGGAAATTCGCCCTCTCTTTCACCGATGGTGACGGTCTTTTCCGCTTCATTATATGAGATATTGATGTTGGAATAGCGTCCAGCCTCATATCCATAGTTGTCTCCTTCATCCTCATATAGATTGAAGTTGCCGTCCTTTCCCTGATATACGAAGAGACGAATGACGTCAGCCTTATGCTGAGAGACATATTCCAGAGCAGGTCCGACAGGGATAATGCTTCCCGCACGCACACAGAGAGGAATGCGCTCATAAGGAGCCTGGAGGCGGAGACGCTGGTCGCCGTGGCTGAGGAGTTTGCCTGTGTAGAAGTCATACCATATATTATCCTTAGGGAAATATACGTCGCAGGTGCGCTGACCGTATCTATACACAGGATTGACCATGATAGAAGGACCGAACATAAACTGGTAAGCCACGTCCAATGCCTTCTCGTCCTTGCCGAAATCCATCACCAACGGGCGCATCATAGTATAGTCTTTGAAATGCACATCGGCAGCAATGGAGTAGATATAAGGCATAAGTCTGTAGCGCAACTGCAGGCAATCGCTGATTACCTGGTAAGCCGGATGTCCCTCAGGAGCGATATTCCAAGGCTCACGGAATGGGAACTGACCGTGCGAACGATACATAGGCGCAAACATACCAAGCTGATGCCAGCGTGCATTTAGCTCGCGCCATTCCTTCAAGTCCTCGTTTTCCGTGCCACTCTTGTCAAACTCTGCCTGCGCCTCTGCATAGCGTTTTTCCACAGAGAATCCACCTATATCCTGGCTCCAGTATGGCACTCCAGAGATAGAGAAATTGAGTCCTGCAGTGATCTGCGCCTTCATATCCTCCCAACGAGTGCCTATATCGCCACTCCATGTAGCGGTGCTGTAACGCTGTTCGGAAGCAAAACCATTGCGAGTAAGCAGGAACACTCGCTTATTGTTAGGAGAGAAAGAGTTGCCGAAGCCTCTCTGATCCCAATTAGCATTCTTCTCCAGCCATTTACTATCAGGCACATTGCCGTCTGTTTGCTTCTCTATTGCAGTCTCATAGCCACGCTGTCCGTCGTAGATGGCTTCGGCATTGACGATGGAATAAGCATTGAAATACTCGTCGGACGAACCATATTTCGTCGGTCCGCAGAGCAATTTGCGATACTCCATATCAGTGCAGTCGCGCACATTAGGCTCACTGGCATCCATCCACCAGGCATCCATGCCTATGGTGCCAAGCTTTTCGTAGAGCTGACGCCAGAATATCTTTCGTGCATCCTCATCGTATGCGTCATAGAAAGCATACTTATATCCGAGCCAGTCATGGAGGCTATCCTTGATGCTCTGCTGGTAAATCATTCCCTTGTCATTGAGTTCGTGGAAGTTATCCACTGTGAGATAATATTTAGGCCAGCATGAAATCATGATTTTAGCATTCTGTGCGTGGATATCGTCTATCATCTTCTTAGGCGAAGAGAATCGTGAAGGGTCGAAAGTGAATGCTCCCCATGAGTCTGGAGTCCAGTAATTCCAGTCCATCACGATATTGTCGATAGGCAGTTGACGCTGGCGGAAGCCATTGAGAGCATCCACTATCTCGTTTTGCGTCTTGTATCTCTCACGGCTTTGCCAATATCCGAAGAGCCAGAGAGGCATTATTTGAGCCTTTCCCGTCAGAGTGCGATAGCCGGAGATGACCTCGTCAGCATTGTCGCCAGTCATGAAATAATAATCCATCTGCTGTCCCATCTCGCTCCAGAAAGATATCTGTCTCTGCTCGTTCTCATCTACAGGTTCGAGCGCACGCAGTCCGCAGTAAGCCTCGCCACCATCAGGTTTCCACTCTATACGGATGGTATATGTCTTTCCTTCCTCCAGTTTGAAGTCAAACTTGCGAGCGTTAGGATTCCATGCTGTGCGCCATATCTCCTGATTATTGTTGCCTTTGCCTGCCACATCCTCTGTGTAGGCTGACAGTCCGCCGATGTATATCTTCTGATAGCCAGAGTAATAGTGGCAGAACTGATATACTCCCGTCTTGTGCGGAGTAATAGTTCCCTCATATACTACAGTAGCTTTCTCCAGAGGAAACTTAGGAAGATTCTTGGCAGACTTGAGGTTTTCGAAATAGATACTGTCCTCACGGCGCACTAATGTCTCCTGTCCCGGAGCGGAATAGGTGCCTGTCAATGCTCCTATCTTGCCGTCTTTGTCGCGCAAGGTGAATGCTTTATGCAACTGGCTGTAGTCCTTTGGATTTCCAAAACGGCTGAGAGAATAGTTGTCGAGCAGTATGCCATAATTATTGCTGCTGACGATAAACGGAATGCTTACTTTAGTGTTATATTGAAATAGTTCTTCGTTCTTTCCTTTATAGTTCCACTCGTCCGCCTGATGCTGTCCGAGTCCGTAGAGAGCTTCCTTATCATCGAGGTTCTCAAAGACTTGCCTCATGCTCCATCCCTTGTAGGTTTCGGGCGTTCCGTCTGCATGGATCTGCTCGCATTGGTAAGGTGTAAACTCCTTGCCTCCGCCTTTTCTGTCGCGGGCTATCAGTTTTCCGTTGGCATCAGTAAACCATACTTCGCCTGTGGAAGTCTGCACATAACCCTTGAGTTGGGACGTACTGACGCACACTATGTCGCCATTCTCCGTCACTTCGTAAGGAGTCTGCTTAGCCATATCCACGATGATAAGACTCTGACGGTCAGCAAACTGCTTGTCAGCGGTGGCTGACACGCGAATAATCCTGTCGCCCATCACCTGCAGTCGCACGAGTTTCGGCGATGTCCCTTTATCATTTGTTTGTGTCACGTGGACGGTAACGCCCCTGTCCGTCTTCTCGTAATTGATGGCAAAGGCAGGCATCATAGCCACGATTGCCATTGCAGCGGTCAACAGTCGCTTTGAGGCAATACGCCTCATCGTCAGATTTTTTTGCATGATTATGTGTGGTTTAGTTATTTAGTCAAAGTTTATTCTTACATAAGTAATGCTGATGAGCATACGGAAAACTCGTTTCTCCTTTTTACTATCTTTGCATATTATTATGCAAAGATAGTGCAAACCGAGCGCAATAAAGCTTGCTTTTAATTGCCGAGGTGCAGCCTATCTTATGCAAAGATAGTAAAAAGAATGGAAATCACAGTATTTTGTAGCGAAAATACTTTCGTTTTTGTTATAATCATATCATAAATGGGTAAAAAAGTTTCATATCAACATACTGTCAAATAGTATTTTTCAGAAATAGAGACGCAAAATAGCCATCCCCCTCAATGAGCCCTCAAGTAGCCCCTCAAGTAGCCGCCACTGTACCAACGGCTTTTACCGTTGGTTACCGAGCCCCCCAAAAGCCAACCGAAGAAATAAAAAAAACGCCCCAACCGAGGATATGTGAAAAAAAAGAAGTATCTTTGCAAAGTCAAAAGACATTTTAATATCTATGAAATCATTAAGAAAACTATATCGTATTGGTAAGGGACCATCAAGCAGTCATACGATGGGACCGCAGAAGGCGGCGCAGATATTCGCCAATCATCATCCTGATGCTCACGCTTTTGAGGTGACACTCTATGGCAGTCTTGCCGCTACAGGACGTGGCCACATGACAGATGTAGCTATCACAGAGGTACTTACACAGATTGCCCCTCTACACATCAACTGGCAACCACAGGTCTTTCTGCCTTTCCATCCTAACGGAATGAAGTTCGTAGCCAAGGACAATGACGGCAACAGCGTCGATGAATGGATATGCTACAGCGTAGGCGGCGGAGCATTGTCGGAGGGAGAAAGCCCACGCTGGTTTCCGCAAGACGACAATAAGGTCTATGAATTAAACAAGCTGACAGACATCCTGAATTGGTGTGACAGTAAGGGACGCACCTTCTGGGAGTATGTGGAAGAATGTGAAGGAAATGAAATATGGGACTATCTGCGTGAAGTATGGCAGATGATGCAGGAAAGCGTGGAGCGTGGCATAGACCATGAGGGCGTCTTGCCTGGTCCGCTCAATCTGCCTCGCAAGGGTCCTACCTACTATGTCAAGGCGAGTGCATACAAGCCTTCCCTTCAGGGACGCGCCTTGGTGTATGCCTATGCCCTGTCAGTCAGTGAGGAGAATGCGTCAGGCGGCACCATTGTCACAGCCCCTACCTGCGGTTCATGCGGTGTGCTTCCTGCGGTGCTCTATCATCTCTCACGCCATCATCAGTTCTCCGACACCCGCATTCTCCATGCCCTTGCCACGGCAAGCGTCTTTGGCAATGTGGTAAAGCGCAACGCTTCCATATCCGGTGCCGACGTGGGATGTCAGGGAGAAGTGGGAGTGGCGTGCGCTATGGCTTCGGCAGCAGCCTGCCAATTATTTGGAGGAAGTCCGTCACAGGTGGAATATGCCGCTGAGATGGGACTGGAACACCACCTTGGCATGACCTGCGACCCTGTCTGCGGACTGGTGCAGATACCGTGCATAGAGCGTAATGCCTTTGCAGCGGCGCGTGCTCTCGACTCCAATCTCTATGCTGCCTTGTCAGATGGACGCCACCGCGTCTCCTTCGACCGTGTGGTGAAAGTGATGAAACAGACCGGTCATGATCTGCCATCACTCTACAAGGAAACAAGTGAAGGAGGACTCGCACGTGCCTATCAGCAGCATCTCGACAAGAAGAAAAAAAAGGAAAATTAAGACAAATCCTCACATTTGTACGATATTTGAGAAAATATTCTGACAAAATGTGAGGATTTTTTATATATTATTATTACCTTTGCCAAACCTAAACGGACAATTTCATGCCATAAAGGCAATGAGAGAGTCTTAACATAATATTATTATATAAGTAGAAAGTCAAAATTATTTTGATAATGAACCAACATTCATCAATGGCTTGAATTATAATAACATCTATTATAAAAAATGATTCTTGCCATCTACTTATCAAACCTATATCTGTCAGGATGGAATATCACAGGCACCTTATTATATATAGAGACAATTTCTTTCCTTCACATTTCAGGCAAAATGGAGGCAATAGCCACTGCAGGTTGTCGCTCTTCGCTCTGCTGGCTGTCTTCGTGTGCCTATTGACTTCATGCGGACATACCAGGTCAAACCGCGACCTTGACGTCATGCGCCATGCCGCTGACAGCGTGGTGGAACTCGTGGAAGGTGAGAAAAGTCTGGATAGCATCATCCAAAAGTCAATAAAGAAAGGTGACAAAATGCTGGAGATGCGTGCCAGGAAAGCACTCGGACGTACCTACAGAGAGTCAAACCTCTTTGGCAAAGCCATAGAATGCCATCGCCATGAGCTCGCTTTGGCAAAGCAACTGCATGACACTATCGCAATGGTGCAGACGCTAAACAATATCGGCACTAACTATAGACGAATGGGTGTGCTCGATGAAGCAATCAATTATCATTACCGTGCCTTGCATCTGGCAGAGGCATTCAGCCTTCAGCAAGACCCTACTGCATTCAAGAACCGACTCGTCTCGCTCAATGGCATCGGCAATATCTGCCTTACGCTCAGCGATACCGAGACGGCAGACTCCGTATTCCGTGCCGCCTTGGCTGGCGAACGTTTCCTCGGAAGCCACCTCGGACAAGCCATCAACTATGCTAATATAGGCTCCCTCTTTGAGCATAGCAACCGCACCGACTCGGCTTGGACCTACTATCGCCTCTCTATGGAGCAAAACAAACTGGCGCATTCCGACCTCGGCATATCGCTCTGCCACACTCATTTCGGACGTCTATACGAGAAAGAGGGCAAGATAGCGCAGGCAATAGCAGAATATCATAAGGCCTATGACATCATGGCATCATCTGACGACCAGTGGCATGCTATGGAGCCATGCCTCGCTCTGGCGCAGATATACGTCAAGGAGGGCAACCATTCCGAGGCAAAGCATTATCTCGCCATTGCTGACAACGTGGCTCACAGGCTCAAATCGCTCGAACATCAGTCGCAGGTGGCGTGGCTCTACTACAACATCTACCATAAAGAAGGCGACAACGGCAATGCTTTGAAATTCTATAAGCAATATAATGAACTGGGCGACAGCGTGGCAAGCGAGAAGAATCTCATCCACATGCAGAAGATACGCATACGCTATGAGCATGAGCAGAGACGCGCCGAAGTGGACGCCATCAACAAGGAATACCGCACCGAGCGAACGCTCAAGATGGTGAGCATAGCCACTGTCTTCCTCGTCATCATCCTTGCTGCCGTCATTATCTCCTTCCTCGTCTATGCACTCAATAACCGTAAGCGCAAGCAGTTGGCACAACAGCAGATGAATGAGATGCGAGTATCTTTCTTCACCAATATCACTCACGAATTTCGCACACCGCTGACCGTAATCCTCGGCTATGCACAGATGATGGAAAAGGGCAAGCTCCCTCCTGAAGATATTGCCAATATCGGTCATATGGTGTCACGACAAGGCTCACGCCTGCTGTCACTCATCAATCAGTTGCTCGACATCCAAAAGGTGAAATCCGCCATCGGACAGCCGGAATGGCGCCGAGGAGACATCGTGCTCTTCATCTCCACCATTGTGGAGAGCTATCTCAATCTTGCCCATTCACGTCGCATCAGTCTCATGTATGCCCCAAAACAGCAGAAAGCCGTATGCGATTTCGTGCCGGATTACGCCCAGAAAGTGGTGTGCAATCTCGTCACCAATGCCATTAAATTCTCAGAAGATGGAGGCAGAGTGCTCGTGGCTATCGACATCAAGGATGACATACTGACCCTTCGCGTGGCAGATTATGGAACTGGTATCTCCGAAGCCGACCGCAAACGCATCTTCGAACCGTTCTATCAGACCGACACCAAGGAGAAGAGCATCGGTTCCGGTGTCGGTCTTGCCCTCGTCAAGCAGATTGTCTCATCACTGAAAGGCTCCATAGACGTAAGCAGTCGCATAGGCGTAGGTTCCGTCTTCGTGGTAAAAGTGCCGGTAAAAGCCCCAGTCGGAGCTGAAGTCAAGCCGATAGAGGTCTATGGCACTATGTTGCAACAGTTGTCTAAAGATGCAGAAAGAATAGAGAGCGCAATGTCAAAGCATAGTGATGACAAAGCGGAGAAGCAGAAGAAGGACAAAGAGACCGTGGCAAAGAATGACACTCGTCCGCTCGTGCTCATCGTGGAGGACAACGCTGACGTGGCAGAATATATGAGTATGCAACTCAGGAAACGTTACCAGCTCGCCATTGCCAAAGATGGCGAGGAGGGCTTGCGCCTTGCCACGGAGACCGTTCCCGACCTTATCATCACCGACCTCATGATGCCACGGATGGATGGATATGCTCTGTGCCAGGCTGTCAAGCAGGCGGAGACGCTCAATCATATCCCTGTCATCATCGTTACTGCCAAGGCTACGCAGGAAGACAAGTTGTGCGGACTGCAGATGGGCGTCGATGCTTACCTCTACAAGCCATTCAATGCGGAGGAACTGACACTGCGCGTGGAAAACCTTCTGGAGCGCACCAGACAATTGAGAGAGAAATACAAGCAAGCCATATCCGACAATGTGGCTGACGCTTCCGCCGCTCTCGCTCCTCGCGACCGCGCTTTCATCCAGCATCTCGACGAGGTGATTTATGAGAATATGGGCGGTGGTGACGTCAGTGTGGATAGTGTCAGCGTATCAATGCACATGACCACACAGCAGCTTCGCCGCAAGCTCTTGGCAGTATTGGGCGAAGCGCCAAACTCCTATATCCGCTCGCTACAGATCAAGCGTGCCCACGAACTGTTAGGGACACAGACCGATTTGTCTATCAGCCAGATAGCGCGTCTATGCGGTTTCTATGATATGTCGCATTTCTCCAAGATATTCAAGCAGTGTACTGGGGTCTCTCCATCGCAATATCGCAAGAAAGAATAACTTGCAGGCAGTGCTTATCAGTGAGAGACCAGCCGGTAACGCGGCTGGCAACGGGGGCTTTTTATTATGACGGACACTGTGGCTGGTTTGGTCATATTGTCAGAATTATTGGTAGATAAGGAGGTAAGGAGTGTCCAATATTTACCCAAAGGTGTAGCTTTAAGACTTTTTTTACATAGAAAACGCATAATTTAGTGGAAAAAACACTATCTTTGCACGATAACGTAATCGTGGAACATAATAATGATAAAGCGAGCATTTATATATAAGAAAAGCCTCTTCACAAAATCATTCACCGCATTCATCATAATACTTTACGGAAGTATCACGACCTATGCACAGGATTGCCCGACGGCAAATATGAACGTCGGTGCAAGCAATTATTCTGCTTCTACGACAATGGAAACAGAATACAAGGCTGCAAATGATGCTGACACTATAAAAGCAAAGCATGGACTCGTGGCGCGATTGCTGCAATACTTTGCAGAGTCGGACAAGCCAAAGCCAAACAAGAAGATAGACTTCGGCATCATCGGTGGTCCGCATTACGCCACTGACACTGGCTTCGGCATCGGCTTGGTGGCTTCTGCACTCTACTCCACCGACCGCTCTGACAGCACTTTGGAAAAGTCGAATGCTTCGCTCTACAGCGACATTACGTCGAAAGCATTCCTGATGATAGGAATCAGAGGCAACAATATTTTCCCAAGGAAGCGTTACCGGCTCGACTACAGGCTCTACGTCTATACCTTCCCTTCGTATCTCTGGGGATTCAATTATCCGCAGAGCGACAACGATGACAATAAGAGCAAATACAGCAGAACGAAGTTTGAGGTGATGACTCGATTCCTTATACCTATCAATCGACATAGCTATCTCGGACCTATTGCCCGCTATCAGTATGTCCATGCCTACAAACTAAAGGATCAAGCTCCGCAATTACTTGCCGGACAACCGATGACTGTGAGCGACGTGGGGCTCGGAATGAGTTACACATTCGACTCACGCGACTTTATGCTCAATGCCTCTAAGGGATGGTTTGTGCAACTTGACCTCACTGCTAATCCTGCTTTTCTCGGCAATAACAACACTTACTGGTCAGCAGAACTACAGCTTGCCACCTACCGAAAGGCATGGAAAGGTGCCATCATAGCAGGCGAACTGCACACCAGGCAGTCGGCTGGAGACGTGCCGTGGCCTATGCTTGCCGACGTGGGTTCGAGCAACAGAATGCGCGGTTACTACGAAGGACGCTACCGCGACAAGAACGTCATCGATGCTCAGCTGGAACTGCGACAGCATATCTGGCACCGCAACGGCATCGTGTTGTGGGTAGGCGCTGCCGAAGTGTTCCCACGCTACAAAGACCTTCGATTCAGCCAGATATTGCCAAACGTCGGTTTGGGCTACAGATGGCAATTCAAGAAAGGCGTCAACGTGCGCCTCGACTATGGCTTCAGCCGTAACGGCACTGGATTTATATTTAATATCAATGAGGCGTTTTGATAGTTGTGGGTTGTTGGTTTCCGGTTGTGGGTTGTGGGTTTTCGGTATTTTACTGAGATAAACAGTCAAGTCCTCTATCAGCATTCTACCCCCACAACCAAAAACCAACAACCAACAACCCTCCACTGTGCCAACGGCTTTTTCCGTTGGTTCCAACATCTAAAAACTAAGAAAGGCGATGAAACAAAAACTGACATATTTACTATATCTCCTGATACTAATACTGCCAAACGTGATTCTTGCAGTGACAGAACATCTGTCGCCAGCAGGGCGCATCGCCAATATCATAGTGCCTTTGACCGCCTATTGGCTTGTGCTCACTCTGTCACGAAAGACCGGACGCACCATGATAATACTCTTTCCGGTGCTATTTCTCGGTGCTTTCCAGATGGTGCTCACCTATCTCTATGGCAGAGGACCGATAGCAGTGGATATGTGGCTCAACCTCGTCACCACCAATGCAGGCGAGGTAAACGAACTGCTGTCACAATTATTGCCTGCAATAGTGTGGGTTGTGGTAATCTATATCCCTACCTTGACCATTGCCGCAACGCAATGGGCTAAGCATCAGACGATTGACGAGGCATTTATCAGGGTACAACGCTTCCCTGCCCTATGCTCCGCAGCAGTGGCTCTGATTGCCACTTTCGCGCTCGCCGCTTTCACGCCCTACACTCCCACCAATTATCTCTTTCCGATAAATGCCATCAGCAATTTCGGTTTGGCATTTGAAAGGCTGGAGGCTTCCAATGGATATAAGGAGGCTTCGAAAGATTTCAGATATGATGCACACTGCACCTTCACTGACGATGAACCAGAGACCGTAGTGCTGGTAATCGGTGAGACAAGTCGTGCAGACAACTGGCAACTATATGGCTACCACCGTCCTACCAATCCAGTGCTGTCAAAGACGGAGGGACTGACCGTCTTCACCGACTATATGAGCCAGAGCAACACCACGCACAAGAGCGTGCCTATACTCCTTTCGCTCGCTGATGCCGAAGACTATACCATCCTCTACCGCACCAAAGGCATAATGCAAGCTTTCCGCGAAGCTGGCTATCACACCGCTTTCATCTCCAATCAGCAGCGCAATCACTCCTTTATCGACTTCCTCGGTGAGCAGGCAGACTATTGTCTTTTCCTGCACGACAGCCTTTCACGCAACGCTGACGACATCGAATTGCTAAAGCCTTTGCGCCAGCAGATAAAGCAAAACCGCGGAAAAAGGACCTTCATAGTGCTCCATACCTATGGTTCTCACTTCAGTTATGTAGATCGTTATCCTAAAGCCATGCGCCATTTCACGCCCGACCATTACGATGGAGCGAAGGCGAAATACAGACTTCAGCTCGTCAATGCCTATGACAACACCATAGTGCATACCGACTTTCTGATAGGAAAAGTAATCAGCACACTGTCGTCAGAGGGTGGCAGCGCAGTCATGCTGTTCACCTCCGACCATGGAGAGGACATCTTTGATGACCAGCGTCACCTCTTCCTCCATGCCTCTCCGTTCCCATCTTACTATCAGTTGCACGTGCCACTGATAGCCTGGACCTCACCGACTTACCGCATCCGTCATGCAGAAATCGCCCTGAGCCTCATCTCTAACAGTCACAAGCAGGCAGAGAGCAACAGCGTTTTCCACACGCTTCTCTCCCTTGGCGGCGTGGCAACCCAGTATCGCAACGACTCGCTCTCGCTGGCAAGTCCTGCCTATACACCTCACCGCCGCCTCTTCATAGACGATCATAACAAGCCTCTCTCTTACCCAGAATGTATGCAGGATGTGGATATGAAACAGATGAAGCGTGGCATTCAAAAAGTCAGTCACTGAGCCAACGGTTTCTATCGTAGGATACCAACCAACAACCAACAACCAACAACCATAAAACATACCCTTATGAAGAAAGCGAAACAACTCCGTACCAGCATCATATTGATGCTTCTTCTGGCAGCGACCACATGGGCTTCTGCCGGCAATGAGAAGACACAATTTATCAAGTGTGGCAACATGAATCAATGGGTGACTCGCCAAGTGAAGGAAAGTGGCATCATCGGTGGAAAAATGAAGACACTATATGAGATAGCTCCCACCAAGACATGGCCACAGAATGCGCCATATACCAATCATGGCGGCTCGCCTTGGGGCACATCAAATGTGCTGGCAAAGGTATCAGGAGTCACCAAGACAAACCTCTCTGTCTATCGCGACCAGCATCCAGGACATGGGGCATGTGCCAAACTCGTGACTCATATAGAGACCTGTAAGGTGCTGGGACTCATCAATATCAAGGTGCTTGCAGCTGGTAGCATCTTTCTTGGAGAGACCCTTGAGCCAATCACTTCCACGTCGAATCCGATGGCAAAGATAAATGCCGGAATGAAATTTACAGGCAAACCAAAGGCATTGAAGTTTGACTATAAGGTGAAACTGTCCGGACATCCAAACCGCATCCGCGAGACAGGCTTCAGCAAAGTGAAGACAGTGGCAGGCATAGATATGTGCGACTGCGTCTGCTTCCTTCAGAAACGCTGGGAGGATGGCGCTGGCAATATCTACGCAAAGCGCGTCGGCACGATGGTGGTTCGCTTTTCCAAGAGCACCAATGGATGGGTGGAGAATGCCACATTCCCAATACATTACGGTGACATCACCCACAAGAGCTTCTACAAGCCATATATGGGACTCATCACAGGCGATGACACCAAATGGGCAAAAAACTCGAAGGGACAGATGAAGCCCGTGAAGGAAGTAGGTTGGGCAGCAGAAAATGAGATGCCTACCCACATGGTCCTGCAGTTCGACTCCAGCCATGGCGGTGCTTACATCGGCTCTGTCGGCAACACTCTCTGGGTGGATAATGTCAGAGTGGAATACTAATATCAGCAGTAAAAAAACTAATATTAGCGGTTTTTGCAGTTGTATCTTAGAAGATTCTGAGGTTAATCATGTGAATAGATGTTGCTTTTTTGAATTTCCAATGCTTATAAGAACAATTAAGCACACTAACTTATAAACAAAATGGAGATAGATATCTGAGAATGATACCTATCTCCTTTCGACAATTACCTACTTACAATCTTTATACTAAAAAAGCTACACTTAATGTCTTTCAACTAAAAAAGTTACAATTACAATCTTTATACTAAAAAAGTTACGCCAAGAATTTCTCTGGAATCTCTGGCATAGCGCCTTGCTGTGTGCATACATAAGCACTAACTTCTACCGCCAATTTGTGAGCTTCCTCCACGCTCTTGCCCTTGAGGATGCTTGCGCAGAATGTGCCAGTGAATGAGTCTCCTGCACCTACTGTGTCTGCCACTTCCACCTTTGGAGTCTCTTGGAATGACTTGCAACCAGGAGCGAATACATAACTGCCGTTTACTCCACAGGTGAGCACCAGCATATCGAGATTATATTTGCCGAGGATGAGCCAGCATTTGTTTTCGATGTCGAGCCCTGGATAGCCAAAGAGGCGTCCTAATGCCACGAGTTCCTCATCGTTTATCTTCAAGATGTTGCAACGCTTCAAGCTTTCGCAGATAATTTCTTTGGTGTAGAAATTCTGACGAAGGTTGATGTCGAATATTCTCAATGCGTCGCTTGGAGTATGATCGAGGAATTCATAGATAGTATTACGGCTTACCTCGTTGCGCTGAGCCAAAGAGCCCCAGCATACAGCTCCGGTAGATGCTGCAATCTCTCTGATATTAGCAGTAAATGGGATGTTGTCCCATGCCACATTCTGCTTGATGTCATAGGTAGGTATTCCCTCGTTGTCAAGTTCCACCTGCACTGTGCCAGTAGGATAATTCACCTTAGGCAATACATACTTGAGCTTCTTTTCATCGAGAAGATGGAGAGCCTTATCTCCCAATTCATCATTACCTATAGCGCTGACAGCTACAGAGAGCAGTCCATGCTGACCTGCATGATAAGCGAAATTAGCTGGCGCGCCTCCGAGTTGTGGACCTGTTGGGAGTACATCAAAGAGGACTTCACCAAGTCCTACGCAATATTTGTTATTCAATTTGGTATTCATTTCTTTAGTTGGTTTTTGTGGGTTGTGGGTTATTTTTCTTGGGGATCCAACAGTAAAAGCCGTTGGCACAGTGGCGGGTTGTGGGTTAGAATGCTGATAGAGAACTTGACTGTTTATCTCAGTAAAATACCGAAAACCAACAATCATCAACCAACAACCAACAACCAACAACCAACAACCATGTATATATTACATCTTCACCCTGTTTATATAAGTGAGCAGATAGACCACTCCAACAGCCATGACAGCCACGGCGCCTTCCTGTCCTACAGCATCACTTGCATATCCCATGATAAGAGGAAATACGGTGCCTCCGAAGAGACCCATGATCATCAGTCCGCTCACCTCATTTTTCTTCTCAGGTACAGAGAGCAATGCTTCAGAGAATACAATGGAGAAGATATTGGAATTGCCATAACCTACCAATGCGATGGCAATGTAAAGAATCCACTTGGTGTCGCCTACAGACATCATCACCATGCTCAATGCCATCATCACTACGCTGGCAGCGAAGAATACACGTGGCTTGAGCACACGAAGGAAGAACGAGCCTGTGAAGCAACCGATGGTACGGAAGATGAAGTAAAGGCTGGTGGCTGTAGCAGCTTCATTCAGTGTCCATCCGAGACGCTCCATCAATATCTTTGGCGCTGTGGTGTTAGTGCCGACGTCGATGCCTACATGACACATGATGGCAATGAATGACAACAGTACTATTGGCTTGCCAAGCAGGCTGAAACTCTCACTGAAACCTGTCACCTTATCGTCAGTTTTCTCCTCCTCTATCGGAGTGCCGACAAGGAAGAAAGAAGCGGCAATGCCTATTACAAGATAGATAGGGAAGAGCACGCGCCATCCCAGTCCGAAGGTAGGGATACTTGCCACTGCTCCCCACATGGCGATATACGGCGCCAAGAATGAAGCTATGGCTTTGACAAACTGGCCGAAGGTGAGCGTTGAAGCCAAGTTCTTACCACTGGTGATTACAGACACCAGCGGATTGAGCGAGGTCTGCATCAGCGCATTGCCTATGCCGAGGAGCGAGAATGACACGAGCATCAGCTCGAAAGACTCACCAAAGATAGGCAAGAGAAGGGAGAACACTGTCACTATGAGCGACAGGAGCACTGTCTTCTTGCGTCCTATCTTATTCATCAGAATACCAGTAGGAACGGAGAATATCAAGAACCAAAAGAATACTAATGATGGAAACAGATTGGCTGTAGCATCATTGAGATTGAGGTCTTCTTTTACGTAATTGGAGGCTATACCTACCAAATCTACAAATCCCATAGCAAAGAAACATAGCATCAATGGGATGATAGTGAGTTTAGATGAAGTCTTCATAATTATAATGCTAATTTATGTACCTTAATGTTGTTAAATTCAGCTTTACCTCCCTTGGCATAGAGCTTTACATTCTCGTATGGAGCTACAGGGAAGACGAGGTTGGTCATTGCGATGCGACCACCATCTACAAAGAGTTCGACAGATGACTTATCTACGAAGATATCAACGTGATAGGCCTTCTTGCCATCTTTGCAAAGACTCAATGGAGCCCAGGTAGCGAGAGCAAAATCATTCTTGTAGTTGATGGAATTAACTATGCGGGCAGGCTGCTTGCCTTCTGCTGCCAGTTGCTTATCCCATGCCAACTCGATGTCGTGAGGCACTGCCTGCTTACCGAAGTCGGTCAGACCACTCTCAGTGCGATCCATCACTACCTTGCCCTGCTTCATATCGAGGTAAATCATAGTGCGCTCACGCTTGTTGTTTGAAATCTCGATACCGGCAATGCCATTAGCATCAGGAGTTACATCTGCCTCAATCTCGAAAGCGCCATCCATATTGGCAGCAATGCCATCAAGCATCTTTTCATCGGCTACAGAAGCATCTGCCACATTCTTGGTGTCCTTACGCAATGCATATACCTCTGGAGCAACATCTTCTGAAATGTAGTATTTGCCGTTCTTTTCGTAGAGTTTCAATTCGCGTGGCAAGCCGTTGGCACCACGATTCTGCTTGAATGGAGTGAGGTTAGCATACTGCCAGTTGCTCATCCATGTGATAGCAAGCACGCGGTCGCCGGTGTTAGAGAAAGTAACAGTGGCATAGTGATCCTTACCCCAATCGAGCCATTTTACATCGTTAGCATCCTCGCAGGTGAAGTTCTTACCATCAAAATCGCCTACGAAATACTCTGTGGCACTGCCACCAAACCAGCAACCAGGATTGATGTTCATAATCATCACCCACTTCTTATTGTTTTTGTCACCGTTTACTGGCAACTGGAAGAAGTCTGGGCACTCATATTGGCAAGGCTGTTGACCCATGCCTTTACCGAAGGCACTCACGTAATCCCACTTCTTGAGATTCTTTGACTTATAGAAGCGTGTCTCCTTATCGGCAGAAACAATCATATACCAGCATTTTCCTTTCTCATACCAGAACACCTTTGGATCGCGGAAATCCTTTAGTCCATCGAATGGTGTGAGTACAGGGTTGCCCTCATACTTGGTAAAGGTGCGACCATTGTCATTGCTATAAGCCAGGCACTGCACTTCGTCGTGGTTCACACTGTTGTTAGTGTAGATGGCAATGATAGCGTCCTTGCCAAAGCCAGCAGTGTTCTTCTTATCCACTACCGAGCTTCCAGAGAAGATATGACCTACAGGGTCGCGGGCGATAGCAGGATCGAGATGCTCCCAATGAATCAAATCCTTGCTTACGGCATGTCCCCAGTGCATATTGCCCCATTTGCTTCCGTATGGGTTGTACTGGAAATAAAGATGATATTCACCATCCTTATAAACCATTCCGTTAGGATCATTCATCCAGCCGTAGAGCGGAGTGAAGTGATAAGACGGACGATAATAATCTGTGTTTGTGGTGTCGAATGTATCACTGAGCTTCATCAGATTGATAGCTAATGCGTTTTTCTTCAGACCGAGAATCTTTACTGTTGCCACATTGCCCTTGATAGGTTTGCCTGCAGCATTCTTCTTTAGTGAGATTGGAACGTAATAATCTGCGCCATTTTGCGCTAAGCGGATGTCCATCCATGTGTCTTCCTTATCGCCAGTGCTTAATATCACTTGCGCTTCCTCTTTCTCTTCCTGGATAGGAAGCATAAGATATTTGGTAGGGTTTTCTACCTTTATGATTGTGGTATCACCTTTATATTCGATGTTCATCTTCTGTGCGAAAGCGGGAGATGCAGCTGATGCCATCATGATAAGGCCTGCAGCCTTTGTTATATTATTGGTTTTCATATTAGATGTAGTTTGTTGGTGTATTATTGTTTATGTTTTTTCTATTATTAGTTTAGAACTTCAGTGAAGCATTAAACTCTATTGTGAATGGACGGAGATAACTTCCTGTCATGATTTGATTCTTGATGTCTTTTGCATCTTCCTTGGTAATGAGTTCTGCGCCAGCAATACTGCCCTTAGCACCAGTCTGGTTGAGGAAATTGACTACTGTGCAACCGAGAGCCAAACGCTTGTTTACCTGCCAGTTTACGCCACCGAATGTCTCCCAGTGACCATTGAAGTAATAGGCTTCATTGATGTTAGCATAAGTCTTGCTGAAGTAGCGGAAGCTGGTCCAGAGCTTGATATCCTTTGTAATCATGTAGCTTGGATCCAGTTCGATGAGTATCTCTGGTATTTCAGCGACGGTGTTGCCAGTGGCATTGATGTTACCTACATGACCATCATTGAATGTCACAGATGTCTCAAACTTCTTGTATGTAGGCTTCTGATAAGTGAAGAGGACGTGGAAATCAAATCCCTTGAATGGGTGCATCACAGCATCTGTAGTCCATCCCCAGGTCTGAATATCGTATGCTAAAGGCGTAGCCTTGATTTCTTTGCCATGCTGAAGGTTGAGAGTAGAGTTGTTGTTAGTCTTTGAAATGTAAGAGAACAAAGATGTAAGGCTCAACCAAGAGTTGTTGTAATATATACCTGCACGACCGAGTGGTACTGAAATCTTATCGGTATTAGGCAGTGTAGCTGGTGCGAAAGCCTCGAATTTAGGATGCTGTACGATATAAGTGAAATCGCCTGTGATACCAAAGTTGTCAGTCAACTTATAAGTAGCTGCTACAGAAAAGTCATAGTTGAGCCAGTTGTAACTCAAATCTGCAGGAGCAATCTTTGTACCATCAGCTGCAGTAGCACCGAGATAGTAATCTGCAAAGCGTCCTACATACTTGCCATCAGCATCCTTTACAGCTGCGTTTTCGCCTTTCACTCTCTGCCACTCCAAGCGGGCACCGTAGTATAAATTCAACTTATTGTTGACATCCCAATCGTGTGTGAAGTAGAGAGCCAGCTTATTCTCGTTTCCTTTGTAGTATTCTGAGGCATTCTTATTGAAATCATAGAAGTAGCTATCACGCTGATTAGCATCCCAAACACGCAGTGCATAACTGCCATCTGATGGTACGCTCTGGTCATACATAGTGGTATTTGAGCAGTAATCGATGTTGTAGAACCACTCATTGACTCCGAGGCGCAGTGTGGAATTGGAGAATTTCTTAGAAAGTTCTGTGGTAAAGAGTGCTTCATCGATAGTTCCAGCGTTGAGACAAGACATACGAGTCTGCACATACTGACCATCATAAGCATTGACCTTGCCGTTGATGTCGCGATACATATAATTATATACTCCCTTATTCGCCTCGCTCTTCAGATCGACGAGCGACATAGGAGTTTGGTAAACCATAGCACCACGCGAGTGATCATACTTCAGAATCGTCTTCCAGTTGATGCCATTATCAAAGCGATAATTGTTCATCAATGTCACTTCGCTTGCTTTGTTCAGACAAGCATCATAGAGAGAAGTCTGCTCCAATTCGCCAGTGCGCATATTGCGATAAGTCATTACGTTATCAATAGGCAGATATGAAGTGGTGCCGAGTTTGAAGTCGCCATATTCCTTCACGCTGCCATCGCCCACGTAGATGAAAGGAGCGTTCTGAGTAGCATAGTTATATACATTGTGGCTGTTAGCATACTTGTACATAGCAGTAAACTCGCCACGGTCGCCGTTATACTTCTTAGTGATAAGAGCCTTGTATATCTGTGTGCGGTCTTGGTAAGGAGTTGACTTAATCTTGAAGGTACCAGGGTCGAAATCCTGATACATATTAAAACTATAGTACCAGTCTTTGCCCAGGTCGCCATTCATATTCATAGAGAACTCCTGCAGTCCGAAGTGGTTGCTCTTATAGTTTAATGTGCCATTAAATCCTTTCTGACCCTTCTGGGTGAAAGAGTTTACAGCATAACCGATGTTGCCTGTGGTGATAGCAGTCTCGGCAATCTTGAGCAATCCCTGATGACTCAAACTTGCATCTCCACGCCAGATAGTATTTACAGAATGAGGGTTTGTAGCGTAAGTGACAGGCAGGCCATTCTCTAATACGTTGACATCGGCAGATGGAAGTCCGATTTGTATCTCGCGAGGACCATTAGCACTGGCTGCATTAAGCATGACATTGCGGTTGCCTTCTTCTTTTGCATTAGTATTATCTTCTTGTGCAAAAGTGGTTGTAGCATTCATGATTGAAAGTGCAAGCAAGATAGTTGCATTCTTTCCATTAAAAAATGTGTTCATAACCATTTAGAATTTTAATTATTAGCATTTTGTTTTTGATTCTGCTGCAAAATTATCTAATCGGTTAGAAATCAAGTATAACGCATATTTCAAGTAATAAAAAAAATCGTTCATTGTAACATTTGTGTCATACAATGAACGATTTTTTTCTATCTTTCACCCTTCTTCAAGATTAAAAATAAGGCTATTACGTTGTCTGGTTGTTTTGTTGTTTGATGATTGTGCTCAACTTTCGCAAGCAATAAATAGCCCCTCAGTCCCCACTGCCTTGGGGAAGGTAAAATATCAATAGAGAAAAATAGAAAAATATATTTGTTTATTTTTATTTATTGATATTTTATTACTGATTAGTAGCATGTTAGCCACTTGTGAAACTTCAGTGATTGTGTTGTCAGGTGGTCTGTCTGGAAGACAGTACCGAGCATAGCGAGAGTAACCCGGGACGAAGTCTCGGGATTATAAACATATAGTGGACGGCTGTCTGGAAGACAGTACCCTTATATTGTTTTTTATTTTTATTTATTGATGTTTTTTATAGTACAGTCTTCACTGCCTATAATCGTGGTTTGGATAGATAGTGAAAGCGATAGAAAAATGGAACAAAAATAAGGCAGGAAAGCTATCAAAAAATAATATCTATGCTTTCACATTGCAAAAGCATAGATATTACACTGTAAAAGCATAGATATTGGAGGGTAAAAGCTTAGTTATTACAGCCTAAAAACTATGCTTTTGCAAAACCTTTATTATCAGATAGTTGCAAGGATGCTTTATGAATAGAGTCCAATACAGGAAAAATCGGATAGTTTTGGTTCGCTGTTTGTCGTGATTTCACAAGCATCAAGAGACAATCACCCCGCTAAACCACCAAACCACAAGACAACTAAACAACAAGACAACAAAACAACAAAACAACCAGATTTGTCTGGAAGACAATACCGAGCATAGCGAGAGTAACCCGGGACGGAGTCTCGGGATTATAATCATGAAGAGAAAAACTGTCTGGAAGACAGTACCAAACAGCCAAAACTCCCATTAAGCCCCAGCCTGACCCACTTCGCCAGGCAGTATTCCATATTCATTCTTGAAGCATTTGGCAAAATAAGAAGGAGATGTGAAGCCTACATAATAAGCCACTTCCGACACACTCATGCCACGACCTTCCAGCAATCGCTTTGCCTTGGCAAGACGTGCCTTACGCAAAAGGTCCACTACTGAGCAGCCAGTCATGGCCTTTACCTTACGATAAAGCTGCACGCGGCTCAATCCTATCTCCCTACCGAGGTCCTCCACGCTGTATTCACTATCCGAGAGATGCTCGTGGATGATGCCGTGGAGACGCTTCATAAACTGCTTGTCGCGGTCCTCCATCAGCGATTGGTCTATCATCTGTTCGTCAGACTGCTTATTGTCACGATAGAGATTCATCAGCATCTGGCGCTGCTTCAGCAGATTTTCTATTCGGGAAAGGAGCACCTTGCTGTGGAAAGGCTTGGTGATATATGAATCGACACCATATTCATAGCCCTCTGCACGCTGTTCGTCCAGATTCTTAGCTGTCAGCATGATGACAGGGATATGCGATGTGGCAGTATTGCTTTTCAGGCGTTTGGTAAACTCCAGTCCATCCATCACCGGCATCATCACGTCGCAAATGACGAGATCTGGCACTTCCTTGACTGCCACCTCAAGACCTTCCTTGCCGTCAGCAGCCTCCAAGACGAAGTAATCATCCTGCAAGAATGTGCGCTCATACTGACGAATATCATTATTATCGTCGATAATCAGGATGGTAGGACGGTCAGTATTGTCGCTTACCAACTGCTGAACCTTGCCTTGTCGCTTGTCTCCATCGTCGATATACTGCATGATATTCTCATCAGCCGACACCTTTTCGTCGTCAGACATACTTTCCGGTTCTCCCTCCTGACTCAGCGGAAGGGTGATGATAAAGTCGGCTCCCTTGCCATTCTCGCTCTCCACTCTTGCCTCGCCATGATGCAATTCGGCAAACGATTTGACCAAAGCCAGTCCGATTCCTGTACCGCTGGCGGCTCCCTTGGCTTGGAAGAAACGGTCGAACACCAGTGATTTCTCATCATCGGCAATGCCCTTTCCGGTATCTCTCACGTCAATGCGCAAGGCTTCCCGACTGTCTTCTTTACGGATTGAGACAAAGATATCACCGCTGGAAGGCGTATATTTCAAGGCATTACTCATGAGATTAAACACTATACGTGCCACTTTCTCCTTGTCGGCAATGATTTCCTGCTTTCCCGTAAAGCCTTCCACATCCAGATGGAGCTGGATATTCTTGCGATCAGCTACCAATCGGAAATCATCCACCCACTGCTTCATCGCCTCGACAATATCGAAACTGCTGAGTGACAACTTCATCTTGCCTTCCTGTATCTTGCGGAAATCGAGGATAGAAGTCACGAGTTGCTGCAAAGCGGACGCATTGCGCTTCACCATAGTAAGCAATTCCCTGCTACGTCCCTTGATGCTTTCTTCCTCCAAAAGCATCTCTACAGGGTCGGCTATCAGAGTCAATGGCGTGCGAAGCTCGTGACTGATATTGGTGAAGAATGTCAGACGGGAGTCCGTCAGTTCCATCACCTCATCGTTCAGACGTTTCAGTTCGCCGTTCTTCTCTTCCAGTTCACCGTTGACACGCCTCAGTTCGCCATTGGCATTTGCCAGTTCCTCATTGAGTCGTGCCTTGACTATATAGCCTCTCAGCACCAATGTCGCCGCGATTATACACAGCAACAGGAACAGCACCAAGCCGACAAGCAGCATCTGCTGGGAATTATAGTCAGACAGATATTTTGCCACCTGACGGTGGAGGGTCTTCAGATTATTTGCCTGACGCTCAGCGTCTCTCGCCTCCATGAGGGTCAATTCCACATTCGCCTTCGTGATAATCGACGTGCTCAGCATATTCTCACGCTCGAAAGGCTGATGATTCAGGATTTTCATAGCCAGGGCAATGACTTCATCGCCTTTGGTAGGATAGAGATAGGAAGCCTCAAGCACACCGTCGCGCACCAGTTCCAGTCCGCCTCCCTTTGTCGCCATACCGTCCACGCCTGTATATTTGTACTCACGCTTTATGCCCATCTGCTTGACGGTCTGGTAAGCGGCCCATGCCAATCGGTCATTATGGGCAAACACATAGTCAAAGTCCTGAGTCTGCTGAAGGATGCGTTTCATCGCCTTAGCACCGCTCTCTTCCTTCCATCCATCACCTTCCGAAGCCACCACCTTAATGCCGGGATAAGGCTTTATGGCATCCATAAATCCGCGCTGGCGCTCTTCGGCTGGAGAAGAGCCTGCAAGTCCGCATATCTCCACGATGCGACCATTGCCATTGAGCTGCTGGGCAACATACTGTCCCATCGACTTTCCTATCAGATAATTGTCACATCCGACGAAAGCCGTGTATTTGTCAGAGTTTGTCTTTCTGTCATACAGAATGACTGGAATGCCTTTATCATAAGCACGTCCCACTGCCTTCGAGATGGCACCCAACTGGTTTGGCGACACGACAAGCAAATCTATCCCTTCATCGACAAACTGGTTTATCTGCTTGTTTTGCAGTGTATTATCATCAGGCGACGAAGCAATCCTGACCATAATCGAGTCATTGATATATTGACCTATCCTCAGTTCGTCGTTCAGCTTCTCACGCCAAATATCTTCAGAGCATTGAGACACACCAATCACAAACTTCTTGCGATCGCTGCTACAACTCATCATCATGCCGGCAAGCATCATCACTGCCAGCATAATTACCAAATGGGCACAAGCCTTCAGGCGAAGTGGGAAACAGGAGTTTCTCATATTTGATTGTATATATATAAATAAGGTGTCAGAGCAGGGCTTTCTTTTCATACTACTGCCCCAAAAATGAAATTTGTTGCAAATTTACATTTTTCTTGCATTATTGCCAAACAAACGTCATTTTTTCCTGCATAAATAGTTACAAATCCCTTATTTCTTGTGAGAAAACGCTCAATCAGAGACACTGTGTCAACAGCTTTCTGCATTGTACTCCAGCCTTCAACCCTCTACTATCACACACTTTAGGGAAATCCCTACATAAGAAATAGGGGAAAAACTTTTGGCATTCTCATGATAAAAGCGTACCTTTGCAACAATAACAGACGGAATTAACGCTTTGAGGGACCAGAAGGCTTCTTCTGTTTCCCCCTATATATAAGAAGGAGAAAAGGATATGAAGAAGAATCAGGTGATACTATTAGGCTTGTGTGGTACGTTGATGATTTCATCATGCACCACATCTTCTGCTGGCGCAGGCGCTATGAATGGCGCTATGCTTGGCGGATGGTTTGGCTCTGCAATAGGAGGAATCGTAGGCGGACCTTACGGTCACGATGTCGGCACCGTGATAGGTATGACTACTGGCGCTGTAGCTGGTGCTGCTGTAGGTCAGGCTGAGGAAAACAATCGCAGGGCTGAAGTGCGCGAGCACTACCGTAGAGTGCATGGCAACGACGATATGTATGGGCAGTACTCTTCGGGATATAATAACAGACAGTACTCTTCCAACTACTCACAAAACTATGGCAACAGCGGTTTCGACTCTTCCAATTCCGGTGATGACCGTCTCTATGACTTCCAGTCAAGTGACTATACCGGTTCGTATTCTTCCTCCCAACCTGTTTCCACAGTGCCTACACAGTCGCAGATAGAGATATTCTCACCTCACGACCTGTCATACAGCACTAATCTTGAGATATCAAATGCCCGCTTTATCGATGACAACAACGACGGAATGCTGCGACGTGGCGAGAAAGCGAAAATCATCTTCGAGATAAAGAACACTTCCAAGAAGGTGCTCTATGACCTCGTGCCTACAGTGGTAGAGATGACGCAAAACAAGCATATCGCCATTTCTCCAAGCATGCACATCGAAAGCATCGCTCCTGGACAGAAGCTCCGCTACACCGCCGTGGTAGTGGCTGACAGATACATCGGCAATGGTCAAGTGGTATTCTCTGCTTCGGTGGTACAGGGCAGCAAGACCATCAGCAAGGTGTCACAATTCAATGTGATGACCAAGAAGAAGTAAAACCAACAACCCGCCACTGTGCCAACGACTTTCACCGTTGGATAACAACCACCAAACCACAAGACGACATGACAAGAATGAAGGAGGGCAACAAGACTCTCCTTTTTTCATGTATCATCTATCATTCAAAAATACCTTTTCATTTTGTCATTCAAATTATTTATTGTACTTTTGCAAACATAAAAACGGAACAATATGAATATAGCAGAACAAATACGTTTGGAACTCCAACTGAAAGAAAATTCCGAAGTAGAGTTCAAGTCAGCTAAAGGGGGCTTTCCTAAAGCTGAATTCTGGCGTTCTTTTTCTGCTTTAGCAAATACTAATGGCGGTACAATCGTATTGGGTGTAAAAGAAAAAAATCACGAGTTTATTCCTGACGGACTTTCTGCAGAACAGATAAGTAAATACAGAAAGCAATTCTGGGATGATGCTCATAACAAGTCATGTATAAACATCCCCCTTTTAGTCGAAAGCGACATAGAAGAAATAAGAACCGAGGGCGAACAATATCTGCTTGCTTTTAGAGTTCCTCGTGCTCAATACGACTTACGTCCTGTACATCTTACACTGACTCCTTTTGGGCACACCTACAAACGTAGGGATGAAGGGGATTATCTATGTACCGACGATGAAGTAAAGCAAATGTATTCAGATGCTAATAACATGAGAGCATCTGCTGACTCTCGTATTTTACGAGGCTATTCCATCAATGATATTGATCTGCCGACTCTGCATCAATATCGTCGTGCATACAACATTAAGCATGAGAACCATCCATGGACAGAGGTTGATGACAAACAATTTTTAGAGAATATTGGCGCCTATCGCAAAGACCGATCCACATCAACCGAAGGCTTTACAGTTGCAGGTCTGCTTATGTTCGGTAAAACAAACAGCATCACGGACCCGGAATGTTGTCAAGAGTTCTTTCCTGATTATCGAGAACATTTGAGTGGCGACCCTCAGATACGATGGACTAATCGAATTTATCCAGATGGCACATGGGAAGCAAACATTTACCAGTTCTTTACACGTGTATTACCGTTACTACAGCATTCTTTGCCAGTGCCATTCAGTCTTGACAGCAACCAGGTAAGAAACAATACCACAACTGCCCACGTAGCTCTGCGTGAAGCTTTGGCAAACACTCTTATTCATGCAGCATATACAGTAAGAGGAAATATCGTCATTGACAGATACTTCAACCGCATAACACTATCCAATCCTGGCACTATGCTCATCAGCATGGAGGAATATTACGAAGGCGGTCATAGCGTATGTCGAAATCCTGTTATCCAGAAAATGTTTGTATTCATGGGCATTGGAGAAAAAGGTGGCTCTGGCGCAGATGTAATAGTCAAGGGATGGAAAGACAATGGTTGGAGTACACCTAGTGTTGCGGAAAAGAACAATCCAGATCGGATTGAAACATGCTTGAATTTATATAGCGAAACCGACACTACTACGGAAACCACTACGGAAACCACTACGAAAACCTCCAATACCACTACGGAAACCATTTTTGAATTGATTCGCAGGAATTCAAGAATTACCGCAAAAGAAATTGCTTCAATTTGTGGAATTACCGAAGATGGCGTTTCATACCATATCAAGAAGCTTAAATTGGCTGGCAGAATAATCCGTATCGGTGGCTCACGAAATGGAGGTGAATGGAAAATCGTCAAATAACATTTAGGCGCACCCGATAAACCCTGTGGGGAGGACGCACGGATGCTAACCCAAAAACTG
>SAMEA104315429__coassemble_553_pt1 | contig 26936 bp, 23 predicted proteins | sample SAMEA104315429__metabat2_high_PE_009 | metagenome-assembled genome bin SAMEA104315429 (sample SAMEA104315429) | gut metagenome | biome: Monkey gut; feature: monkey-associated habitat; material: faeces | place: China | collected 2013
GAATTCTGCAGTTGGGCATTATGCACCAAAAATTGCGAAGAGCCAAATATTTTTTTACGAGAAAAGTAGCTTAATTTTCGATATAAAAGAGGACTGCAAAAGCTTAGTTTTTAGTTTGCAATAGCTATGCTTTTACAAGGTAATAACTATGCTTTTAGAAGGTAACAATATAGTTATTAAGAAGTTAGAACATAGCGATTTGCAGTAACAACATAGCTTTTAGATTGCAATCACTGAGTCGGAATTGTAATTATACCAAACGTATGTCGGTGATTACTTGCGCTCCTACAGTTGTATTTAAGCACTTTATTAACATATTTTTAGACATATTCAACTCTGAACGTAGCGCAGGATTTTCTATATGAACGAATAAAGTCTGATTGCGGATATACTTTTCCGTGGTATATCGCGCAACAGTTTCACCAGCCACATTATCCCACGCCTCTATAAGACGCCTTTGAAACCAAGGCGTCTCAAGACCATTTGAGCGAAGGATGACCTTCACTAACTTCTCTACTTGTATCGGATGCTTACGGAACATTTATGGGGTTTTATGGAGTAAAGTAAATGTCGTTTGGTTGTTTGGTTGTTTTGTTGTTTGCCCTGTTTGGTTATTTGCCTTGTTTATACATTAAACAAAACAACTAAACAACAAAACAACTAAACAACAAAACAACCAGACACCACCTCATTCATAAGGATATCGGTAGCCTCTGAAGGCACTTCTGGCAACATCTGGAATGGAAAACAAACGCCCAACTTATACTTATCTGCAGGAACTTTAGACAGGAAACGGTCATAATAGCCCTTTCCTCTGCCCAAACGATGACACTGATTATCGAATGCCATGCCAGGGATTATCATCAGATCTATGGACGAATAGTCGGTAAAAGGAGCGTTGTCAGGCTCCATAATGCCGAAAGAGTCATCCTTTCGCAACGTTTCCTCACCGTGATAGCGATGTATTGTCATATCAGTATCACTGATTACCTTTGGCAGAAGCAATGTCTTGCCTTGACTTTGCAGGGCAGAAAGCAGCGCTGTGGTATCGACCTCATCAGGAAGAGCATGGTAAAGGAGTATCGTTTGCGCTTCAATGACACGAGGATGGCGAAGCAATACTTGCACTATCTCTGCTGAGAATTGTGCAAGTTCTGCTTTGCTATATTTCTGTTTCTCGGCACGTATATGCCTTCTTAATTCCTTCTTTTCCATATATTTAGATTATTAAGTTGGGTGTTTGTTCTTTTATATCATCGTAATGATGCGTCAGGATGTCATTTCTTTGCCTTCTTTTTCACGATGGAAGGGAAAGCCTTGCCTTCCCTGAAGACATTTATCGCCGTACCAATGACAGGATCATCCTGATTGATATACTGATACCAAGACTGCTCGTCAAGCATTGTGTAGATGATTCTACTATTGATGAAACGGTCAAGGAGTGAGTATGACTTTTTAATCATCAGGTTACGACGCTTCAATCCATGAGAATCAGCATAAGTAGCAAACTTATCCACAAGGCTTTGAGTCTTGAGATAGTCAGCCATTTCCTGCATTTCAGTGAAGTTATTCAGTTTCAGACGGTTGTCATCAGTATAGACAAAAGCAAACTGAAGGATAAGTCCACTGGTGACAGCCTTGGTATAATAGCTGGTGAGAGATGTGGTATCTTCAGCCACAAAGATGTCAGGAGTGATACCACCACCGCCATATACTACCCTACCGCCTACGGTATGATACTTAGGTCCGGTATGCTTAATGCTGTCCTGAGAGAAGAATTCACCACTCTCATATCTCTTCAATACGTCATGGCTATATTCATCAGCATTGGTATATGGCTTCTGTATGCAACGACCAGAAGGAGTATAATAGCGCGCTACCGTAAGACGAATCATCGAACCGTCAGGGAATCCCAACTGTTGCTGTACCAATCCCTTACCGTAAGAGCGCAAGCCTATGATAGTGGCACGGTCATTATCCTGCATTGCGCCGGCGAAAATCTCAGATGCAGAGGCAGAGTTTTCATTGATAAGCACTACGAGTGGCATCTTGATATAAGCGCCCCTACCATCCGATTGATAGTCACGACGAGGGGACTTGCGACCCTGTGTATATACAATCAGACGATTAGCAGGGAGGAATTCATTAGCCATCTGCACGCTGGACTCAAGATAACCTCCACCATTATCGCGGAGATCTACGACAAGACCCTTGAATCCTTGCTGTGACAAGGTAGCAAGAGCAACGAGGAATTCAGCGTATGTGGTCTCGCCAAAGTTCTTTACCTTGATATATCCGGTAGTTTCATCGAGCATATAAGCTGCAGAAACGCTCTTCATCTTTATTTCATCACGCACAAGTGTGAAGGTCTTTACTTTCTTAGAGCCATATCTTACGACCCCAATCTTCACCTTAGAGCCCTTCTCTCCCTTGAGACGAGTCTGCGCTTCCTCACTTGTCACCATCTTGCCAACGAACGGTTTGCCATCGACAGCTACGATTTTATCGCCTGCTATTATGCCAGCACGCTCGGCAGGACCGTCAGTAATGACATTCTGCACATGGATAGTATCCTCTCTAATGACAAATTCGATGCCGACACCACAGAATGAACCCTTGAGGTCATCGGCAGTCTTCTGCGCCTCTTTCGCTGAGATATAGACAGAGTGAGGGTCCAGTTCGGACAATATCTGCGGGATAGCTTTCTCCACCAAGTCATTGATATTGACGGAATCGACATACTGATCATCGATGATATGCAAGAGATTATTGAGTCTGTTGCTACCAGAATTGATGATATTGAGGCGATTTCCTGAGAAATGATTGGCATAGAAAGACCCTATCACTATACCGATGACTACGCATAGAGCCATCAGCAGGGGCATGTATCTATTTGTTTTCTTTGACATTTTCTTGTTTTATTATTGTGATTATGGGGAGATGAGGGCAGGCAACCAAGGATGGTTGGCATTTATTTCTCCTTTTGCTCAAGCAACAGTACTTCAATTCCTGCCTTGCGCATCAAGTCAAGACCATCAGAGAGACGGTATTCCTCACCGTAGATGACACGCTTTATGCCAGCCTGAATGATGAGTTTTGCGCATTCTATACATGGAGAAGCAGTGACATAGAGTGTAGCGCCATCGCTATTATTGCTGCTTCGAGCCAGTTTGGTGATAGCATTAGCCTCAGCATGGAGCACGTATGGATATGTAGTGTTGGTCTCATCCTCACAGATATTGTCGAATCCGCTCGGTGTACCATTGTATCCATCACTGATAATCATCTTGTCTTTTACCACAAGAGCGCCGACTTGCCTACGCTTGCAATAACTGTTCTCTGCCCAGATCTGCGCCATTCTCAGATAGCGACAGTCGAGATTGTACTGTTTCTGCTTATCCATATTCACGATTACTTTATTATATTATTCCGCGGTAACAGGCGGAATGCTATAGCATTATAAAATACTTACGACGTGACAGTTACGCTTTCTTGATACCATTTCTTTCGAGAAGGGCATCAATAGTCGGCTCGCCACCACGGAAACGCTTATAGAGAGTCATCGGATGCTCAGTACCTCCCTTAGAGAGTATGCAGTCGCGGAAACGCTGCGCCGTCTCTCTATTGAAGACGCCCTCACGCTTGAATACTGCGAAAGCATCTGCATCAAGCACTTCAGCCCACTTATAACTGTAATATCCAGCCGAATATCCACCAGCCATGATATGCGAGAACTGCACTGTCATACAGGTATTCTCCAGTTGGGTGCCAATGATAGCCTTCTCCCAAGCCTTTTTCTCAAACTTGATAAGGTCGTCTTCGAATGGCTTTTCCTTAGTATAGTAAGCCATATCGAGGAGTCCGAAGCTGACCTGGCGGAGGCAAGCAGAAGCCACAGCGAAGTTTCTTCCATCAATAAGACGCTGGATAAGGTCGTCAGGCATTGGTTCACCAGTCTTGTAATGGTATGCGAAAGTGGAGAGGAACTCACGCTCAAGAGAGAAATTCTCCATAAACTGTGAAGGCAATTCCACAAAATCCCACCACACATTAGTGCCAGAAAGCGAAGAGAAGCGAGTGTTGGCAAACATACCATGCAATGAATGACCGAACTCATGGAGGAAAGTCTCCACCTCTCCGAGGGTGAGCAATGCAGGCTTATCGGCTGTAGGCTTAGTGAAATTCATAACCAAACTGACGTGCGGACGTATGTTTTCACCTTTCTGATTTATCCATTGATCCTGATAACTGGTCATCCATGCGCCACCTTGCTTGCCCTTTCGAGGATAGAAATCGGCATAGAGGACTGCGAGATATGAGCCATCTTTATCGAACACCTCATAGGCTTTCACATCAGGATGATATACAGGAATATCCTTATTCTCCTGGAATGTGATGCCATAAAGGCGTGTGGCAAGTCCGAATACGCCCTTTATCACCTTGGAAAGTTCGAAGTACGGACGTACCATCTCTGCATCGACATTATATTTTTCCAACTGAAGCTTGTGCGAATAGAAAGCTCCATCCCACGGCATGAGTTTGAAATCCTCTCCATTCATGCGCTTAGCCATCTGCTTCAGTTCCTCTTTCTCAGCAACGGCAGTAGGCTTATAGGCATCAATAAGGTCGTCGAGCAGTTTATATACATTTGCTACATTGGATGCCATACGCTTTACAAGGACATAGTCAGCATAGGTATGATAACCGAGCAACTGAGCCGTCTCGCGGCGAATATTGATCAGTCGCTTGCAGATATCTATGTTATTGGTCTCATTTTCATGCGTACAGAGAGTGTTGTATGCCATAAACATTTTCTCTCTGAGGTCGCGGTTTTCTGCATATTGCATAAAAGGACCATAACTTGGGAAGTCGAGAGTAAACACCCAACCATCGAGATTACGCTCCTTTGCCTCATGTCTTGCCGTCTCTTTCTGAGTATCAGGGAGACCTTTAAGGTCATTCTCATCAGTGATATGGAGGGAGAAAGCCTTCTTTTCTTTCAGCAGATTCTGCGAAAACTGGAGAGAAAGCATACTGCCTTCCTCTGTGAGAGCACGGAGCTTAGCCTTTCCTTCCTCATCGAGGAGCGCACCACTACGGACGAAACCGTCGTAACTCTTCTGCAAGAGACACTCTTCCTCCGGTGTGAGAGGGCGATGATTGTCATGAACAGCCTTGATGCGTTCAAACAATCTCTTATTGAGACTCACGTCATTAGCATGCTTTGTCAGCGCAGGCTGAATCTTTTGTGCCAATGCGTCCATCTCATCATTCGTCTCAGCAGAAAGAAGATTGAAGAAAACGGCAGACACTTTGTCAAGCAAAGCATAGTATTCATTCTCATCATCCTCTTCGATAATCGTGTTATCAAATGTAGGAGGCTCCGGATTATTGATGATTTTGTCTATATGCTCATCGTCACGGCGTATTCCTTCCATGAAGGCCTCTTCGTAATCTTCGAGCTTTATCTGGTCGAAAGGAGGCACTTCATGAATTGTAGTATATTTGCTGAAAAACGGATTCTGTCTCATTATCTTGTATATTATATAATTATCGTGGGCCATGTGAAGCCCTGAATGTCAGTTTTTACTATTCTAAAGCGCTGTCATCACGCCACTTATTTCTGCTTGATAAGCAATTGCAGCATCGGCACTTCTATGAAAGAACGGCGGATAAGGAGCAGTTGCTTGTCCTGCAGGGAATGCAAAGCCTCAGATATTTCAAGGCGGGAGCAGCCCAATTCCTTTGCAAAAGCATTCATCTTGATATGCAATATCTTGCATCCTGCAGGATAATGGGAATGGTCTTTGACAAATCGTATTATCCTTTTCTCTATATCTTCAGGCATAGGATGCCAGATATCACTGCACAATCGCTGCGTCTGAGTGGTGATGATATTCAGGAAATTGAGTCGGAATGTCATCGACTTTTCCATGAGTCTGAGCACCATGTGCTTCTCAATCCTCAGCACATCGCAATACGAGCGTGCCTTGAACGACATCGTGTATCTCTGCTTCATTCCGAAGATATGCTCGGGCTGTATGACCAGAGGCGCCTGCAGATGCTCGTCCATATAGTATGATTTATCATCGCTGTATCTGATGCAGGACAGTTGTCCTTTTGCTACGATTATCAGACTGTCGCAAAGTTCGCCAGCAGTGACTATCATTCTGGTTTTCTTGACATGAGAACTGGCAAGGCGAACATACTTCTGTATCTCGTCCAGTTCCCCTCTTCCCATACCTAAGAATAGAGGCAACTCCAGTAATTCTGTCAAGGAATATTTCATTACTCTTCTAAGTTTGCCTTTAATGAAGGTGAATACCACACCTTATTATTTCCTTTATCATCACTATAAATGAAGTAAGCCATCAAGTCCTTATGGCGTGCCAAGACTGCTTTAGCCTTGTCTAAACCCATCACCATGAATGCTGTGGCATAGGCATCAGCCTTTGCACATTCGTCACTCACCACGGTAGCAGAGAGAATGGAGTGCTGCACTGGGCAACCGGTCTTAGGGTCTATGGTGTGTGCATATTTCTTTCCGCCTTTGTAATAGAAGTTGCGGTAATTGCCACTGGTCGCCATTGCTCTATTGGAGATATTTATAATGCCCTGTATCTCATTACTAACGCTTACGGAATCATCATCCGGTTTGCTTACTCCAATGCGCCAAGGAGCACCTTTAGGGTTTTCTCCAGAAGCAACAATCTCGCCTCCTATCTCCACCATATAATTGTCAATACCCTTGGATTTCAGCAGTCTTGCGACGGCATCGACGCCATATCCCTTGGCTATAGCGCTGCAATCGAGCATCAATCTGTCATCGGTCTTTATTATCTTTCCATCCTGCAGTTTCACTTTGTCAAAGCCTACAAACTGCATCAGACTGTCAATAACATGGCGATCTGGCGTAATACCGTTCTTAAAACCAAAGCCCCAAGCATTTACAAGCGGAGCAACAGTGATGTCGAATGCGCCTTCCGTGTCTTTATAAATCTCAGAAGAGAGGCGGAAGACAGTGATGAAATGGTCATCGAGGGTAACGGCCTCATTCTTGTTGACATGGGTTATCACCGATTTCTCATTGAAAGGCGAGAGCGAAGCGTCCACTTCAGCAAGGGCTTTCTCTATCTCCGGCTTGAGATTATCATTGCTCTGATAGGTTATATTATATGATGTACCGAAGACAAGACCGGAGTCATGCTGGTAATCTGCATTCTTTCTTCCTACTGCAATGCCCGCTACGACGAGGACAACGAGTATGAATAAAATTGGTAAGACCTTCTTCATTTGAGTAAATGTTCAAGTTTTGTTTGTATAATTATTGTGCTTTGTCGAAACTTTTCTTCAGGGTTTAAGTAGTTAATCAAAATCATTTTGATAATGACAATTGATTTTCATTTTAATAATATCTATGCTCTTTTGTGTGCAAAGCTATTATAAAGATAATTCCAATCACCTACTTGGCATTCTGAATTATATCTCAACGGCAATATTAAAGCTTCCACCAATGCACGTTTTCTTTGCTTTACCGAAGCCTGGAACATACCATACCTCACCAGTGGAGCAGTCAGAACTTGCTATTCTCCTGCGGTATCTGACGCTCCAGCCGAGTCTTACAGGTCCTATGACCTTAGCATCGACTGCAAAGAGGGCTTCGAGCCAGTGGTAATAGCAATTTTCTTTAGTGCCATACTCTGCCGTACCGCCCCATACAGGGTCATCTACTCCTTTATGCGACAACTCAAAATCGAAGTTGGTGTAAGCATATCTAAGTCCTACAAAGGCACGATAATCATCATGCTTATTCTTCAGCACATTGAAATCGCATCCGATTCGTCCGTAAGGAGCGCGGGTCTTGACGCTTATTCCCGTCACAGCATCGTCTTTATGATCAGCATCACCGATACCAAGTTCGAATACTGGGAAATACTTATCCTTGAGATTGACCCTCAAATTTGCCTCATACTGACCGTAATCACTGACCTGCCTCTGGATTACACCGAAGAGATCAGCACCTACACTCAGTCCTCTGAAGATAGGAACAGAGTCAGGAAGCACCTCTATCTTGAGCTTCTGAGCATGGGCCTGCGACGCTCCCAGGATGAGAGCGAGACTAATCAGCAGTGTGGAGATAGACAAATATATTGATTTTTGTCGGATCATTTGTTACCTTATTATTTTTTACTACGATGGAATCGATGAAATTATGAGTGGTGCTGATGCTTGAAATGGTGTGATTGTAGCGTGGAGCGCAATCGACACTTTCAAATACAGGTTCGTTAGTCTTTGATACCACCACATAGTCAGTGCTCTCCTTTCCCTGATTATCGGTTACGATAAATCGCAATTCGTCAGCATCCTGCGCATAACTCATAGGAATGCGGAATGTGCAAGCATTCTCCAACTTGTTTATCAGGACTGTATCATTACCGTCAATGGTTCGTGCAGAGACCACGCTGACAGGATTGCCCAGCATCACGGAGTCGCCTTTTGCATTCATGAAACGGTAAGAACAGAGCACAGTGCTGTTGACGGAGCAGTCAATGGAGGTACACCCCACCATGATTGCCAATGCCGCTATGCAGCAAATCACTACTTTCCGCATCTTATTTCCTCCTCTATCTGATAGTCATTACGATTCTGAGAAGAACGGCTTAAGAGGTCTCCTATAAATCCAGCGAGGAACAACTGCGTGCCTATCATCATCATCGTCAATGCGATGTAGAACCAAGGCGAGTCTGTAACAAGGCGCTGCGGGATGCCTTGCGACAAAGCCCAAAGCTTATCGACACCGATTCCTAAGGCAGAGAAGAAGCCCACCATGAATACAAAAGTGCCGAGGAAACCAAAGATATGCATCGGTTTCTTGCCAAAAGTAGATAGGAACCAAAGCGTGAGAAGGTCGAGATAACCATTGACAAAGCGGTTCCAACCCATAAACTTCGACGTTCCAAACTTACGAGCCTGATGATGTACAGGTTTTTCTCCAATCTTTGAGAAACCTGCATTCTTAGCAAGATAAGGGATATAGCGATGCATCTCGCCATAGACCTCAATATTCTTTACCACCTCTTTGCGATAAGCTTTCAGTCCACAGTTGAAGTCATGGAGATTATGTATTCCGCTTACCTGACGCGCTGTAGCATTAAAGAGCTTGGTAGGAATGGTCTTAGAAAGCGGGTCTCCCTTCTTTCTGTTCTGCTTATATCCTGACACGAGGTCATAGCCATCCTCCATAATCATGCGGTAGAGCTCTGGTATCTCGTCAGGAGAATCCTGAAGGTCAGCATCCATAGTAATCACCACATCACCTTGAGCGGCAGCAAAACCGCAGTAGAGAGCAGGCGACTTACCGTAATTACGGCGGAACTTTATGCCTTTGACATTCTCTGATTTCTCACTAAGTTCGCGGATTACATCCCAAGAGCGGTCTGTACTTCCGTCATTGACGAATATTACTTCGTAAGAGAAGCCTTTAGACTTCATCACTCTGTCTATCCAAGCATAGAGTTCAGGAAGCGATTCTTCTTCATTGTAGAGGGGTACTATTACTGATATATTCATTTTCGTTATTTGGTGATTTTGTCATTTGGCAGTTTTTCATTTGCTATTGGCAAGCGAAATGCAAACTGCAAACACTCTTTCTGTTCAAAGATATTTGGGTTAAGCCACCCTTCGTGGCTCACGTCGGGATATTACTGCGATGATAAGGCTGCAAAACAAGCCTGACATAAGCGTATTTGAAATCATTGTAAATGCGACATCGACAGGACGGAGTGATGAAAGAGCAGCCACTTCCTGCTTCATTGTGGCAGCATCGACACCGTAAGCCTTCATAGCTTGCGCCATCTCTGGCGTGCGGAAGTATTCCTGCAATCCCATCAAGAGGGTGCCATTATCAAAATACTGGAGATAGACGAGCACTGAAAGCGAGAATACGAGTGAGGCATAGCCAAAGCAAAACATGGAATAACCTGCCGCACGACGGAAACTAACCCTTTTCTCTACTATCTTATCACGATAGTTTCTCACTCTTAATGCCACAAAAACAGGCACTACAATAATGCCGATGATATAGGCTATCTGCCAGAAAGCATCCGTAAAACTATGTACGAACGCCATGAAAGTGGCCATCATAATCACGCCGAGGATAGCTCCATCGACGCGAGCGAAAGCCTTCAACTGTTTATATTCTTCTCTTGTTATCATTTTTCTAATTACTATACCAATGCCATAGGTAGGCACATATTTTCTGCAAAGTTACTCATTTTTCGTCATATACGCATCATATAATGAAAGTTTTTACATAGTAAAAGGTTAATTTTAAGTATTTTTTTGTGTTTTCGCATTGCGTTAGGAGTATTGCTAATGTCGTTAATAGAAGTTAAAAGTTTGAGAATTACTCTTTTTTCTCGAATAAAAGCATTACCTTTGCACTCGCAAAATCAAAAACGGCTCAGCAATAGCATTGAGAACGCTTGGTTTTCACCCCTTGAAAGGCTTGCTTTCGCAGGTCAATAACATGGGCAGTCTTGCACGGCCAGCTCCCTTCGAATCCTCCAGGACGGGAACGTAGCAAAGGTAGTTGGTTGTAGCGGCGCGATGTAAGTAGCTGCCCACCCGCCTCTTTAGCTCAGTTGGCCAGAGCACGTGATTTGTAATCTCGGGGTCGTTGGTTCGAATCCGACAAGAGGCTCGAAAGAGAAGAAGGAAGTTTCCTATGGAAATTTCCTTCTTTTTTTGTGCCTTTTTGTAAATGCAGTTGCGACAAACGAAAATACAGAAAAACAGAGAGTTGCTCTGATTTTCTGTATTTTTTTATTGTATCCTGGGAATATTCGCCGGTAACGCGGCGGACACGGGGGCTCTTCTTAAATGAAGAATGAGGAATGAAGAATGAAGAATGGCTGACGCCGTTGTACATTCTTGCTTCCTATTTCTTCCTACATCCGCTGATGAAGGGGCGGATTTGGAGGCTATTAGCTTCGCTTACTGGAAGGAATAGACTACATCCATGAGCTGCTTGCCGATGGCATCAGCCTCTTCCATGGTGTGTGCTTCAGAATAAACGCGGATGATTGGCTCAGTGTTACTCTTGCGGAGGTGTACCCATTTGTCAGGGAAATCAATCTTTACGCCGTCAATATCATTGACAGAAGCATCCTTCTGAGCAGCAAACATCTCCTTCACTTTCAGGAGGATAGCGTCAACATCAGTGGTTGGAGTAAGGTCAATGCGATTCTTAGCAATGAAATACTCAGGGAAAGTCTTTCTGAGTTCGCTGACTTTCACACCCTTCTGTGCGAGAGAAGAAAGGAAAAGAGCGATTCCCACGAGGGCATCACGTCCATAATGGCTTTCTGGATAGATTACTCCACCATTTCCTTCGCCACCAATGACAGCGCCAACTTCACGCATCTTAGTGGTAACATTTACTTCACCCACAGCAGCTGCAGTATAAACACCACCATGCTTCTCTGTTATATCGCGGAGAGCACGGGTACTACTCAGATTGCTTACAGTAGCGCCTGGAGTATGTGAGAGAACATAGTCAGCCACACTGACGAGCGTATATTCCTCTCCAAACATTTTCCCATCCTCACAAATGAAGGCAAGACGGTCAACATCAGGATCGACTACGATACCAAGGTCATAGCCGCCCTTTGCAAGTTCGCCCATGATACCACCGAGGTTCTTCTCCAATGGCTCTGGATTATGGGCAAAATCACCATTTGCTTCGCCGTTGAGAAAGGTATATTCCACTCCGAGACGGTCGAGAAGCTTTGGCAAAATAATGCCTCCAACAGAGTTGATAGAATCAACGATTACACGGAAATGCGCTTTCTTAATAGCCTCAACATCAGCAAGTTTGAGATTAAGCACAGACTCCACATGACGGTCGTCGAAATTTTCTTCTGAATATTTGCCCATGTGGTCAACGTCAGCATATTCGAAAGCCTCAGCCTCAGCAATAGAGAGAACCTCATTACCATCAGCTGCGGTAAGGAATTCACCGCAAGAATTGAGCAATTTCAATGCGTTCCAATGGCGTGGATTATGACTTGCAGTGATGATAATGCCACCATCAGCGCCAGCCATTGTCACTGCGAGCTCAGTAGTAGGAGTAGATGCCAGTCCGATATTTATGACATCATATCCCATTCCCATCAATGTTCCGCAGACTACATTCTTCACCATCTCGCCAGAGATACGCGCATCGCGACCGACAACGATCTTGTTTGACGCATTCTTCGTACTCTTACGGATGAAAGTAGCGTATGCTGAAGTAAACTTTACTATGTCAAGAGGATTGAGAGTATCCCCGGCAGGTCCTCCGATAGTACCTCGGATGCCTGAAATTGATTTAATCAGTGTCATGTCTATTTACGTTTTTGTATGGCGATGTGAGGCTTGTTCAAGTCCCACAGGGCTGAAATCGGATTTTAGAGGTGCAAGATTAGTTGAGCCCTCTCTGGTAAGACAATTCGTAGAAGCAAGCATATACTCCCTTGCTGGCATACTGATGTCCCTGATCATGAGGCACAAGGAGTTTCACCTTGGCTATTTCATCCCCTTCTTCAGCAGGACGTCCGAGGCGGATATATGACAGCGGTACGAGCCATCCAGCAGGAACAGATGCGCTGCTGTATGCCAAATACATAAGGCTTGAACGTGTATCGAAAGATGCCGTGAATGAACCACTGGTATTCTTCACATTATATTTATCGCAGAGATAGCCGGTGGTGAGACTCATATTAGTCAACTGAAGAGAGTCACCATTGACATTATACTCCTTGAAACGGGTGAGCACGTCAGCACTTTCGCCTTTCTTAAGGATTTCGCCACATCCACGATTGACAATCTGCATATAGACACCAGAGCTCTCAAAGAGCACATACTCATTCTTTGATACGTCTGTAGTGGTATCATTAGCGAGGAATTCCTTCTCGGATATCACCTTAATCTTATGGTCAACAAGATACTTGGAGATAGCGGCACGCTCTGCATCACGCTGTTCTGCGTATGTCTCTACATCGTCACAAGAAGTCATTGTGACTGCAACGACAGCGCACAATAAAGTATAAAGTATTTTTTTCATTTATAATATATTACACAGTTTCGGGTGCAAAGTTACGAAAAAAGGAGCAAATATCGTAAAACGAACAGTTAATTAAAATGAAGAAAATGAAAGCTATCGGCAACTTTTCCACGATTTCCAGCCTACAAGAGGTGGGAATAAGCGCGTATAGCGTCAATCACTATCTTTTCGGCTTCCTTGACAGAGCAGAAGAGCTTGCCACCAGAAGCATTCTTATGTCCGCCTCCATTGAAGAAGCGAGCTGCCATTTCATTGCAAGGAAAGTCATCGACACTTCTGAGACTGAGCCATATAGTGTTAGGTTTCTCGCTGTCTTCGCGCAAAGAGATGGAGAGTCTATGCCCCTTCATCTGCAGTGGCATATTGACAAGTCCCTCAGCATCGCCTTTGATGTAATTGAAGCGTTTCTGTTCTTCCTTTGTAATAACGTAATATGAAGCGTGCAATGGAGCCAGTACATTGAGCTTTTCATAAAGCACATAGCCAGTCAGACGTAGTCTACTTTGGCTGAATGTATTGAATACATTGCGGTAAATCTTATCCTTATCAATGCCTTTAGCGAGCAGAAGACTGATAATGAGGAATATCTCAGGACGGGTGGAATTGAATGTAAATCCTCCTGTATCAGTCATCATTCCGCAATAAGCCGTCACAGCCATATTCTTTGTCATTTCCTCATATCCTCCGAGCTGGTGGATAAGTCGGAATACGAGTTCGGCTGTAGAACTCATATCAGGATGTGAAATGGTAAGCACAGTATTCACATCAGGACCTAAATGATGGTCAATGAGCACCTTACGCCCAGGTGCAGCGACGAGTTTCTCGCCCAATTCATCAGTAATGCGGGAAGGAGTGTTGAAGTCAAGGCAGAATATTGTGTCGCTTTCAGCAAAGAGTTTATCGACCGTCTGCGGCACTTTATCATATCGAATAATACGCTCTATGCCCGGCATCCATCTGAGGAAGTCGGGAAACTGGTCAGGCACTACGATATTAGCTATCTTTCCTTGTCTTCTGAGATATTCAGCCCACGTAAGACATGAGCCGATAGCATCTCCGTCTGCATTGACATGGCCGAGGATAAGCACGCGCTCAGCCTCGGCCACTATATCACGAAGCCGCGCCAAGTCGGCCTCATTCAGTATGTTCAAATTCATATTTAGTTTTTTCTGTGAGAAAAAGGAGGCTATGGAAGCAAGCTATTGTATTAGAAGAGCTTCTCTGGATAAACGCCTTCCTCTACGAGCTTGGCAATACGAGCCACTGTGTCAGGACGGTCCTCTGAATAAGTTACGCCAAACCACTTGCTGGTGGTGTCGAGCACCTTGCAGGTAGCAGTTCCGTCATTGATAAGCTTATTGACCATCAATGGGATGAAGAACTCAGACTTGAGGTTGGCGATATTAGCAGGATCAGAAAGGAACTCCTTGAAATATTCCTCAGAATACTGGAAATAGTCAGGAGTGAAGCCCCACATATTCATGCTTACAGGAGCGTTTTCCTCTACGCCTACCCATTCACCATCTTCCTTGTTGTCAGCACGATAAGCCACAGAACCGTCTTCGAGACGAGCAATCTTGGTGCGCTCTACGCAAGTGGTGAGGTTGCCATTAGCATCCTTTGAGCAGATACCACGGCTTACAGTACCGTTTTCGCTAAGGGTATTACCTACGCGGAAACCTACCATAGCATACTGTCCTTTTGCATTTTCTGGAAGGTCAGCGAGGAATTTGCCTATTACCATGAATGCGTCGCGATTATAGAAGTCATCACAGTTGATTACGCAGAAAGGCTCCTTGATGATGTCCTTACCCATGAGCACAGCGTGATTAGTGCCCCAAGGCTTCTGACGACCTTCAGGTACAGCGAATCCTTCCGGCAGAGCGTCGATGCTCTGGAAGCAAAGTTCGCACTTGATTTTTCCCTCATACTTAGAGAGAATCTGAGTACGGAACTGCTCTTCGAAGTCCTTTCGGATAACCCAGACGATTTTGCCGAAGCCAGCCTGGATTGCATCGTAAATACTATAGTCCATAATAGTCTCGCCGTTAGGGCCAAGACCGTCCAACTGCTTCAGACCACCGTAACGGCTTCCCATGCCTGCAGCGAGTAGAAAAAGTGTAGGTTTCATAAGTTTATGCTTTAAGTACTTATCTATTTGAGCCTACAAAATTACAAATAAAAAATGTCAATGCCAAATTAGTTTCTTGTTTTTTCTCATTCTTCCCTTATTTCTTGAGGTGTTTGTAATATCTTCTGGGCGAATGATGGGATATTTGCTTGGGAGTGAGGATGGAGGGAAGGACAAGCCAACGGTAAAAGCCGTTGGCACAGTGGCTTTTGGTTACGCTTGCTATTTATGGGGATAAATGTGGGGATGAAGGGGATAAAAGCGGGGATGGAGGGGTATTTCTATGGTTATCGAGAAGGGAAAATTGTCCTATTTTTCCAGATTACAGAGGTGACGAAATAGAGGCCTTGTATCTATCTGTAAATCAAAGCGTTGCAAAAGCATAGATATTACCGCGTAAAAGCTTAGTTATTAGAGGGTAATATCTATGCTTTTACACGGTAATATCTATGTTATTGCAACGCGAAAGCTTCGCTATTGGAAAACAATAGCTTTGAAATCGAGTTTTTGTTCTATTTTTCCGTCCTTATTATTGCCTTTTTCCTTGAAAGACGGAAAGATGAAGTCTTACTTCAGAACATACACTGCGAAAGTGGAAGCAGGCACCTCTGTGTCGAGCACTGAACCAGAAACACTGATTTCCTTCTCCACTGGACGGATGAGATCAGGATTCTTGAGGGAGTTCTCCGCTATAGGATTACTGCTTGTAAGGGTGATGACCTTTCCAGAAGTGAGTTTCTTTATGCCCTTAAGATTGAGCTTTACAGGCTGGGCCTTGTCACTGATATTCGCCACTTTGACGTAGATTTCTCCAGTCGCCTTATTGACAACGGCAGAAGCAGAGAGTCCATTCTGGTCGGAATCACCAGCCACCACCTTCTTGTTCATAGTGAGAGGGAGAACATTTGTACCCTTATAGTGAGAGTAGAGATACTGCACCCAGTAAGAGCAAGTGCGGAAAGAATTGAGGTTGTCATACCATATCATGTCTGGACGCCACTGCCATCCCTTCACGTGAGCGAAGAGCGGAGCGTAAGTAGCCATGTGGACAACGTCGGCATTGCGCTCATATCCAGTCATAAAGGCTGCTTCGAGGAGCGCAGCATTAAAGTGGTTCCACTTCTTTCCCTTACCATGACAAGCGTATTCACCAGCAAAAATCTTTGGACCCTTGCGGTCATAATTATCATAGCGGTGACGATTGATAGAGTCAGTAAACCATTTCTCATTGCGATAAAAGTGCTCATCATAGAGGTCCACCTTCATTTCCTTCATCTTAGGCTGGAGCATACGGAATTTGTCACCTTCAGAGTCAGGACCAGTAGTGCCAATATATTTGATTTCCGGGTGCTTCTTCTTCAGCACGTCAAGGAATTTCTTGAGTCGGCTGGTGAAGGCAGGATTGTCTTTATAGTCCCACTGCTCATTGCCGATACCGAGGAATCGCAGATTGAAAGGAGCAGGATGACCCATATCAGCACGCACTTTTCCCCACTTTGTCTTTACATCTCCGTTAGCAAACTCGATGAGATCGAGAGCATCCTGGATGTAAGGCTCGAGGTCATCGAGCGCCACGTGACAGGTCTTCTCGTCCTTTATCTCATTTTGGAACTGACAAGCCAGTCCGCAGGAAATCACAGGAAGGGCATCACAACCGAAGTCCTCACAGAGCTGGAAGAACTCGAAGAAGCCAAGTCCGTAAGTCTGATGATAGTCAGGATATAGACGGTAAGGGAAAGTATTCTCCCAACGGTTTTCATTGAGCGGACGATTCTCCACCAGACCTACAGAGTTTTTCCACTGATAACGCTGATTCAAGTCGGTTCCCTCGACGATACAGCCACCAGGGAAGCGGAATACGCCAGGGTGAAGGTCGGCAAGAGCCTGAGCGAGGTCTTTGCGCATACCGTTCTCACGACCCTTCCAAGTGTCTGTAGGGAACATGCTCACGTGCTCAATATCTACGGAAGAGATTGGCGACCAGAAGTCTTCGCCCTTGACATGAGCGAGGAATATGCGGAGATGAGCGTCGTCCATAGTCTTGCTCGACTTGATGGTGACGGTGTATTTCTTCCATTCCTTGCCTTCCACATTGATGTCGTCAGAGGTAAACTCCTGATGCTCACCCATTGTATCATTGTCCACGAGCTGCACCTGAAGCACGGCTTTACCGCCTTCCGGACAGCGAGCATAGAGAGAGAAGCGGTAAGTAGCGTCCTTCTTGACAGCCACTCCGAAGAATCCTTCATTCTCTATACCAGTGCGCTTGTGCGGATGACCAGGGTCAGAGAGACGCACATAGTGAGGGTTACGGTCAAACGGACCACCCTGATCCAGCACCTGGAATTTTCCGAAAGGAATCCATCCCATAAACGGATTAGGAAACTCAAAGGAGCGATTCTTTATCATCTCGGCATAGAGACCACCATCGGCAGCGTAATTTATGTCTTCAAAGAAGATGCCGTACATAGTGCTCTGGATAGGAGCACCTACCTTCTTGGTCTGTATGACCATCTCATTGCTCTGGGCAAAAGAACCTAAAGCCGAGGCAAGAGCCAAGGAAGCAAGGAATAATTTCTTTTTCATGTTGGGGTTAGTTTTATAGTAGTTTAATATATATATAATAGGTGTAAGTAAAACAGACTCTTGCAGCAATGTATGTGCATGGCTTTCGCAGTCCGTTTCTTTCGAGTGCAAATATAGTAAAAATAAATAACAGAGGAAAATATAAAGGCAGAAATTGACTGAAAAACAGTACAAAAGTGTTATTTCGACACCTCTACTTTAGAAAAAGCACATAAATAATTGTATTTTTTACATTTTTTCATGATAAAACTTTGGAATATTTTAGAAAAATTATAACTTTGCAATCACTAACTACAAAGTCAAAATAACCAAACTAAATTAAAGTTTACCACTTTTATCATGCAATCCCCGGAAAGGCGCGTGCCTTAATAGGCATTATCGTACCATTACGGATTTACACATCGTCAAGAAAGATAAATAACTAATTGAGCCCACTTTAAAAAGGGGCTCAGTCATTTATAAATGAAAGGTTATGAAATTAAGATTTGCATTACTCTCTATCTTAGGATGCGTCTCTGCCTCTATGCTGGCGCAAACCACGCTGACAGACTCTGACCTCAAAGGTGCTTACACACTAAAGAGCATCGCTCGTCAGGGAAATCTCTGCCACGACCCTTCTATTTTCGTGGATAACATCACCAATCCGTCAAGCCCCGTCTATTACATATACGGTTCTCACCTCGGACATGGCAAGACCACTGCTGAGAAAAACTATCAGCAATGGACCACTTGGGGAGCGTATGAGGATGCCACCACCGCCACCAATTCGCTCTTCTGTAATACAAATGGCAACCGCATAAACTACGCAAGTGCATACAATAGCCATGCTGTCACAAAGGTAAAAGACCTTAATGGCAAAGAGGTGACGTTCGGTCCGTTTAACGCTCACAACTGGCAACGCAAGGATGGAACCATCAAAGGCAATCAATGGGCGCCGGATGTAGTCTATAACAAGACCATGAAGAAATGGTGTATGTATATGAGTATCAACAGCGCTGATTGGTGCTCTGTCATAGTATGCCTCACTTCCGACTCTCCTGAAGGCCCTTGGAAATATCAGGGACCTGTCGTTTTCTCTGGCTTTGCCGGCAAATGGGACCACAATGGTTTCACCAAGACAGACGACTGGAAGAAGACAGACCTCGCCATTGCCACAGGATGCACTTCGCTCCCTGCAAGATATAATCCGAGCGGCACTTACGGTGACTACTGGCCTAACTGCATTGACCCTTGCGTATTCTATGATGATGACGACAATCTGTGGATGTCTTACGGTTCGTGGAGCGGCGGTATCTTCATGCTCCGCCTCAACAAGGAGAATGGTCTGCGTGACTATTCATACAAATTCCAGAATGTAGGTTCAGGCAAAGCCACTACCTCTGACGCTTATTTCGGAAAGAAAATTGCTGGTGGCTACTATGTTTCCGGCGAAGCAAGCTACATCGAAAAGATTGGAAAATACTACTATCTCTTTATGTCATACGGTGGTCTGGAGACCACTGGAGGCTACCAGATGCGCATTTTCCGCTCTGAAAAGCCTGACGGCCCTTACAAGGATCCATACGGCACTTCTGCCATCTACACCTCATACGTGATGAACTACAGTGCTACTGCAAGAGATGCGCGCGGTATGCTCCTCATGGGTGGATACAAATGGGAACTCATGCCTTATGCTGAAATAGCGCAGGGACACAACTCTGCCATAACTGACCACAAGGGAAGATCATTCGTTGTCTATCACACTCGTTCCACTGTAGGTCATGAAGGCCACGAAGTACGCGTGCATCAGCTTTTCCTCAATCAGGACGGATGGATTATGGCGGCTCCTTATGAGTTCTCCGGTGAGACGATTACCAATGACGATATAGCTTCAAAGGCATCGATTCCTGACAGCGAAATCCCTGGCAACTATCAGTTTATGCGCCATGAATACAATCAGAACACAAAGAATTTGGCTTACGAAACCCCTGTGGATATCGAGCTTACTGCTGATGGTAAGATTACTGGTAGCGCGACTGGCACATGGACTCGCACTGCTGGCACCGACTTTATCTCGCTCACCATCGGTGGCGTAGTATATAAAGGTGTGCTTGCCCGCCAGACTATCGACTATTCCGACATCCCTGCCCTCTGCATCTCTGCTTGCTCTTCATCCAGCGGAAGCCTTACTATCGGACAGAAGACTTTCACTTATCAGCAGAATATATGGTGCTCAAAGGCTGACTATAAGGCTGCTATCAAATACACACTCGACAAGACCGCCGTGCCTTTCTACAGCGGAAAGACCGTCACTACCGCTCAGACTCTCCCTACCAAGGGCTACTTCGGAGCCAAGATAGTCTGGTCGTCAAGCAATGAAAGTATTATGTCTGCCAACGGAAAGGTGATGGGCAATGGCGACGTCACTATGACTATGTCTATCGAAAAGGACGGCTACGCTTACCAGAAAGCATATAAGCTCAATGTGGATGCTGGCGCCGTGGTGACTCCTACCACTGCTAACTATTATCCAGAATGTGGCGCAAAAGATTTCTCCAACGCTTTTTGGTCTATGTTCTCAGATTACTATACTCTCGACAAGGGTAACTCAGCGCGCTTCCGTTTCACTAACCATAATTCAGGAAACGGCAGCAACTGGGAAAACTGGGTGCTCGTAGCTGCCAATTCTCAGCGTGGAAGCGCTGGATATGCCGAGTATTGCGTGCTCCGCAACGACAACTATGCATGGGACAGCAAGGGCAACAGTTTAGAGAATAGCATGACTTATCCTTTCGCATTCAGCAGTAACTTCAATTGGGACTCCTTCGTCAGCGACATGAATGGCTCTACTGTGGATATGACCGTCAAATACACCACTGAGGGAAATATCGAGATGAACTCCACCATCAAGACGGCATCCGGCAAGATGTATCCTTACTCTTTTGTCTATCGCTGTGCTGCCAAAGCTTCATCCATCTTGCTCTTCTTCACCACTGAGAAGTCATACATCACTTCCGAGACCACCGGCATCACTAATATCCAAGCCACACAAGGCAATTCACACACTTACAATCTCTCTGGTCAACGCGTAAATGACAACTGTTGTGGCATGATGATAAGAAACGGAAAGAAGATGATAAGAAAGTAAAGGAAACCACAAGTCCTCCCCCCCTCTTATCCCCCTGTGAGGGGGAGGCTGGTTACAGATACCTCTCTTGAGTAAGAGACTCAAGACGAAGAACGTATATAGCCTCCCCCTTACAGAAGATAAGAGGGAGGCTTTATGTAAAAGCTATGTTATTAGGAGGTAAAAGCTATGCTTTCACAAATGCTTATTTGAAGTGTCACACAATAGCTACAAGCCACAATGTCAAGAGACAGCCGAATAAAAAAAATCGAATTAACTGCTACGCATTTTCTCGGTTGTAACAAATACTTTTTCATTTGTGCCATACCCACTGATTGTCATACTATTAGAAGTGAAAAGGGTTTGGGGATTGGGGAAAAAATGGTAATTTTGTGTTTTAAAATTGATACACTAAGTATATGTTGTGAAAAATGACATGCAATCCTAAAACTATTTTTCTTATTACAAAAATGAAGAAATATCTACTTACGATTACAGCCTTGATGCTTTGTCTTTCATCAATGGCAGATGTGAAAAAGGCAAGCATTACGATAGATCAGAGAGTAAAATATCAGCACGTCGCTGGCTTCGGTGGATTTTCTCCAAGTCCTCAGTGGCAGTATTGGCTTGGAAATTCCGAGATGGACAAGCTCTTTGGTAAAGGTGATGACCAACTTGGACTTAATATCCTGCGAGTATATATATCCGACAACAAGAATCTATGGAACAGCGGCGTGGCAAATATTCGCCGTGCTAAGAAGTATAAGGCTTACGTCTTTGCATCACCTTGGTCGCCTCCTGCATCATGGAAAAATAATAATCAGACAGGCAACGGAGGCAAACTGCTTGCCTCTCGTTGGGGAGATTGGGCTACTTACCTCAATGATTACTATAAATACATGAGATCCCAAGGCTTGAAAATCGATGCTGTCTCCATACAGAATGAGCCAGATTGGAGTCCAAGTTACTCCAGTTGTAACTGGACAGGTGAGGAATTGGCAGAGTTTCTTCGCCTGCATGGTTCTAAGATTCAATGCAAGGTGATAGCACCGGAGTCTATTCATTTCACCAAAAACCTCCACGAACCAATCCTCAATGATGAGGAAGCGTGCCGTAATCTCGACATAGTAGGTGGTCACTTCTATGGATGGGATGGCTCTGCTTATCCTCTTGCTGCGCAAAAAGGTAAGGAAGTGTGGATGACAGAGTTTCTTATCAATGAGCGTCAGCAGAACAATGGAGCAAACGATGGTCCGAACATAGACTGGAAGACAGACGGTTTCCTTTTTGCAAAAAGCATCAATGATGCAATGCTTGCCAATATGAGTGCATGGGTGCATTATTCTCTGAAGCGCTATTATGGTTGTCTCGGAGATGGAAAGTTTGGCACCAAAGACAATGAGATTACCAAGCGAGGCTGGATTCTCTCGCAGTATGCCAAATATGTCTCTGGCACTACGCGCATCCATCATGGTCTGAATGATGCCAGTGGCAAACTCTCATCGTCTGCTTACCTCTCTATTACAGGCGATAGCGTCGTCGTAATGATGATAAATCCATCTGCTGATACCTATACCACTAACGTTTCTTTGCCTTTCAATACTAAGGGAGGACAGCATATAGTGACCACCGAGACGCTTGATGCAAAGCGTTCTGCCATCAATATGGCAGATGAAACTCACGAGGTGGATGTAACTTTGGAACCTTATAGTGTCAATACCTTTCTCTTTGTAAAGACATCAGCCCGCGAGGACTTGCCTGATACGGAGGAAAACGTGGAAAAAGTGTTTGCTGACGATTTCGATATGTATGGCTCTGGTTGCATTCCTACAGGATGGCAGTCAAAAGATGAAAATGGAAATGTGCGCAAATCTGGCAACTATAGTCTTGGTCCACGCTTGATGAGATTCAATGCTGAAGGTATGATGTCGTATGCTTTCTATTACCGCTCAAGTACCAAAAGCGCGGGATATGTCAGTTATGGAGAAGACCCAGAGTATCGTCTCAACCTTGATGCTGGCAAATATACGCTCTCTTATTCCACTGTAGGATACAAGAGTATGCAGACTGTGACTGCCGTAGTCCTCACATCTGGCAATAATCAGGTGGCAAAACTTGTCTCCACTCCTAAGGTTGCAATATCCGAGAATGGATCATCTATGCGCATTATCGAAACAACCGACTATGTCCTTGACTTTGAACTAAAGTCGGGTGGCAATCATATTCTCAAATGGATTGTGGCAAAGCCGACAGGAGGAATGGCGGAAACGCTTTTGGGCAATGTCAAACTTGTGCGTCATACTGATGAATCCACAGGTATTAAGCAGGAAATCCTACTTCCAGCGAGTGGCGACTCTACATACTATAATCTCAATGGACAGCGAGTGGGACGTGATTATCATGGCATTGTTATCCATAGAGGAAAGAAAATAATCAAGAAATAACCGAAGTGCCGTAGGTGGATAACACACTGCTAATCAAGTAATAAAATATCGACAGATAAAAACAAACAAATATATTTTTCTATTTTTTCTTTGTTTTTGTCTGTTGATATTTTTCTCTTCTCCACGGAAATGTGGACTGAGGGGCTGTTTATTGTTTGCGAAAGTTGAGTAAATAAAACTGTCAATAATTTTGCAGTGTAAAGGAAAATTATTAAATTTGCACTCAGAAAAAATATATAGGTCGCATCGGTTCGATAGGGATACTCATCAATATTTTCTGAAAACCGAGATGGTCTCTTTGTTAATGGCGGGCCATTAAACTCAGTGGTATAAGCACTTCGGGTGACATCACATTGAGTTAGCAGTATTGCCGATGGATTACAAAGACGGGAGACTCTCTAATCTTATTTACTCGGAGTTTTCATCACATCACTGGTGCGACCTTTTCTTTTTCCCTCACTATCCCTTCTTCTACATCTATGATTGATTGCGATAATCGGACTTTTCGGTAACGGCGGAGGGGGCGGTTTCTCTGACTCGGAGGCGATGCAGCTGAAGGATGCTCTCATCGACCTGTCGGACAGGATTCGCACAGCTGCTGACAGAATATAGAATTTATGCTCCATGCTAAAATGGTGCTACATGAAACGAATTAAAGATTAAAAGACTCTTGAGTCTCCTGTGCGTGAGCATCGGGGGCTCTTTTATTATTAGTTTCTTTGCATTATCTTGCAAGACTCGATTATTCATATATTCATCTTTTGCTTAGTCATCGTAGCAACTTTGATGAAAAACCACATAGAAATCAAAGATTTATTCTTTTTTATTAAGAGAATTGTCTGGAAATGAGTATCTTTGTGAAAAACAGATACCATTATGATGATAAGCTACATATTCACCCCTTGTCCTCTTTGTGGAATAGTGATATTATTCATTTTTATAATAGCCGGCATAAAACAAGGCTTTAGGAATATGGCTAAGGATGCGGAGGCTTACAACAAGAAACATCGGAAACAAGAGGGGAAAAAATGTGAAACAGAAATGGCAGATGAAGGAATGATACATTTACCTAACGAGAAATACGGGAAAAAAGAAATGGAATTGTATTATAAATATAAAGAAGTTAAAGATTGGGAAGTGATGGATATATCAAATTACAGGTCTGAAAATGGAAAACATACCGCCATATCTTTCCATGATAAAGAAAGGGATTTGTGTTACGCAAACGTATTTAGTGGTCGTGATTCCACTATAAGGTTAATAGTTTCAAGAAGCAAGGAAGTATTGGAAAAGAAAATAGATGAGGCCTATAAACAATTTGACAGCCCCAAAAGTTAGTATTTTCATAAAGACCATTAAAGCCTCCTATAGGCAAGCCAAGGAAATCCCTTGTACGGTATCCGTTCTTGACCAAATTGCACTTTCCGCACTTGGGACAAGTTTTTTGAGGCTTTTTGCTTTGCACATGAAGAATAATTGTATTACCTTTGTATTCCTCTCTTGTACATTCAAGGCTATATAGGCCCCATGCATGATATAGAAAACTGCTGTTCATTTTTATATATTTGTTTGTGGTTATTCAAATATACAAAAACTTCGGCAGTTTTCTTTTGTTTTATATTGACTTTATCACTCGAAATGTCGGATGATCCATATTTAGTCCCTTGACAAAAGAACATTGATGGGTTGCCTTTCAAAGATACTTACTTGCAAGATTTTTTATTCTTTCCTTCACCTCTTCTCTTAGCCATAGAGGTTCCAGCACTTCTATGGCGTCCATGTTCGAAAAGATCTCCTGTTCAAAATCAAACTCTGGTTTCAGATGATACTCAAAGATAGAGTATTCGTCAGTTCGCTTTGTCTCCTTTTGAGAGTCGTGGAGAGGCAGGTTGCGTATATAGTTACTTTGAAAGGCATCCACTTTGAGTACAACTTTCTGGACCTCAGAATCTTTGTTGTTGATGATACCAAAGCAATCTTTGAAGTAATCAGCCGGTTCCAAGTCCTTAGGCATCTTGAACACTTTGTCTGAGATCATGACATTCTCCATGCGGTCCAGTGCATAGCAGCGGATATCGTTCGTGCCAGGACTATATGCGACCACATACCAACGTTTCTTGAAAGCCTTCACGAAATAAGGATGGATGTCAAACTCATTATATTTCTCGGCATTGTAGCTGTAGTAAGATATGAAGATGACACGGTTGTCACGCATGGCCTTGATGATGTCTTCCAGATAGTTTCTGCCCGAAGGCATGTCCTCCAGCAGTACCCTATCCTTGAGCTTACGACTATTGCCCACCATTACATTGAGCGAGAAGGCGTTCAGCAACCAGTTTCTTGCACTTCCTTCCTCGAAACAGTCACCACACTCTATGTGATAGCGGAATCCGCTGCCACATTCGATGGTAATCCCAAACAGTTCCTCGACGGCATGGAGATTGTTGATGAAGGTTCGTCGAGAGAGTTCCGTTCCTTCACTAATGTCAGAATCCAACCATCTGCTTTGAATCTCCTTCAAGGTAATACCACCTCGTTTTCTTGCCCTGTGGATGGTTTCCACGAGCCAAACATATTTGTTGAGTTGATTGATAGCCATATTCTTTTATTATTATGCAAAGATAGTGCAAACCGAGCGCAATAAAGCTTGCTTTAATTGCTGAGGCGCAGCCTATCTTATGCAAAGATAAAGAAAACGTGAGAAAAAGTATTGCACAGGTTTAGTTTTTTTTTAGGTGTGCAAATATTTTTCTTATTTCCTAACTACCTTTGTGGCATAAATGAGGTCGTTTATGTCAGAAACTACATATTATAAATATATCAGCAATGGTGATCATTACACAGATGTCATCACCAAACTCCCAAAAGTGGAGCATCACCTTTGGATAGGAACTGCCGACATCAAGGATTTGTTTGTAAAAAGCGGCTCCACTACCATACCTTTTCTTAAAGTCATCTCCCAATTGATTGAGCGAGGAGTAGAGGTTAGGCTTATACATGCCAAGGAACCTGGTCCAAACTTTCGTAAGGACTTCGATAAATATCCCATTCTTTCCAAACGGTTAGAAAGGTTATTATGTCCGAGGGTACACTTCAAAATGGTCATTATGGATTTGGAGACTGTCTATGTGGGTTCTGCTAACCTCACTGGAGCAGGCATCGGAATGAAGAGTGAGACAAATAGAAACTTTGAGGCTGGTATGCTCACTAACGATCCTTTCTTTGTTGAGCAAGCCATTAACCAATTTGATTTCGTATGGAATGGAAGCCATTGCAAGAAATGTGGACGGAAAAAGTTTTGTATAGATTCACCTTTAAAGTATAAGTTTTAAAAAATATGGATTATGCTATTCAATTATAAGGGACATAGGATATTTGCCTTCTCAGACACTCATGGGATGCACAGGCGGCTTTATATTCCAGAGTCTGCAGACATTCTGTTATGTGCTGGCGATGTTGTTCCTGGCTTTGGCAAGGATGGCTTCGATGACTTTTTCTTCTGGTTGTTAAGTAATGTGTAAATAATAACTTCCGTAGTTTTCAGCGGTTAAGAGCAACATTTGA
>SAMEA104315429__coassemble_561_pt1 | contig 26784 bp, 22 predicted proteins | sample SAMEA104315429__metabat2_high_PE_009 | metagenome-assembled genome bin SAMEA104315429 (sample SAMEA104315429) | gut metagenome | biome: Monkey gut; feature: monkey-associated habitat; material: faeces | place: China | collected 2013
AAAAAAAAGCATCCTCAAAAAGAGGATGCTTTTAAATAATTGAGTGATTCGGCTGGGGTTCGAACCCAGGACCCACAGCTTAGAAGGCTGTTGCTCTAATCCGACTGAGCTACCGAACCAATCCCATTAAATGTTGCTTTGCAGAATACGGAATATTCCGAAAGCGGGTGCAAAGGTACGAAAAAATATTGATAATTATAACACTTTTGGAAATAATTACGAAATATTAACATTAAATATTTGCTAAGGAAAGAAAAGGAGTAGGGGAGTGTGGGCGGTCGGCTTGCTTAACAATCCTTCAGTATTTCCATGTATTGATCATAACTGATGAATCGTCCCCCCATGCTCTTGAGGTGTGGAGTCTCCAGTTGGCAGTCGATGAACCGTCCGCCATGTTGCTGCATATATTTAGCAAGTACGATGAGTGCGAGCTTTGACGCGCTTGGCACCAGGGAGAACATACTCTCGCCTATGAAGCATTTGCCTACGCAGACGCCATACAGTCCACCGACGAGGCGTGGCGATTCAGTTTTGTTTTCTGTTTTCCATACCTCTACGCTTGCTGCATATCCAGCGTCAAAGAGTCGTGTGTATGCCTCTATGATGTGCTCGCCGAGCCATGCTCCTTTTTCTTTTTCGCGGAGTGCGCCACAGTTTGTTATCACTCCCTTGAAGTCCTGACAGAAAGTGACGTTGTATTCCTCTTTCTTCATCATCTGCTTCATGGAGTGTGAGATATGTATCTCGTCCGGGAAGATGACGAAGCGTTGCATTGGGCACCACCACTGTATGTATGGTTCGCCGTCTTCTTTGCATAGGTCGAGGTATGCGTCTTCTTTGCGGAAGGCATACCATGGGAAGATGCCGTGGCTGTAAGCGAGGAGGAGGCGTGGCACGGAGAGGTCACCACCTACAGCGAAGAGCCCGTTTGGCTCTCCGTCCCTTGGGTCCGGGAATGAGATTTCGTTTTCGTTGAGAAGATATATCATTAGTTAAATGAAGAATTCTTAAAATGAAGAATGAAGAATGAAGAATGGGAGTTACGTTTTTTTTAGTGAAAAGTGAAGAGTGAAAAGTGAAGAGTGAAAAATCGCGCTGACGCAGTTGGGCAACTAATTACGTCCACCGATAACGTCCCTCGATAACGTCCACCGGTAACGTCCACCGATAACGCGGTGGACATGGGGGCGGACGCTAATTATGAATTAAGCATTATGAATTATGCATTATGAATTATGCATTATGAATTATGAATTAAGCGAAGCGTTTGCGCTTTCTCTTGCATCTCTACTGTCACGTGACCACCATGCTTTAGAGCACCGAAGAGGATTTCTTTCATGAGCAGAGGTGAAAGGAAATGATTGATCTTACGGTCCATTCCTCTTGCTCCCATCTTCTTGCTGAATCCTTCCGATAGGAGAAAGTCGAAAGCAGATGGTGCTACTTCCATCGTCACATTCTTCAGAGCCAGTCGGATGGAGAGCTGACGCAGCTTTTTCTTGAGGATAAGCGAAGCCATGTGGCGGTCCATGTCATTGAATACCACGGTGTCAGATAGTCTGGCGAGGAACTCCGGTTTGAATGTTTTCTTCACCGTATGGAGCATAGCATCGCCGGCGGAGTCGCCCCCATTGAATCCCATTTTTGCCTGATGAGCAAACTGTGCTCCGGCATTGCTGGTCATGATGAGCACTACGTGTCGGAAATCAGCCTTCTGTCCCTTGTTGTCGGTGAGGCGTGCATAGTCCATCACCTGCAGGAGAATGTTGTATATGTCGGCGTGTGCTTTCTCTATCTCATCGAGCAGGAGCACGCAGTGCGGCGTCTTACGGATGGCATCGGTGAGCAGACCGCCCTCTTCATATCCCACATATCCTGCAGGCGAACCGATAAGCTTAGCCACGGTGTGCTTCTCTGCGTATTCACTCATGTCGAAGCGGACGAGTTCTATGCCCATTTCCTTTGCGAGGACGCGGCATACCTCAGTCTTGCCGACGCCAGTAGGACCGACAAATAGCAGTGAAGCCACAGGCTTATCATCATCCAATAGTCCGGCTTTACCCATCTGCACAGCCTCCACGATATGCTTCACGGCATCGTCCTGTCCATATATCTGCTCGGTGATACGCTCCTGCAGAGTCTCCAGATTAGCGTCATCATCGTCCTTCAGCATAGCAGGGGCAATCTTGCATATCTTTGCCAGCACTTCGTCTATGAGTGCTTTTGTCACAGCCACAGGTGCTTCCTCATTGCCAGTCATCCTTGCTTCCGCCTTTGCTCCCGTCTCATCAATGAGGTCTATGGCTTTATCAGGCAGAAAGCGGTCGCTGATGTATTTAGCACTTGCCTCTACGGCGTAGCGTATAACGTCGTCAGAGTATGTCACATTATGAAATTTCTCATATTTCTCCCTCAGTCCGTTGAGGATAGCGATGGTCTCATCTACGCTTGGTTCGAGCACGTCAATCTGCTGGAAACGCCTTACTATGCTCTTGTTTTTCTGGAAATAGCGGTTGTATTCCTGATAAGTTGTAGCACCGATAAATCGTATCTTGCCCCCTTCCAGATAAGGTTTGAGCATATTAGAGGCATCGAGGGCGTCGCCACTGCCACCAGCGCCGATGAGCGTATGAATCTCATCTATATATAATATGGTGTTGCCTTCCTCTTCAGCGCCCTTCATCACGTTTTTGATACGTTTCTCAAATTCGCCTCTATATTGAGTGCCAGCCACGAGCGTGCCCATGTCGAGCATATAAATCTTGGCTCCACGAAGACGCATAGGCACCTCATCGCGCTTGATTTTCTCGGCAAGGCCATAGACGAGGGCTGTCTTTCCCACGCCTGGTTCGCCCACATGGAGAGGGTTGTTCTTTTCCTTTCTGCAAAGCACTTCGATGGTGCGCTGCAGTTCCTCCTCACGTCCGATGAGCGGATTGTGCAAGTCGAGAATATCGTTGACGCAAGTGCAGAGAGAATGCCAGTCGGTCTCCATTCCGAAGCTCTGCAGCATATCCAGGTCGTCCTCGTCCAGGTCGTCCTCGTCCAAGTCGTCCTCGTCGATGTGATCCCAAGGCATATCCTCTTCTTGGCATACAGATATGACGGCAGTCATCAGAACGGCTTTGTCGTCAGTGATGAGAGATGTGATGATATTCTTAGCGTAGCTATCCTCCAGAGTGAGAATAGCATTGATGATATGCGGAGTGTCAATCACACTTTTTCCAGCAGACAGTGCCATCTCTTCGGCATTTGCAAGCACTTCCACCAGTTGGTCGGACAATACCAGTTCGTAGTCGCCCAATTCCTTAGGCACGACATCTACAGTGCTGAATGCCTTACGGAAGCTTTCCACGAGCTCTTCGCTGTCCACATTGAATATCTTCAGCATTCTTTTTCCTTCTCTCTGTGTAAAGAAACTTGAGAGCACCATTTCGGGAGTCACATACTCCTTTCTGTTTTTCACAGCATAGTGCACTGCGAGTTGTATGAAAGATTCAGCTTTATAAGTTCTATCCAGCATTATTGCCCTCCTTTTCGTAAGTCACTTTGAATGGGAAACCTTCCTCCTGCGCCATAGCCATAGCCCTTCGGCATTTGCTCTTTGCCATGTCGAATGTATAGACTCCCACCACGGCGGAGCCTTTAGAATGCACGGCAAGCATAATGCTCTCAGCTTCACCATCTTGCTTGAAGAAGACGGTCTTCAGAATCTTCACCACAAAGTCCATGGTGGTGAAGTCGTCATTATGCATTATTACGACGTATTTATCAGGCTCTTTGAGCAGAATTTTCTCTTTCTGTTTGGATTCGTATTGAGTTTTTCCCATTGTGTAAAAGTCAGTTTCGAGTTTGTCTTATTGTGGTTTGAAGTCCGCAGAAGTGGCAATCCTACCGGCGCCACATCTCTCGGGTTCACTTTTTTTCAGTGCGTTCAATGTGCAAAGATATGGAAAAGTTTTTATTTATCCACAGAATTGCCATATTTTTTTTGTGCGTCCCTCTTTCACGACAAAGCGAACAGCATGTGAAAGGTGACTGGCAGCATCGACCGAAAAGGCATAAAGAAACCACATCTGCATGACGGAATTGTCCGATTTTTCCGATGTTAACATATTGCGGAAAAGTGATTGCGCAACAATATGATAGTCAATGCGTTGCAAAAGCATAGATATTAGGGTGTAAAAGCATAGATATTACGTCGTGAAAGCATAGTTTTTACAGCGTGAAAACTATGCTATTGCAACGTGAAAGCTTAGCTATGGCAGAATGATAGCTTGGTTATCACCTTTTTGTCCTATTTTTCCGTCCGTCATTTAACTATATTGCATTCCCTTACTATAAGTGCGATTTATGGTCATTTTGATTATCCGTCAAGATAGGAAGAAGCAAGAAAAAGAGGGGGGATAAAACATTTATATGTTTTTATTTCCAAAATCAGTATAAAATTCGTATATTTGCAGATGAATTCCTGACTACAATCTTTGGAAAGAAGCCCCGGTCATGAAATGGTCCATCATCGCAATGGTGGATGTAACCCATGCAGGAGGTTGCCGGAAGTCGCGGTGAGAGAACCCGCAGACCGAGATTTCCAAATGACAGAACGTCAGGAAACAGACATACATAAGGCGTTTATCAACGCTTGCGCTTGACCTTCGAAATCTCGCAAGTTTCACGTACCGTCAAGACAAGACAGCGATAGATGCCCCGGAGATGTGATGGTACTCATATCCCCAGAGCGCAATTATGGCCATGACAGTCAGTCAAACGACTTGTCGTGGCTAAGGTATTGCCGTATCTATGGGGTATAGGTCTGACATATCGGCGTGGGCTCTGTTCGTTGTTCGTTCGACGGTACAGGGCAAATGCGAGAGCCTCGAAGGTTGGACGGCAACGGATAGGTTCACGCTTTTTCATGTCATCTCACGGTATAGACAGCGACAGGAGAGCACAAACACATCCTGACCACAAACATGATATAGAATCCTACGAACCGAACTAACGGAATCTTACATAAAAACTCAATTACAAAGGGTTACTTTTTTATATTTTTTACATAAAAAACGTGTATATATGTACACATAACTTACAAGCCCCCATTATATGAAATGACTAATCTTGCAGAAATCAAAAACTCGGAAAATCCTGATATTAAGTTTGATAACCGCTATCGATTGAAAGAGAAAATCGGTGGAGGAGGATTTTCTGAGGTATGGCTTGCTCATGATACCAATGCTGACATTGACGTCGCCCTGAAGATATACACGCCCAACGGCGAACTCGATGAAGAGGGAAAGGAAGACTTCAAGCGGGAGTTTGCCCGGCTATGCGGGCTCAACCATTCCAACATCATCCACGCCATCGGCTTCGGCATACATGATGACGAACTGCCGTATCTGGCGATGAACGTATGCAGGAACGGGTCAGCCAAGGCGCTGATAGGGCATTATGAGGAAGAACAGCTATGGACTTTCATCGAGCAGGTGGCGCTTGGACTGCAATATCTGCATGCCCACGACATCACGCATCAGGACATAAAGCCCGACAATATATTGATGAATTCCGACGGACAGTATCTGATTATAGACTTTGGAATAAGCACGAAGACACGCAACACCCTGAGAAGGCCGGGCAGGAAATCCGTCAGCGGAGGCACGCCATGGTATATGTCTAACGAGAGCTTCGGCACTCAGTCGTCAGATATCCACGCCCGTGACATCTGGGCATTCGGCGCTACGCTCTATGAAATCGTGACGGGCGACGTCCCTTTCGGGCAATATGGCGGCATATCGCAGAAGGCGCAGGACGGCAAGGTGCCTCCCATATCGGCGGATGTCTCGTGCGAACTGAAACAATTGATCTACGACTGCCTCGCGTTCGAGGCATGGGACCGTCCAGATGCTGACGAGATAATCCGAAGGGTGAGAGAGCATAGGGAAGGAAAAGGAGGGAAATCGGGAAAAGGGCGCAGAAAAACAGTTTCCGGCACTATAGCCCTTGTCTTGATATCCCTTTGCTGTTATATAGGCTATACCAATCTTCCATCATCAGAAAAACCTGCAGACCACCTACCGACCGTAAACAAGAATGACAGCATATACCTCTCAAAAATCCACGAAGCGATGGCAATCACCAGGAAGGAAAAGGACAAAGGCGACGCAGCCTCTGTCGATGAGCATGCCTTGCGCTCTGCGGCTGCCATCGTCTCTGCGGCAAGGCATCTGGAGGTCACGGACTCTGTGAGACGTCAGTGTGAGAAGATGTGGAGCAGTGAGCAGAAGATGATAGACGACACCTATGACTATCTCTGCCGGAAGAGTAGGGAATATGCGGAAATAGGAGCGGAAGAGGCTTCCCGGAATTTTCTGAAAAGAAGCTCACTGCTGACTGACTATGTCACTCCGTCCAGAGTGGCAGGGAAGAAAAGCGCCACCGTCACCAATGGAAAATAGTCTGGCACAAACCAGAAAAGCTAAATCAATTCAAATAACATCAAAGATATGAGAACAACAAGCAAAGTATTACTTGCCACGATAGGCATGATGGCATGTTCCATGCAGATTAACGCCCAGAGCTGTGCAGACCTGTTTAAGAGAGCAAACTCACTGAGAGACAGTAGAAAATACGCTGACGCAATCACCTACTATCAGCGTGCGAAGGACTGTGACGCAAACCTGCGCTCAGACTGTAACAAATGGATAAAGTATTGCCGTGAGCGCCTTCCCAAGCTCGAAGTGTCAGAGCAGGAGGTGGTAATACCGTATCAGGGAGGCGACAAGCAGGTCATGGTGAAGTCCAGCGACAGATGGAAAATCGACGGAACCACCGAATGGTGTAACACCGATGCCTTCAAGTCGAGCAGACTCATCGTGAAATGCCGCGAAGCCAACAACAGCACGCGCGACAAGGTCACCACGCTCTTGGTCAAGAGCGGCGCTCTCTTCAAGTCGATCAAGGTGGTGCAGAAGGGCAGACCGGAGTATCTGGAGGTGGGAGCACAGAGCCTCTCGTTCCCGGCAAAGGGTGCGGAGGAAGACATTGCCATAGAGTCGAATGCCAAATGGGACGTCACCTCGATTCCATCATGGTGCAAGGTGGAAAGGCGCGAGGGCGGAATCCATATCTCGGCAATGCCTAACGACCGCGTGATGGAGCGCACGGGCGATGTGCTGATAGCCTCTCCCTCAAAGTCGGTGACCGTAAAGATATTCCAGGGAGCAGGAGAAGAGCATCTGACGCTCTCGCAGAACAATCTCATATTCGATGCCCAGGGCGACGTGCATTATGTGAAGGTCTATACCGATGCCGACAACTGGTTTGTAGGCGATTACCCTACATGGATGATCGTGCAGCGCATAGGCAATGACAGCGTGAGGATAGAATGCGGAAAGAACCTTCCTAACGGTGAGCCACGTTCAGGCAGCCTTCAGGTGAAGACCGACCGCCAGACCGCCGGAGTGATGGTCACGCAAAGCCCGAGAATGGTGCAGGACCTCATCTTCCCTGACACCAGAATCGTGGGAGGCAGGAATTTCTCTCTTGGCATAAGCGCGAGCTACTGCATGCCGTTCGTTTCCGCTTCGGCAGGAGGCGACTATACAGGCTCGGTAGTGGACTACGGACTTGGCACAAGCGAAGAGAACGCTTCCTACAAGTCAGCCACAGGCTTCAGCATCGGACTGCATGCAGACATGCGTCTCTACAAGAACATCTTCCTCATGGCAGGAGCCAATTTCACACAGGTGAAATACAAGAACACATTCGACAAGACCACGACATTGACCCGACCACATACCAAGTATGTATATCTGAAGGGCGACGTGATGAATTCATACACTGAGGAATACACCCACACGATGATAGAGGTGCCGATACTGGTTTCCTATCGCTTCAAGACTGGCAATACGAGCCACGTTCAGCTCAATGTAGGTCCGGTGCTCAGTTTCGGTCTGTCAGCAAAGATGAAGTTCTCAGGCAACACAGACAGCGAAGCCATGCACCACTATATGGTGAACACCAACAAGCTGGAGGACAACACCAATTACGTCCTTCATACAGCTGTCCGCTCGGAATTCAATCTTTACCAGCCTTGCGTGCTCTGGAATGAGGTATATACCACCGGCAATGATGCCGAAGCGCCCCACCATGACCTGTTCCAGTCATCACCGCTGAAGAAATTCAACTGCGGACTGCGCATCGGAACAGCCTATGAATGGGCAGGACTGTCATTCGGACTCTATTACACCTATATGCTGACCAACATGGCAGACAAAAACTATTGGGAGAATGACAGATGGACCGTGCTCAACAACAGCAATGTGACAATGAAGGGATATAAGCACAGGGTCAATACATTGGAATTCAGACTCGGCTATACATTAAGATATTTGAAGAACAAAAAGTAAAAGAATATGAGATGCCAATTTTGTGGATGGGACAATCCGGAAGGAAAAGACCATTGTGAGAAATGCAACAAGCCGCTGGAGGAAACCAGGTCGGCTGACAGTTTTGCCAATGCCCAAAGACCTCAGACTGATGGGCTGACCTTCGCTTCATCCAATCCTAAAGCCACCATGAGGGAGAACATGATGCAGCCGGGGCAGCCTGTGGCGCAGGCGGCGGCTGTGTGTCCGGAGTGCGGTTTCACCCTGCGCAACGGCGAATGTGCCAATTGCGGTTACATTTCAGAGGAAAAGCAGCCGGCAGCACAGGTAGTTGCCGAGCCGTCACGTCCTACCAGTCATTTCGATGCACGCAAGACAATGCGCCCGCAGAGAAAGGGCGAGAAAGAGCAGAGGTTCACTCTCACGCCCATATCCGAGGAGACCGGTCAGCCGGAAGGCGGAGCGATAGTCTATGAAGGGAATGAAATCATGCTCAACCGTGACAATACAGATCCGAAGAATCCTACCATCACATCCCGTCAGCAAGCCATGGTCAGCTTCAGGGACGGCAAATGGAATATCGAGGACAAGAGCGAATACCAGACCACTTTCGTGCAGGCATCCAGTCAGATAGAACTGAAGAGCGGAAGTCTGATACTCCTTGGCAACCAGTTGTATCGCTTTGACAAGTAAGCAGGGACGGAATATGATAGCATATCATCTGAATATCAGCGAGGGAGATCTGATAGATGGCAAATATAAAGTCATCGGAAGGATTGGCAGTGGATCGTATGGTGATGTGTATAAGGTGGAGGATCTCCACGGCAGCATCTTCGCTCTGAAGATATTGAGGCTATGGGAGATAATGGGAGAACTGCATGAGAATCTGATTAGAAGGTTCGAGCAGGAGTACAAGGTGATGCGCATCTCCAGCGATTACCTTGTGCATAGTCTCGAATTCGGCATAGTGCAGGGAAACCCTTACATTCTGATGGAATACTGTCCGAAAGGTGATTTCTCCAAATTTGCCACGCAGGACCCTGCCATGACAGCACAGTATGCCCAGGACATTCTGAAAGGACTCTATGCCCTGCATAGGGAAGGCAAGGTGCATCGTGACCTCAAGCCCGAGAACGTGCTGCTACGTCAGAACGGTAAAGCCGCATTGACGGACTTCGGAGTGGTGGGCGAGATGGACAAGGCAAAGAGAATGTCGGAAGTGGGCTGGTGGAAGAAGAAACCGAAGCAGGCTTTCGGCACACCTCTATATATGTCACCTGAGATTTATTTCAAGGTGGGCGGAGGCATCACTTATCTGCCCACGGTCGATATATGGTCATTCGGCGTCATGATGTATGAGGTCCTGACGGGCGGCTCGTTTCCTTTCGGCGACATCGAGAGCGTGGAAGACTTCCCTGCCTACATCAACCTTGCCAAGCAAGGCAGATGGGACAGGGACAGACTCAGGTGCGTGAAGGATGGAGAGGCATGGACTCCGGTCATCGGACGCTGCCTCGAACCAAACCAGAAGGACCGCTATCAGAGTGTCATTGACGTGCTTCAGGACATGAAGTCGATGGTGGGACCGGTGGAACAGATGATGGTGAGCGAACGGCTTTCACGCAAGGCGAACATATCGTCTGTGGTAGTGTCGCAGGGAGACAATCTCGGCGAGCGCTTCCATCTGCTCTCACTCCTGAGTGGAAGAAGGCGAATGCTGCACGTAGGCCGTGAGAAAGACAATGACATCATATTGCATTCCACGGACAGCTCTTACGTCTCGCGTTATCATTTCACTCTGGAAAAGTCGGAAGACGGTACATTCTGGACCATCCGTGACGGTCAATGGCAGAAAGAAGAAAGACGCTGGGTCACTTCCACCAACGGCACTTACATCAATGCCACGCCAGTGCCCTTGGAGGGTATCAGGCTCTTTACCGGTGACATCATCACCGCAGGAGAATATAAACTAAAAGTAGAATAATCAAAAATACGGATAATATGGAAAATAAGACAGTTCAATATAAACGTACACTTCGTGGATCGGTAGGAGCCGGAGTAAGTGCGCTGTTCAATGGCAACGGCCGCCGCTACTACATCCTTGAGCATAGGGAGGCCACCAAGTATCATAAGGCAGGAGAGCCGCAGAAGATTATCATCGACCAGGCAGAGCTGGGACGTGACCGAAACTGCCAGGTCCGCTTCGATGATGAGACCTGTCCTACGGTCAGCCGTCGTCATGCAGCCATCGTAAGGGAAGGTGACAGATGGAAACTGGTGCAGTTGTCACAGACTAACTCCACATTTCTCAACGGTCGTGCCATCGCTACGGAATGGTATTTGGAGAATGGCGACGAGATACAGCTCTCGGTGGGAGGTCCGCGTCTGGGATTCATCGTGCCGCAGGGCAAGCAGAGTCTGGTGTCAAGTATCAAGATTTCGGAGCGTCTCGAACTGTTCCGCAAGCAGGCTTTGCGTCCTTACAAGACGGCGATAGCCTGCATGTTCGTCCTGATTCTGCTGCTTGCTGCCGGTTCGGGATATGTCATCCACAGTCAGGGAGTGGAGATAGCAGACCTCTGGAAAGACAACAAGGCGAAGAAGGCACTCCTTGCAAGGCTGAGCAAGGATATGGAAAACGACCGCAGGAAGATAGATTCACTGAAGAATGTCAAGCCAGCTGTGCGGACTGTATATAGAGGTGGAGGTAGCGTTCCCGAACCTGCAGTCACCAATATCATTTCCCAGGTAAAGCCTTCCGTTTATGCCGTACAGACGGATGTCTATTGCGTCGTCGATGGTAAAGTGCAGGAAACAGAGAGAAGTATAGGTACCGGCTTCCTCACTACTGACGGAAGATTCATCACAGCTCGCCATTGCGTGGAGCCATGGCTTTACACCACGGGCAAAATATGGCGTTATTATGCGCTCACCAAGGAGGTGGACGATGTCACTGTATATGCAGACATCACGGCAGTAAACTGCGAAAACAAGGTCATCAAACTCAAGAGTACATCATTCAAGGTCGATCGCAGTTACGATAGTAATCACAGTATGACATTTGAAGGGGATGGTCAGGAAATCACATTGACAGCGGAAATAGCATTCGGAACGATGGCATCATTGGGCAATGACTGGGCTGTGGCTTATGTAGGTCAGAAAGGTGCGTTCCACAATGCGGGCGCAGCGTCTTCCAGCCTGAAGGCAGGAACCTCAGTGCATATGCTCGGTTTCCCGAAAACCAAAGGCATCGGGGACGGCAGAAGAAATATCGAACCTATCTACAACCAGCTGAAAGTGTCGCGCGACGGACTCAATTCGAGCCGCTGCATCATGGTAAACCAGGGCGTGGAGAAAGGAAACTCTGGCGGACCGGTATTTACAATCAGGAACAATACCGCCTATGTGGTAGGAGTGGTAAGCCGTGGAGATACGGATTCGGAAGTGTATAACCATCTGGTTCCAATGTCAAATATTCAGTAAAGCTTATGAAAAGGAAAGTAATCTTATGGCTGGTCCTCGCCTTGTGTGCAGTGCCATGTATGGCGCAGATCAGCATTGCTGAGCTGCTGGGCAAGAGGGTGGAAGCCGGTGAGAACATCAATGTGGTGAAAGATGCGGTTTCCCCTCATCTCTTCATCGTCCGTCAGCAGTATCGTCTGGAGCGTCAGGGCAAGACGTATGGCAAGAGTAACAGACCTTATTATGGCGAAACATTCTCTCTGGGCATCAAGGTCTCAGGGGGAATGTATGTGACCGGTGCCGTGCTGGAGCCGTGGAAAGGAGATGCAGACTATGAACGTGTCAATGCAGACGGCAAATACAAGCCGGAATATTTCTGGACTTATCAGCGGCAGATCAGTGACAGCGTGTATAAACCTCTGGAACTTGACTTTGGCACCGATTACATCTCAGCCGTCAATGCCGACAGGAGCCTCTGGCTGCACCAGGACCTTCAGAGCGATTTCGGACTGGTGGTGGACAATGCCCTCGGCGAGAAGAAAGGCTTCATGCTGTGGGCTTACTCCGGCACCAATGCGCAGGACAGTGCTATGACCGTGGATTTGAGGCAGTCATTCCACAAGGCTATAGTCCGGGCAGACAGCACATTGACTCCTGTATCGCCAAAAGATGAAGGCAAAGTAATTGGCGGACTGTTCGTCGTTCCGAAGTTTGAGAAGGGCGGAGTCGTCAAGATGATGCTGGCAGGTATTGCGGTGAAGGGCGAGAAGTCAAAGTGGATGCTGCAGTTGTTTGCAGACGACAAGGAATCGGAAGAGGTGACTGACAACCCGGCAGCCGAGACTGCAAAGCAGAAAAAGACGGACAGGAAGAAAAAGAAGAAGCAGAAAGCAGAGGCAGACCCTGCTGAACCGACACCAACCAAATAGACAACAGTATGACTTCTTTCAGATTATTCGCTGGCACAGATGTCGGCTTGAGAGATAATAACGAGGACAACTTCACGGTATGTCCTGACTTGAACTCCAGCAAGTGGATAGTTCCTGCTGACCATCAGCGGGCTTTTCCGCTTGCTGAGCGTGGTTGTCTGCTCGTAGTAGCCGACGGTATGGGCGGTCAGAATGCAGGAGAGGTGGCAAGTGCCATCGCTGTCGATACCGTGCAGCAGATGTTTTCACCTCAGTATCTGACGGACAAGCTCTTGTCAAAGCCATCCAATATCAAGGCTTTCCTCAAGAAAGTAATCGCCACGGCAGACGAAAATGTCAAGGCTTACAGTGAAACGCATCCCGAAGCGGAAGGACTCGGCTCCACTATCATCATGGCATGGATTATTGGCGGCAAGGCATACATAGCATGGCTCGGCGACAGCAGGGCTTACGCAGTAATGCCCGGCAGGAGCATCAGCAGGCTGTCGAGGGACCATTCCTATGTCCAGCAACTCGTGGATGAGGGACAACTGACGGAAATCGAAGCGATGAACCATCCCAACAGCAATATCATCACCCGCAGTCTGGGAGACAATTCGCAGACTGCGAAGGCTGATGTAGCAGAGATTTCCTTGGAGGAAGGTCAGGTTATCTTGCTTTGCTCTGACGGACTGTGTGGTGTCTGTACCGACAACATGATTTACAGAGTCATGGAAGACCATGCAGACGATCTGCAGGAGTGCAAGGAGCAACTGACGGAAATGGCTCTTGATCATGGTGGAAGCGATAATATCACCATCGCAATGCTGCATGTTGTCACTGCTGATGAGGCGGAACAAAGCGAAGCGGACGAACCGAAATCAGGCAGAAGAATGATGTATGGCATTCTGATACTATCGTTTCTCGTTCTTCTTGTCGTGTTTGGATGGAACTGGGCAGGAAGAGAAAAGTCCGCTCCAGTACAGCCTCCAGCTTCGGCTGACACGGTAAAGAAGAATACGACCAATGCCAAACGGCAGAAAAAAAGGCAAAGCAAAGTGCCCCGAATGATAGAAACCGATGCAGTAAAGAAAGTCGGAAGCAAAGAAAATGCGGGTCTGGAGAATGCCATCGTCAATGAGATTCTCAATCGAAAAGGCAGTGGAGCAGGTGGAGAAAACGGTAAAGAAAACGGTTTGGAGGAAAGTTCGGCGCCAGGATCAGACTCTTCCCGACCAAATTAAAGAGTAATCATAACAATAAGAAATATAATGAGAAAGTATTTGTTTTTAGTCGCAACAGCGACAGTCCTCGGCTTTTCATCGTGCAGTGAGGAAGATTGTAATCATGCAGGAGGAGGAAACTCCACGATAGGGTATTCGGAAATAGCAGGTTCATGGTATGACCCTATTGAGAATGAAGAGGTCAAATATACCGAAAACGGTACCTTTCATGACAAGTATGCCAATAATTACAGGGCATCACATACGGAAGGTAGATATGAGATCAATGCCAACAAACTGACATATACCTATAAACTGATGGGTCAGAATCAGTTTAGTGACTTCACATTGACTGACTACAGGCCTGATTATTCCATCACTTTGTATTCAGACAAGATTGGCAAGACTGTGATGTACAGAATCAGCAATGTCGTCAATCTCGACCTTGGCGCTGAGGCGGAACTGCCTTGCTCCGGACTGGAAAGCACCGACTCCCGCATAGTTTCGATAGATGGAACCACTGCAAAGTCGAACGGTATGAAGGGAACGGTATATCTCAAGAATGCCCAAGGCACTTATGTCAAGGTGATAGTAGGCAATGACATCGATGACCTCTGGATGGATTATTCCAAGGCAATAGGACTGACGGTAGCAGAAATGAAAGACCTGCTCGGCACTCCAGACGAACTCACGGAGAATGATGCTTTCTATACAGGTGTCAACACTACGCATGACATGATAAAGTACGTAGGCTTCAGTATCGAGAATGGAGTGGTGGCAGGACTCGGAATCTTCTTCAAAGCCGGCATAAGCGAGGAAGAAATCACCAATTATCTGAAGGACAAGTATTTCTACAATACGGAGATAGGACTGTTTACAAGCCACAAGAGCTTGACGGCTTCCATCTTCGTGGCGCAATATAAGAAAGATACCAACACGCTGATATTCCAGAAAAGACCGGCAAACATACCTGATTACACAGTCATGTTTGCCAAATCAAGGGCTGATATCGACCGTATTTTCACCGGACAGCAACCTCTGGCGGAGGCAAAAGACTCGGTAAGGTATGCCATACCGGAGAATTCGGATTGGGATCTCGATTATGCCTCATTCTATTTCCGTGGAAAAGGCAGGCTGATGAATTCGTTTGCAGTTCATTACAAGGAAAGTGTCTCTCCGGAGGACGTGACAAAATATCTTAAATCAAAATATGAATTCCTGCAGGAAATCGAAATGATGGGAAGAAAGGCGGAGATGTATCAGAACAGCAGTTCCACATACACCATCTTCCATTATCGTGATGACAACAGGATTGAGTACTATGACCTGACCCAGCAGGAGATAACATCATCCTTGTTCCAGAAGTATCTCCCGGCATTGGGAATGACAACTTCGGAATTCGAATCGAAGTATCCAGGCGGTTTCCTTTACAAGAACGTGATATTCTTTGAAATGGATAATCAGTATGCTAAGCAGCTGTATTTCGTCGTATCTGACAATTCCACCATCAGCCAGTATTTCTTTCAGCTCAATGATGATGTGGATATGAAAGCCATGAAGGAGGAACTGAACGGTGAATTCCATCTTCTTAGCACAAATCCGGATAAGACCCAGACGACATGGATCGACACAGAGAACAGGGCAGATGCCACGATAGGCGTGCAACTGTATGAGAATGAGAATAGATTGTACTTCTTCTATCTGGGAGAATCTTCTAAATGAAAAGTGAAAAATCACGCTGACGCAGTGATTTTCCACTCTTCACTTTTCACTTGACAACAAAAACAACAAATCAAAGCCTGATGCTTATTATAAAAGGTATAGACAGGTCTGATGCAGAATACGTGCGTCAGATACAAAGCAAGAGCAATAAAGTGACTGAAGAGTTTTATTACAATGCAAAGAAGTATTTCAAGAACTCTTACAAGTCGATGTTCTCACGACTCGATCTGATGGATGACATATTCCAGCAGTCGTTTGTGAAACTATGGATAGAAATAGAAACGCAGAAGATATTTGTCGGAGATGACGACAAAATATTCCGCTATGACAAAAACGGCGAGGTCAGACTGCTCACATGCAATCTCAACACCTTCCTTATCGCCATAGCAAAAAACGACTATCGGGCATGGTTGAGAAATGACTGCCTCGCGCTCGATGAAGACTTCGAATCCTTTGCCCACATAAATCATGTGATGGATGCCATGATTATGGACGGTCAGGACGATATGCTGAGAGAGCGGACGGTCTATTCATGCGTGCTCGAACTGCCGCCGAGATGCAAGGAAATCCTTACCATGTTCTATTACGACGGACTTTCCTTAGATGAAATCATGGAGGCAAGAGGCGAGAAGAATATTAGTAAGAACGGACTGAAAACTGCCAAATACAAGTGTATGGAAAACTTGAAGGCGAAGGTGAAAAACTCCTTTGCAAGGCTAAAACTGAAATGGTGAGAAGTATGGATGAAATATTGCATTATCAGATAGACAGTTATGTCAGAAACGAAATGACCCAGGACGTGAGGCTCGCCTTCGAGCAGGAAGCTTTGGATGATGAAAACCTCAGAAGGGAAATAGCGCTGACTCTGCTCATCAAGAAACTGCTGGGCGACAGAAAGCGGAAACTCATGATGATAAAGGGATTGGAAGCGAAGAGGAGAGCAAGAGTGATAAAAGCCGTGTCGGTGGCTTCCATCGCTGCCGTGGCGCTGCTCGCCATCGCCGTCATCCGCCCCGATGGCGCCCCGGAGCTCAGCCATGAAGTCGTGGCACAACAGTCCCAACCCGCCCCGACATCCGATATGGAGAAGCAGAAGAAGGTCTCCGAGGCTATGACAAAGGTCAGGCAGAAAAGCAACGATAAGGAAGTGGTGGATATGGTGGATGACCTTGAGAATGAGAAGGATATCCCTTCTGTCACTGAGATGCAGGCTGCCAAGTTCATGAACGTCAAGAAAACGGACGAAAAGATGGACGAGCAACTGTTGCAGATGAAAGCCTACGAACTCTATTGGCTCAAGATATGCTCCCTGATAAGGATGGGGAAAAGGGACGAGGCCATCGCATTGCTCAGGGACTTCACCAAGATAAAAGGTACCTACCAGGAGCAGGCAGACTCTCTGCTCATCGAAATGGCAAATAAATAGGCGGGCATGGTTACTTTCTCCTAAATTCATACATTAAATGGTTGTCGGTTGTGGGTTGTGGGTTGTTGGTTGTTTACATTTCCTATCATTCCACAAAACCCACAAAACAACAACAAACCACAAACCCACAATAGCCAGCCGCCAGAAAACTTAAAAAAAGATACACACATGAAGATATTCAAAACGATTATAACGGCTTGCCTCATCCTGACTGCCTTCTCATGCAAGAAAGACAAGGTGGATATGGGAAACTATAATGTGGAGCGGGATTCCATCATACAGGAGAACATGATCAAGGCTCAGCAACTGGATGAGCTGAACGGCATTCTCGCCACTATTGCCACAGGATTGGACAGCATATCAATGCAGGAACACGTGCTTCTGACAAACAAAGGGCGCGATGGCGTGATGCTTGACCGCCAGCAGATTGCAGCCAACCTGAAGAGCATGACTGACATACTGGCTCGTCAAAGGATGAAGATCAGGTCGTTGCAGGATTCATTGGCAAGAAAGCGTTCGACGCAAGGCGTGGAGCGACTGCAGAAGGTGGTGGATTTCCTCAACCAGCAACTGGCGGAAAAAGACCGCGTCATACAGTCATTGCGTGCAGATCTGAGCAACTCCAAGAAAGACATCACCCAACTTCGTGCTTCGCTTTCCGAGATGAGCGTCAGGGCAGAAAAGGCGGAGAAGAAGACCCAGGTGCTGACTTCTGCGCTTTCCGCACAGGACGAAATCATCAATGAATGCTATATAAAGATAGGAACGAGGAAACAACTGGTGGCATCAGGCTTGCTGAAAGGTAAATTCCTGCAAAGGAAGAAGGTGAACTATGAAGATGTGGACAAGAGCAAATTCAATGCTGTCGATATCCGCAAGTTCCGTGAGGTGACCCTGAAATCCTCCAATCCAAAGATTCTGACTCCACAGCCAAGCAACCGCTCCTATCATTTCGAAGAAAACGGGGATGGCACCTGCACGCTTGTCATTACCAATCCTACCCAGTTCTGGAGCGTTAGTAATTTTCTTATAATCCAACTTTAACTATTATGACCATGATTAGAAAAGTCTGTTTCTCATTGATTATGTGCGCCATATCCTTGCTCGCAATGGCACAGCATCAGATGGTAACCCATGTTGTCCAGCGCGGAGAAACCATCGAAAGCATCGCAAAACAATATAATGTCACTGTCGCTGACATCAACAAGGCAAATCCAAATGCGGAAGGCGTCGTGTATGTGGGGATGAAACTGGCAATACCCGTAGGAACGACAAAGACTGCAACGGAGGCAAATACGAAAAAACAATCACAGAACAGCAGCAATACGAGAGAAACAACCTCAAAAGGTCAGGTGAAGCAAAACGCGAATTCTATTGCTCAGCAAAATAATAAAGATACAGAAGTAAATGGCAAAGCCTTTCCAAATAATTCGTTTTACTATGGGGAAGGTAGCAGCTTCTCATTCTTATATCAGTCTGATGCCAAATTATATGGCTTGCAGATGGAACTTGGCACAAACCTCTTTTGCTTGACGACCTCTATTATAAGTAACATGAAGTTCGGGAAAAATGACACTCTGGCAGGAACGGCTTGCTTGGGAGCAGGAGTACGTCGCAAATTGGTTTTTGGAGATAATTTCCTGATTCAAGGAAAAATATACCCTTACATAGGGTTTGCCCAGAGCAATACTCCTAAAAACATAGAAACCGGACAGGAAGCCGAGGATAAGACGGAATTTACTTATGGTGCATCTGCTGACATCTCTCTTGGAATAAAACTGTGGAATACTTCGAAAGGTAATTCTACATTTTTACATGTTGGCTATGCTGTCATGGCAGGTGAATTTGAAACAAAAGGATTGTTCAAAAGTGGATGTATCATGGTCGGACTAACAACAATATTGAAATGAGAAGATTTTTAATGTTGCTTTTATTATCAGGAGCATTGAGTGGCGTGACTAAAGCCCAGGATGCCATCATCTTCCGTGACGGCAGGGTGAAACCTGTGAAGATCATTCAGGTCAACAATGACAAAACCCTCTACAAGGATTCGGGCGACAAGATGGCAGCTGAGGAGTTCGTGGAAAACACACAGCTGTTCATGCTCAAATTCAAGACGCGAGGCAATGTGGTATTCAACAGCAAAGGCGAGCGGGTCTATACCGTTTCCGAGCATACACAGATACCGAAGGATGCCATAGTAATCTATTACAAGGACGGAAAGGAGGTGTCGGCATATAGTCTGACAATGGATGCAAATGTAGTCACTTTCAGCACAAGCAAGAAGGACAAGGGCAATCCCGTACTGGCACAGAAGACAGACATCTTCATGATATGTTATCCTGACGGCACGCGTGACATTCTGACGAATCTGGCTATGGAAGAGCAGAAGGAGCGGGAAGCCGCGGCATTACGAAAGAAAGCAGAGCGGGAGGCTGAAATCGCAGACTCCATACAGAAAGCCAGTACGGCAGAGGAAAGCGCATCGGCCAAGAGTCCGAGAAAAGCCACAATCGTGACCAGGAAAGGGGCACGCATGAAAGTATGGGTCTGCAGCGAAACCGCCACCATGGTGTCATATAAAAAGACAAACACTCCCAAGGCTCCTATCTTCCAGATGAGTAAAGCCAAAATCAAGAATATCATATACTAATTCAGAAGTTGCGCACGACACGGACAAAGTGCAGGAAATCATGAAGAAATTCTTATCCTTGTTAGTAATCCTTTTCATGGGATTATCATTTGTCAGTTGCTCAAGCGATGACAACGATGACGAAGGAGGTAACAACACAGAGCATGATGCACATCTCTTTGGTGAATGGATTGCAAACGACGGTAAAAAGTATGTACATGATTACTATTCTTTCTATTCTGACGGTACTGGCATTCACGGATCATACGAGAGTGATATTGATTGGGTGAACGAAGAAGATGATATAAAGTGGTACACTGTTGATAATGAGTATCTATACATTAACGGTGCGAAATACAATTATTCGAGTGACGGTTCATCCTTGCGTATCGGAAACAAGACTTATTACGAGAGATAATTATTTTTATTAATATAAGAGCCCACTTGAAAAAGTCCTAAATCTCATTTTTTGCCTTTGTAACTTATTGACAATCAATGTAACATTTTTGTAAAATTGAATTTTTCAAGTGGATTCATATAAGAAGTTGTGCACGACACGGAACAAGTGCATACAGACAATGAGAAAAATAAAGTTATTTTCCTTGATGTTCCTCCTTGCTGTTGTAGGAACATTATTCGTCGGCTGCAGCTCTGATGATGACAATGACGGAGCATCAAGCAATGAAAGCATCACCGGATATTGGGTTCGGTATGAAGACAACGGTCAGTATTTAGAGGAAATAGGATTCTTCGAAGACGGCACTTGCAATTACACAGAATCCTTCGAGCCTGACGATGACAGTGATGAGGAGCCTGAATATGATTTCGGTAAGGGCGTATATAGCGTAAAGGGCAATCAGCTGACTATGCGTTTGAAATTCAATGATGAGACAGAGACGTGGAAGTTTACTATCAAGGCTTTCAAGGACAAGGACAAGCTTGTGCTGGAGAATGAAGATGGTGATGTCGTCACTTTCGGCTATGTAGAAACAGATTAGTCTCTTTATTGTTTGAGCGTTACAAGTAGATGGTCAATGGTTATTCTCAGAATGGAATCCTGAATAATGATTGGTCACCTACTTTGTCTGTTTTATCAAGATACAGAACTGAAAGTCGCACAAAGATTTCAAATTTCTGTTGAACCTCTCTTATCGCTTGGTAATACTTTGAAAGCCATGGCATTCATGACATGAAGCAAATGCCGAATTTGAGATGAGACCTTGCAAATAATGTCCAATTAATAATATTTTTTATATAAAATCAGAAATGAAACGATTAGTAGTATTCACCTTGTTGTCACTATTGTTCCAGATGGATTTGCTGGCACAATATAATATAAAAGTGGGATCTTATGAATTCCTTTCTTTAGTCCCACCTGCGGGCTATGTGAGAAGTGCGGTATGGTCTTTCGATGAAGGGCTTACCCTTACAGAAAGGTCAGAAGCGGGAGCAATAGTAAAAGTCACTCACTACTTTTCCGGAGCAGCCTATGTGACGTGTGATTATGTATATGAATATCTTGGTTCGTATGATAACAATTATCATGCAGGACGTGGTACAAAGACTTATAGGATACAATGTATAGGGGGAACTGCAAGTATCAGTGAAACGGATTTGAAATTAAATCCTGGTGACAAATATACATTGAAGTGTACACGAAGCGATAGCTACGGAACGCCAACATGGAAATCAAGCGATGAAAACGTCGTGACCATCGACGAGAAAGGAAAACTGACGGCTGTAGCGTCTGGATATGCCAGAATCACTCTCGACCCTATTACGGCGGAGCCTTGTTACTGTGAGGTTCATGTCAACAAGATTGATGCAAAGACAATGGAGTTGTCTCCTAATCCTTTGAATGTAGTGGTAGGGAAGAGCAAGTATTTGCAACCTGTTTATACTCCATTGGGAGCCTCTGCATCCGTAGTATGGATTTCTGAGAACGAAAATGTAGCCACTGTAACTGATAAAGGCTTGATAAAAGGCATCACTGAGGGTACGACTACAGTTATTGCAAAAGCGGATAATGGATTGTCAGCCAAGGCAGTCGTTAATGTCGTCGGAGCTCCGACAGCCGTCCACTTGCCAGCAGATGTTAAATTATCTGTTGGGTTTAGTCGTAAACTTGTTCCTACACTCACACCTTCAGAATCAGAAGCTACATATACGTGGAAATCATCTGATACCTCTGTTGCCACAATTACAACATCTGGAACTGTCTATGGAAAGAAAGAAGGACAGGCGACCATAACAGTTGTAACAGATAATAAAATCAGGACTACCACCATCGTGACCGTTGTCTCTGCACCAGAAGGCTTGGACAATAAAACGGTGGAATACCGGACGAACAAGATTGTTAAACTCGTAAAGAAACTTTCTAAATGATAAGCACAATGAAAACAAGACAGTATCTAATAAAAACAATATGGTGTGCGGTCATCATCCTTTCTGCAGTTGGGTGCAGTACTTCTGAAGAAGTGTTTGATGAAGATTATGTTCCGACAGAAGAAGACATTGTAGAAACACTGAAAAAAGTCAATACAGAATGGGGAACATCCAAAGAAAGCATCATGGAATACATGAAAGGTTACAAGGCAGTGGATTCATCGGATGAAGACATCTTGCAATTCAATGCGAAGAAGCTTCCGGTCACTATTGCTTACCAGTTTTCGTCAGGCAATTTATGTTCAGCCGTGATGATGTTGAGAAATGATGAAGATAACAGCGATTTCCGGAATATATTGGGTGATTTCGATTATATCGGAGACTATTATGGAAAAGGCATATATACAAATACTGCCAAAAATGTCTTTGCTGTGACTTATGAAAATGATGTAGAAGAAGAGAAATATCAAGTCATAGGTTTCACTCCATACCTCGCTGTAACGGAGATTGTTAATGGAGTGGAATGCGCAGATTTGGGTTTGAGCGTGAAATGGGCAACCTGCAATGTCGGCGCTGAAAGCTCGGAAGAGTATGGCGGCTATTACGCTTGGGGCGAAACAGAAGAAAAAAACATATACTCATGGAATACATACAATTATTGTTCTGGTTCAAGTTCTACCTGCGAGAGTATCGGAGATAGTATTAATGGGACACTGTATGATGTAGCGACTGCAAATCTTGGACCTTTTTGGGCAATACCTACAAAGGCAGAAATGAATGAACTCAGTACCAAATGTGACTGGGTGTGGACTGCAGTGAATGGTATAAAAGGTTATAAAGTATTCGGAGGCAATGGCAATTATATATTCTTGCCAGCAGCAGGATTTAAGCAGGACAAACTGAAAAGCAAGGGAACAAGAGGAATGTACCTTACAGCGACTCAAGGCAATAATTTATATCATGCCATTACTTTGGATTTCTCTTCCTCTAAACGAGATTTAAATTCTATATTCAGATACTATGGCTGTAGCGTAAGAGCCGTGTTGAAGAAATAAGAAAAATAAAAAGTAGATACTTATGAAGACGATTAAATACTTTTTGCTTGCATCCTTTTTACCATTGGTAGTCTCTTGCGGTAGTTTCGGAGAAGATATGCTTGCTGGACTCGCTAATATGTGAGGATATGGTTTCTGTGAAAACGGATATATGGCATCATTTTTCCGATGTTTCATCCCCTTCCGGCTATTTTCTTATTCCCAATAGTCTGCCATTCCATTTCAGTCTGACCATAATCAAGCACCTCGTGCGGGAACCCTGAGAAGACTGAAAATTCGACGAAAGCAGCCGATAATGTGCGAAATCATGCTTAAAAGCGATTGATTTCGCACGTTATCGGCTGTTTTTTGATGAAAAATGCCTATCTTGTGGGTTTGTAGTTTTGTTGATTGATTATGATGCTGAGGGGTACTTCAAACAACCGACAACAAGAGTTTTTTCTCTATTGAAGTCTGGCAAGGTACTGTCTTCCAGACAGCCCGCATGGTTCTTGCTTTGTAATCCCGAGACTTCGTCCCGGGTTACTCTCGCTTTGCTCGGTATTGCCTTCCAGGCAAATCTTGCTTATTCGTGCAATTCGTTAGATTCGTGTTCCCTTTCACCGCTTACGTGTCTTTTTCTGAACACGAATGACTCGAATATCACGAATTCCGTTCGGTCTAAAATATCAGTGCTATCCGTGATACCTTTTGAACGCTTGTGGTCGTCGCGAAGCGATGAGCACATGAAATCCGGCTTGTGTTGGTACTGTCTTCCAGACAGCCGTTCATTATGCGGTTATAATCCCGAGACTTCGTCCCGGGTTACTCTCGCTTTGCTCGGTATTGTCTTCCAGACAAATATTGTTGTTTTGTTGTTTTGTTGATTGGCTATTATGCTGGAGGTCACTACAAACAACCAGACAGCCAGACAACCAGACAACGAAACAACAAAACCACCAGACAACAAAACAACAAACTACCGCTTCATCATCTTCTTGCCGTTCACGATATAGAGACCGGCAGGGAGAGTGCTGATGTCTGTGCCGTCAGGATAGCGGACGCCCTGAATTGAGTAGATGCCCTTGGCAGTGCTGGCTTCCGTGGCGGTGACGCCTTCAATGGCGGCGGCCACTCCACCGAGACCGCGTACTATGCCTGCATAGGTGTGCTTGCGATTCCAGTTGAGATCCCAGAGACCTACAGGAGTGTCTGCACGCCAACCGCTACCGGCAGGAGAGTCAGAAGGGCACCACAGACATATTCCCCATTGCTGGGCTGGAGGAATGATAGAGAAATATTGCTCCAGTATCCATTGATAGTAGTCTGCCATACGATGGTGCATGGCTTCTGTCATATTACCCGTGCTAACTGCTTTACCATTAGCATCATCCATTCCCATGTCAAATTCGCTTACGCGTACCAGTTTGCCTGACTTTGCCATGAGCTGAAACATCTGCTTGATGTATTTCTTGCGGTCATTGAGGGTGTTGTCATTCATAGAGCATGAGATGTGCATCTGCGTGCCAATGCCGTCAATCTTTGTCACGCCATCAGCCTCCCATTTCTTTATCCAGTTGATGAGCGACTTGAGCTTCTTGTTGTTGTCCCAGAAACTCTCAAGGTTATAGTCGTTGATGAATAGTTTAACGTCCTCAGGACCGTATTTGCGTGCCAGTCGGCATGCTTGTCGTACATATTCGAGGTCGCCCATATAGTCCTGCCAATAGAAAGCGTCGCCACCTACATCCCATGTGCCGCTCTTGTAGCCGTCGGAATGTTGGAGTTCGTAGTTGCCCTCACCGTCATTGCCACCTCCGGAGATGGCTTCATTGACGAGATCCCATGCTTTCACCTTGCCTCCGCATGCCTTCATCATTCCGCTTATCCATTTGTCCATAGCATAGACGAGGGTGTCGTGGCGCTCCTGCGCAGTCAGAGGGATGGATGTAGGGGTATAGATGTATTCCAGATGTTCGCAGATAGTTGGCGCCACTGCACCACCGCCGTATGTCTTCACTCTAAATGAAGAGACATCGGTGCCTTCAAAGTCGCCGTTCTTGATGCGCTCGGTGCCGTTGACCTTGAAACTGACATTGTCAAAATAATAATTATTAGCGTCAGCCAATTCGCTGAGATTGAGAGCAATGCTCTTTCCTGCCTTACTGAGAGTGCCAGAGATGGTCACGGTCTTCCAATCGGTGGTGAAAGGGATGTAGCCTATTGCTTCGTAATGAACGTAGGATCCTGGTTCCTTGTGTATCTGAGTGGAAACGGTAGCAGCCTTATCAGCACGCACTTGTGCAGAGAATTCATACTTTGCGCCAGCGCTGAAATCGCCTAAGATGAGCCATGCTTGGTTGTCCCATGTCTCGCTCTGTTTCGCTTTGGCTTCTGCTTTCAGGCAACGGCGGTCTTCCTTGATGGTCTTGCCCATCTTAGATGACTCGAATTTGATGTCCTTTATATAGATATCGCCTGTAAAATCGCCACACTGCAGGAGGTAGAACGAACCGCTTATCGTGGCTTTATATGTTAAGGTTACTTCCTTCCATTCTGTGCCGAAAGCCACGTCGCCTGTTGCTCCGCCGCTCCAATCGCCGAGCTTGGTGTGGAGTTTTCCTGCCTTTGAGCCTTTAACGGTCATTGTCATGCGGTAAGTCTTGCCCTTTTCGGTAGGAATATCCGTACAGGCGAGAAACTGCACTTCCCATGAGTTCTGCTTCTTGGTGCAGTGGATATTCAGTCCGTTAGTGGCGCTGAAAGAGAGGTTATAGCCATATTTCGACTCATCAGATTTCCATCCTACGTTTTGATTGGTACGGAAATCCTTGCTGTAAGCTGTCTGCCATACGGTCACGTCGCCGTCAGTGATTTCAGGTGCAGGCTTGTCTTGCAAGAGTTTGAGGAGCCATGCTTTAGGTTGCTGAGAGTGCCATGCGAGTGTGTGACCATATACTTCCAGTCCTTTACTGGTAGCAGTCTTGACAAATTGGGTGACTTTCGAGAACGACATATCGCCATTGCCGTTGACGCAACTCGCCATCTTCATGGCATTGCCAGCCACAGTCTCATTTGCATTGTTATTGATGAGTTTACGCCATGTGCTATTATTGATGTAATCGCTTACAATGGTGGCTAAACCCAGTCGGAAGTTAGGATACTTTTCTCTGTTTACGTACTCTTTGAGAGCAGCGTATTCATCGAGATAACGGTAGTTTTCATCGTTTGGTTTTCCCAATTCGAAATTTTCTTGTGCCACGCCAGTCAATGACATACCGAGGCAGATCATAATAGAGTAGATTTTCTTCATTTTGTGTTATAGTAGGGGGCTTCCCCTTTTTTCGTATTGTATTTAGTCGTTATAATAGATTTGTCTGCAAAGGTAATAATTTTTCGGGAAAACTACAAATGTTTATTTGTGTATTTGTTTAGTTGATTGCCATGTTGTTGTCAGGAAAACAGTACTTGTTCTCATTGTTTGCAGGTTTTAGTGAAAAGTGAAGAGTGAAAAATTAACATCTATTCATAACTTTTCGGCTATAATTCTCATAAAATATTTGGCTCTTCGCAATTTTTGGTGCATAATGCCCAACTGCAGAATTCTT
>SAMEA104315429__coassemble_608_pt1 | contig 24453 bp, 19 predicted proteins | sample SAMEA104315429__metabat2_high_PE_009 | metagenome-assembled genome bin SAMEA104315429 (sample SAMEA104315429) | gut metagenome | biome: Monkey gut; feature: monkey-associated habitat; material: faeces | place: China | collected 2013
GCTGACGCGGTTATTAAATGAAGAATGTAGAATGAAGAATGAAGAATGGGAGTTAGTCTTGTTCTCTTGAGTATGGCTCTATGAGAAGCCACAAGCCGAAGAACGTAATCCGAATTCTTCATTCTTCATTTATAACATTCTTCATTTAAAAGATTCTTCATTTAAGAAAACTCTCACCTCGGATCCACGATCTTCTTTATCTCCGAAAGCTTATTGAGAGCCTCAAGAGGGGTGAGGTTATTGACGTCAATACCGAGGATTTCATCCCTCACCTGACAGAGCACAGGGTCATCGAGCTGGAAGAAGCTCAACTGTGCTTGGGCGTTGGCACGCGCTGTCACATTCTCCATATCCGGCTTTCCAGCAGAGCCTACCTGATTGCCCTCTTCCTCCAATGCCTTGAGGATGACGTTGGCACGCTTGATGATGGTATGCGGCATACCGGCAAGCTGCGCCACATGAATACCGAATGAATGCTCGCTGCCGCCTTTTACGAGCTTGCGCAAGAAGATTATCTTGCCATTTATCTCCTTCACCGACACATTATAATTACGTATTCGCGCGAAGTGCTTCTCCATCTCGTTGAGCTCATGATAGTGGGTGGCAAAGAGCGTGCGAGCCTCTGCGCCACTATGCTCATGCAGATACTCCACTATAGCCCAGGCTATTGATATGCCATCATAGGTCGATGTGCCACGTCCGAGTTCGTCGAAGAGCACGAGCGAGCGGTCGGTCACGTTGTTGAGGATATTAGCCGCCTCGGTCATCTCTACCATAAAGGTGGACTCTCCGACGCTGAGATTATCGCTTGCGCCGACACGGGTGAATATCTTATCTACTATACCGATGCGTGCGCTCTCTGCCGGCACATAGCATCCTATCTGCGCCATGAGCACTATCAGCGCTGTCTGGCGGAGCAATGCTGACTTACCAGCCATGTTCGGACCTGTGATAATCATTATCTGCGGAGTGACTTCCCCTGCTTTCTCTTCGTCTTTTGCTGACGGTGCTTCGAGCTTCACGTCGTTAGGCACGTAGCTTTCGCCCACAGGTAGATATTTCTCTATCACAGGATGTCGTCCACCTCTGATGTCGAGCACGTTGCTGTCTTCGATTACGGGACGTATGTAATTATTCTCCAGTGACACCTTGGCGAATGAGAGCAAGCAGTCGAGATTACCCACCATCTGCGCATCCATCTGCATATCACTGATGAAAGGCTGCATGAAAGCGACGAGTTCTGCATACAGTCGTGCTTCGAGTGCTAAGATTTTGTCTTCCGCACCAAGGATTTTCTCTTCGTATTCCTTCAGTTCCTGTGTGATATAGCGCTCCGCCTGTGCGAGTGTCTGCTTTCTTATCCATTCTGGTGGCACGTTGTCCTTGAATGTGTTACGCACTTCGAGGTAATATCCGAATACGTTGTTATATCCTATTTTGAGCGATGATATGCCAGTCTTCTCGGCTTCTTCCTTCTGCATCTTGAGCAGGTAGTCTTTTCCTGAGTATGCTATCTCTCGCAGTTCGTCGAGCTCTGGGTTTACTCCGTTGCGTATTACGTCGCCCTTATTGACCAGCAGTGGCGGATTTGGGTTCACCGTATGCTCTATCTTTTCTCTGAGTTGGGTAAGCGGATTGATGAGGTCTGCTATTCTGTTGAGCACGTCGAGGTCTGCTTCGGCGCACATATTGCGTATTGGTTCGAGTGCCGCGAGGGCGTTCTTGAGCTGTATTACCTCCCTTGGGTTCACTCTTCCTGTGGCTATCTTTGATGATATTCTCTCAAGGTCGCCTATGGTCTGCATCTGCTCGTCGATGCCGCAGCGGAACTCTGGGTCACGAAACATATAATCGACCACGTCGAGTCTCTCGTCTATCCTCTTCTTTTCTCTTAGTGGGAAGACCACAAGTCGGCGCAGCTGTCGTGCTCCCATCGGCGACACGGTCTTGTCGATGACGCTGATGAGGTTGGCTCCATCCTGCTGCATGGAGTCGAGTATCTCCAGATTGCGCACGGTGAAGTTATCCAGTCGCACATATCTCTCTGCGTCAATGCGTTTCAGTCGGATGATATGTCCGATATGGGTATGCTGCGTTATCTCCAGATATTGCAGTATGGCTCCTGCCGCAATAAGTCCTGTCTTGAGGTTTTCCACTCCGAATCCCTTCATCGACTTGACATTGAAGTGTGCGTTGAGCTTCTGTCGGGCTGTCTGGTCGGTAAAGACCCAGTCGTCCATTTCGTAGGTGAAGAGCCCTGTGCCGAAGTTTTCTTCGAAGAAGTGCTTTCTGCCTCTCTCGATGATTACTTCCTTCGGCTGGAAATTGGTTATGAGTTTATCGACATATTCGAATGTTCCTTCATCGACGAGGTATTCTCCTGTTGAAATATCGAGCAATGATATTCCGCAGGCTGACTTACCGAAATGCAATGCGCATAGAAAGTTGTTCTTATTGTTTTCCAGCACGTTATCGTTCATCACCACGCCTGGTGTGACAAGCTCTGTGATGCCTCTCTTGACAAGTTTCTTTGTCAGTTTTGGATCTTCCAACTGGTCGCATATCGCCACTCTCCTTCCTGCCCTTATCAGTCGTGGCAGATAGGTGTCGAGTGCATGGTGTGGAAATCCTGCCATGGCGTCTCCCTGTGTCGCTCCATTGTTTCTTCTGGTCAGCGTGATACCGAGTATGCGAGAGGCATCCACTGCGTCATCGCAGTAGGTCTCGTAGAAGTCGCCGCAACGGAAGAGCAGCAACGCATCCGGGTGCTTTGCTTTCAGGTCGAAGAACTGTTTCATCATCGGCGTCAGTTCGCCGCTTTTCTTTGCCATTTCTATGTCGTTTTCTTGTCTTGTTGTTTTATTATCTTTATATAAAATGCAAAATTACTAATTTTTCTTCAGAAACTCTTCTTTTACATCGTAAATTAGCATTTAAATTACTCAAAAAGAGTAATATCAATCAAATAATATTCACAAAATTTGTGAATTAAATGATATTGTATTACCTTTGCACTGGAATTAGAACAAAGCAGAATGGAAGTAGAATTTGACAAGCAATATTTGGCAGATTTATACTCTATGGGAAAGACCAGCGACAAGAAGCATCGGTTCCAGCCACAAGTCATCAATGGTTATCTCAAATGCATAAGAGCTCTGATGTCTGCCAGTCGCATAGAGGACCTGTTTCTCTACCGTTCTCTCAATTATGAGAAACTCTGTGGTGACCTTAATGGCTATTCTTCTATGAGAGCCAATGATCAATACAGAGTTATATTCAAGGAAATTAAAGGTCAGGAAAGTGATTACATCGAAATATGTAATATCATTGACTTGACAAATCATTATAGGTAAAAAAAATGAGACCAAAAGCATCTGAAATGAAACCATTCCGTCCCTACCATCCAGGTGAACTGCTAAAGGAGGAATTGGAATGCCGAAATATCAAGCAGAAAGATTTTGCTGAAAAGACCGGGCTATCATATACTGCATTCAATGAAGTGCTGAATGGAAAACGTGCCGTCACTGCCGAACTCGCACTCATCATGGAGACTGTCCTCGGCATAAATGCTGACATGCTTCTACGTATGCAGACGGACTACAATCTACAGTCATCACGCGAAAACAAGATGCTCATCAATCGCCTCAGTAAACTACGCAAGATTGCAGCTGTCTTTCTGTAACAACAAGACAACAAAACAACAAAACAACAAGACAACAAAATAAAACAATGGAATATAATTTCAACGAAATCGAAAAGAAATGGCATGAGTATTGGGTCAAAAACGGCACATATCATGTCACTGAAGACAAAAACAAAAAGAAATTCTACGTGCTCAACATGTTCCCTTACCCATCAGGTGCGGGACTCCATGTGGGCCACCCACTCGGCTATATCGCCAGTGATATATATGCCAGATACAAGCGCTTGCAGGGCTTCAACGTGCTAAACCCTATGGGATATGACGCTTACGGACTGCCTGCTGAGCAGTATGCTATACAGACCGGACAGCATCCGGAGAAGACCACTTTCCAGAATATCGACCGCTATCGCGAGCAGTTGGACAAGATTGGCTTCTCTTTCGACTGGGATCGTGAGGTGCGCACCTGCGCTCCTGGCTACTATAAATGGACTCAATGGGCTTTCCAGAAGATGTTCGCTTCTTATTTCGACACCAAGCTTCAGAAGGCTCAGCCTATCGCTGACCTCGTGGCTCACTTCGAAAAGCACGGCTCTGAGGGCATCTCTGCCGCTTGCTCCGAGGAGCTCTCTTTCTCTGCTGAGGAATGGAACGCTATGGACGAGAAGCAGAAGAGCGACACTCTCATGAACTATCGCATCGCTTTCATGGGCGAGACAATGGTAAACTGGTGTGCTGGTCTCGGTACTGTGCTTGCCAACGACGAGGTGGTGGATGGTGTCAGCGTGCGTGGCGGATTCCCTGTGGAGCAGAAGAAGATGCGCCAGTGGTGCCTCCGCGTCAGCGCTTACAGCCAGCGTCTGCTCGACGGACTCGACACTATACAGTGGAGCGACTCTATCAAGGAGACACAGAAAAACTGGATTGGACGCTCCGAGGGTACTGAGGTGCAGATCAAGGTGGATGGTCAGGAGTCTTCTTTCACCATCTTCACCACTCGTGCAGATACTATGTTCGGCGTTACTTTCTTCGTGCTCGCACCTGAGTCGGAGCTCGTAGATATGGTAACTACCGCTGATCAACGGCCTGCCGTCGATGAATATGTTAAGTATGTCAAAGGTCGCACGGAACGCGAGCGAATGATAGACCACACCGTAACGGGCGTTTTCTCAGGCGCTTACGGTATCAATCCTATCACTGGCGATAAGTGCCCTATCTATATCTCCGAGTATGTGCTCGCTGGATACGGCACCGGAGCCATCATGGCGGTTCCTGCCCATGACAGCCGTGACTATGCTTTTGCCAAGCATTTCAATCTTCCTATCATCCCTCTCGTCGAGGGAGCTGACATCAGTGAGGAGTCTTACGACGCTAAGGAAGGCATCGTCACCAATTCTCCTGCTGCTGGAAGAAAGGCAGTGGAATATAATGGTGAGTCTCTCTCACTCAATGGACTCGATATCAAGGACGCTATACAGGCCACAAAGGTCTTCGTAGAGAAGCATCAGATAGGACGCGTGAAGGTCAATTACCGTCTCCGCGACGCTATCTTCTCTCGTCAGCGCTACTGGGGCGAACCGTTCCCTGTATATCATAAGAATGGTATCCCTACCATGATTCCTGAGGAGTGCCTCCCTATTGAACTTCCACAGGTGGATAAGTTCCTCCCTACTGAGACCGGTGAGCCGCCTCTCGGCAACGCTAAGAAATGGGCTTGGGACGAGGAGAAGAGACAGATTGTCGAAAATTCTCTCATCGACAACAAGACCGTGTTCCCTATCGAGCTATATACCATGCCGGGATTTGCTGGCTCTTCTGCCTACTATCTCCGCTATATGGATCCGCACGACGACAAGGCTCTCGTATCTGAAGAGGCTGCTGAATACTGGCAGAACGTCGATCTCTACGTAGGTGGTAGCGAGCATGCCACTGGTCACCTTATCTATTCACGCTTCTGGAATAAGTTCCTCTTCGACCTCGGCGTGAGCAAGAAGGATGAGCCTTTCCAGAAACTCGTCAATCAGGGCATGATTCAGGGCCGCTCCAACTTCGTATATCGTATCAAGGACACCAACACCTTCGTATCTCTCGACAAGAAGGAGGGTTATGATGTCACTCCTATCCACGTCGATGTCAACATCGTAAGCGGTGACATCCTCGATGTGGAAGCGTTCCGCAACTGGCGCCCTGACTACCACGATGCTGAGTTTATCCTCAATGATAATGGTCAGTACGTCTGCGGATGGGCTGTCGAGAAGATGTCTAAGTCCATGTTCAACGTGGTAAACCCTGACATGATTGTAGAGAAATATGGTGCCGACACTCTCCGTATGTATGAGATGTTCCTCGGTCCTGTGGAGCAGTCCAAGCCTTGGGACACCAACGGTATCGACGGATGCCACCGTTTCCTCAAGAAGTTCTGGGGACTCTTCTACGATAGAGCAGGGGAGTGGCAGGTTACCGACGATGCGCCTACTGCCGAGCAGGAGAAGTCTCTCCATAAGCTCATCAAGAAGGTTTCTGGCGACATAGAGACTTTCTCTTACAACACCAGCATCTCTGCATTCATGATTGCCGTTGGCGAACTGCAGAAGTGTCACTCTCGTGAAATCCTCCACAGCCTCGTTATCCTCATTGCTCCATTTGCGCCTCACATCGCCGAGGAACTCTATCACAACCTCGGTTGCGAAGGCAGCGTATGCGATGCCCAGTGGCCTGCATACGATGAGGAGAAGATGAAGGACTCTGAGATTACAATGCCTGTGCAATTCTGTGGCAAGACCCGCTTCACCATCCAGCTCCCTGCCGGTATCAGCAAGGAGGATGCTGAGAAGACCGTCCTCGCCGATGAGCGCACAGCGAAATACACCGATGGCAAGCAAATCATCAAGACCATCGTGGTGCCTGGTCGCATCATCAATATCGTAGTGAAGTAAGTTCTATCAAATGAAGAATGAAGAATGAAGAATGGGAGTTAGTCTTGTTCTCTTGAGTATGGCTCTATGAGAAACCGCAAGCCGAAGAACGTAATCCGAATTCTTCATTCTACATTCTTCATTTAATAACCGCGTCAGCGCGATTTTTCACTCTTCACTCTTCACTTTTCACTAAAGAAAAGGTAACTCCCATTCTTCATTCTTCATTCTTCATTTAGAAGTTACCGGCGGATAGAAGAAAGAAAGAAATAACAACATAAAAAAAAAGAAAAACACCCATGAATGACAAACTGATCAAAAACAAGTCAACGGCGTTTTACGAAATCCGTGATTACATCATGATATGCTTGGGTACGCTCATCTACACTGGAGGCGTCTCTATCTTCATGCTCCCATACGGTCTCACCATCGGTGGCGTCAGCGGTATTTCATCCATCATATATTACGCCACTAACATACCGGTTTCCATCAGCTTCGGTGTCATAAACGCGTGTTTCCTCATCGTTGCCATCAAGGTATTGGGATGGAAATTCTGCTTCAAGACCATAGCAGGCGTCGTTTCATCCACGCTATGGTTTTCGGCATGGCAACTGCTGCTGCAAAACTCTGCCGGAGAATGGCCTCACGTATGTGGCGACCAGATATTCATGGCGTGTATCCTCGGACCGATCTTCTGCGGTATCGGACTCAGTATCAGCTTCGAAAACCACGGTTCGATGGGCGGAACGGATATCATTGCAGCTATCGTCAATAAGTATAAGGATGTCAGCCTCGGACAGATTATCCTCCTATGCGACGTGCTCATCATCTCCAGCTGTTACTTCGTATTCGAAGACATACAGCGCGTCATCTATGGCTACGTCATCATGATTGTATGCTCTGTGACACTCGACACCTGTATGCGTCGTATGCACCAGGCGGTGCGCTTCGAGATATACTCTCGCAACTATGCCAAGATTGCCGACGAAATCAATGAGGAAGGCTTCGGCATCACAGTCCTCGACGGATTCGGATGGTACACCAAATCTGAGCGTAAGATGCTCGTCTGCATCTGCTCACGCCGCTATCAGGATATCATCATGCAGGCTATCAAGCGCGTCGATCCTTACGCTTTCTTCTGCGTCAGCAATGTCAATAACGTATATGGAAATGGTTTCAGCGCCATCAAGAGCAAACTCAAGAATCAGAAGCCTATACTCACATTCGCCACTAACGATGAGCGTCTCATCAATGAGGCTAAGAATCTCATGGGCGAAAATATCGAAGTCCGCTCTCTCTCTGACATCGGTTGCAAGGAGCAACTACCTCAGACCCACGAGACCATAGAGAAGAATGCACAGGAGAAGGTACGTTATGTCCACAAATACTACGGCTTCGACTGCTTCGCGCAGTGCACCGAAGGCGACCGTGAGGCATACTCCCTCATCTATCATCATAACACCTACAAATTCGACAGCCTCCAGGGCGTCAGCGACTTCCTCCACCAGCAGTTCCAAAGCAAAGGCAAGAAGAAGTAACAGAAATGCCAATTATGCATTATGAATTATGAATTATGAATTATGCATTATGAATTAAGTGTCCGCCACTGTGTCGGGCGCGTTACCGCCCGATAATCCAAAGAATATCAATAACAGAAATAATAAAAATACCAAGAAAAAAAGAAAAAAAAGCAATGACTAAAACCGCACTCAAGAAAGAAGTCATGGAATACGGAATGGTAGCCATAGGTACACTCATGTACGGTATCGGCGTTACCGTATTCATGCTGCCTTACAAGCTCGCCACCGGTGGTCTCGCAGGTATCTGCGCACTCATCTATTACGCCACCGGACTGGAGATTGAAATCTCCTATGCCATCATCAACACAGTTCTCCTCCTCAGCTCCGCAAAGCTCTTAGGATGGAAATTCAGCGTCAAGTCACTCTGGGGCTACGGTCTCATCACATTCTGGCTCTGGCTCTGTCAGCGTATCTTCGAAGACCCTGTCACTCACGAACTGCCGTTCATCATAGGCGAAAACGAAGCATTCATGGGATGTCTCCTCTGTGCTTTCATCGAAGGATTCGCACTCGCTCTCTGCTTCAATGCCAACGGCTCTACTGGTGGCACCGATATCATCGCTGCCGTAATCAATAAATACCGCGACGTATCGCTCGGCATGGCTATCATGGTGACCGATATCATCATCGTAGGTAGCTCATGGTGGGTGCTCCACGACGTGAGAAAGATTATCTTCGGTTTCGTGCTCCTCATCGTATCAGCACTCACGCTCGACTACTGCACACGAAGGTTCCATCAGTCCATCATCGTATATATCTTCTCGCGAAACTATAAGCGAATATCGGATGCCATCTCTAAAGCTGGATTCGGACTCACCGTGCTCGACGGCACTGGATGGTGGACCAAAACAGAGCGTAAGGTTCTCATGTGCGTTTGCACAAAGCGCCACTCTCGCGAGGTCTTCGAAATAGTAAACAGCGTGGACCCTACCGCTTTCGTATCTATCACCAACGCACAAAACGTATATGGTGAAGGCTTCGACATGATGAAGATGAAGATGAAGGGACAGAAACCTATCCTCGTCTTCTCCACAAACAATCAGCATAAGCTCGACGAGGTAAACGATATACTCAGCGACCGCTTCGAAGTGCGCTCGCTCAAGGAAATCGGTTGCTTTGACGAACTGCCTGAGACCCACCAGACCATCGAAGAGAACGCTCTCGAAAAGGCAAGCTACGTCAATGAGTTCTATGGCTTCGACTGCTTTGCTGATGATACAGCACTCGAAATCGACGCTCTCAATGGCGAACCAGGCGTTTACAGCGCTCGCTACGCAAACGAAAACGGTACTGACCACAACTCTAAGGCCAACATGGAGAAAGTGCTCCAGAAGCTCGAAGGAAAGCACGGAGAAGAGCGTAAAGCACGCTTCCGCACTGTCATCTCCCTCATCTATCAGGGACAGACCCACACCTTCGAAGGCATCATCAATGGTCACATCACTGAGAAGCCACAAGGCACCGACGGTTTCGGTTACGACCCTATCTTCATGCCTGACGGCTATGACCGCACTTTCGCGCAGATGACAGCCGAAGAGAAAAACCAAATCTCTCACCGTGGCTTGGCAGTAGAGAAATTAGCTAATTTCTTTGCCACTGATAAGAAGAACAAGAGATAAAATAACTTCTTGAATGAAGAATCTTTTTCAATGAAGAATGTAGAATGAAGAATGAAGAATTGGAGTTAGTATTGTTCGCTTGAGATAATTATTCAAGAAGTGAAACATACTCCCATTCTACATTCTTCATTCTACATTTAATAACCGCGTCAGCGCGATTTTTCACTCTTCACTCTTCACTTTTCACTAAAAGAAGAAAAGGTAACTCCCATTCTTCATTCTTCATTCTTCATTCTTCATTTTTAGTTAGAAAGTAGAGATTCCCAAAGTAGTAGCGATAGCAGTAAGCACAGAGATCATCATCTGTATAACAATTTGCCAAGTATTCTTCTTCATAATAATAAGGTTTTAATAAGGTATTAGTAAGGTATTAGTAAGGTTAATAATAGAAAGGTAAAGAATGGCTCCGCCACTGTGTCAGCCGCGTTACCGGCAGACGTCAGTTAGTTACCGCAACGGCGCAAGCCATTCTTCATTCTTCATTCTTCATTTAGAAGATTACTGCTCCGCGCCCTCTTCCACCTTTTCAGAAGGAGTAGTCTCCACCTTACTTGGGTCATACTTCTGAAGGGTAGCGCCTCCGAGGAAGGTGCGAGTGACCTTGTTGGTAGCCACATCCTTCTTACCAGCGCTGATGAAGTTGACGCGCATACCGCTCACATTACGAGAGATGGAGAAGTTCTCCGGCTTGTCAGCGCCGACGGTCTTCAGACCAATCTTGAAAGTGCCGAAGCCATCGAGCTTCACGGAAACAGAGTTCTGGAGCTGGTCAGTCATCACATCCACGAGTTCAGCGATCACAGCGAGCACGTCACTCTTCTTGAGAGTACAGTTACGCTGGATGATATCCGCCATTCCTGCGGTATCGATAGTGTTGATTTGTACTGCGCGACCATAATAGAGGTTGCCTGAATTCTTACGATTGTCACGAACGATTTTGTAAAGCAATGCCATAATGATAAAAAATTAAAAGGTTAATAATGAGTTATTTTGTTGTTTGGTTGTTTTGTTGTTTTGTGGTTTTGTTGTTTTGTGGTTTTGTTGTTTGGTTGTCGGTCAAACACAAAGAAGAACAAGAGTCCGCCACTGCGTCAGCGCGATTTTTCACTTTTCACTTTTCACTCTTCACTAAAAGAAAGAGTAACTCCAATTCTTCATTCTTCATTCTTCATTCTTCATTTTATAATATTATACTCCATCCGAGCCATCCCCCGGTTTTCCCCGCGGTCGCTCTTATAGGAGATATGCAAGCAGTGTATCACCTTCTGTTGTCCGCGCACCTCGATGAGCAACTGGTCGAAGGGCAGGTTTAGGCGTATGAAGTCATACATCTTACGTCCCACCTCGGTGCTGCCCACGTGGATATCAGCCGCTTCGCCATAGAGATGTTGCGACTGTCGGGCGCCGCCCACCGCCTCATTAAGAGAGTACGTGCGAAACCCGCTGGTGATACGAATCACGCCGAAGCGTTTGCGTAGCGGTTCAAGAACATGGATACACAACTGTCTGAGTCGCTCCACCTCCTCCAGGCAGGGTATGTTCTCGATGCCGAGGCGTATAGCCGTGGCCGAGCGAGTAAACTCCCCAAGCCGGAAGTGAGGTGAGAGAATCAAGTCAGGAGAGAAAGGATTTGAGTTGTCCAGGTCGTTCTCCACAGTGAGCAAGCGCTCACAATCATTCAGATCATTTCTGTTTATCAGTGTTTTCATGGTAAGATATGTTTCAATGTTCGATGTGTGTTTCAGGATTTCAGAGCGTCTTTCTGATTTCCGAGTGCAAATTTGTCGAAGACTCGCACGAAGGAAATAGGGCATGTCGGTCGAAGAGCGGTGCCCGTCTATCTGATTTCCGAGTGCAAAGTTACAACATTTCCGAGCTGAATGCAAGGATTATGTGTATAGACATGTGTATAGACATATGTATAGCAACCCAAAAACACCCTTTTTTCAAGCTAAAAAGGCAGAAAAAGCCGTTATTCTTCGCCTGACCGAATAAAGGAAGAAAGCGAAACCCGCACATGAAGCACATTAGTCTTATACACCATCATATCTACGAGTCGCTGCGACTTTACACCTTTTATATTATTAAGGCGAAGCAGGTAGCCGCTGATGTTGCGCGGCAACGAGACACCGAACAGCCCGAACACACGGTGCGCAATCACGCTCTGCGACAATGGGATGCCCATCTCGTCCTTCAGCATCTCGCTGACAAACACATACCTCACCACCTCCATCAGGTGCAACTTCGTCTCATTCCACTTCAGCGGACCGCCGTTATCGCTTTTCAGCATCTCCACCATCTCTTCTGCCAGCATTCGCTGAGCCTCTTTGTGTGTCATTCTTTCCATAGTTTTTTTGTGTTATAATATGCAAAGCCCTCCCCAACCCCTCCCTGGAGGGGCTTTTCTTTAGTCACGGATTGTCAGTTTGAGTCACAAGTAGCCAGTGCCTGACCTATCATCCCCCAGGGGGGACATGAGGGGGGCTTGTATTTTTATTGTTTTTATATATTGATATTCTATTTTTATATATTGATATTTTATAACACCGTGCAAAGGTAAAAGATAGATGTGCACAAACAGTTCAATGCAATATTTTGGCAGTTAAATCATGTTAACCCTTAATAATATTTAACCTTTTCCGCCCCAAAACCACCCAAAAAGAGCATTTTTCCCAAAGAAATTTTGCCGTTTGCAGAAAATACACTATCTTTGCATAAATATATATTATAATAAGGAATAGTTATTCTAAACCCCCTAAAACCACAAAAAAACATGTCATTTACATCCACAAGCAATGAAATATTCCGTCGTGCCATTGCCGACTACCACGTCACAGACAATGTTGATACGCCTATCAACAATCCATTCCCTGCTGACACCATCAACCACACGCTATATCACAAATGCTGGATAGACACAGTTCAGTGGCATTTCGAGGACATCATACGCGATCCTAACATCGACCCTGCAGAAGCACTCGTGCTCAAGCGACGCATCGACAAGAGCAACCAGGACCGCACTGACATGGTGGAAAACATCGACACATACTTCCGCGCTCACTACGCTGACGTCAAGGTGCTACCTGACGCCACCATCAACACAGAGTCGCCTGCATGGGCTATTGACCGCCTCTCCATCCTCGCACTCAAGATTTACCACATGCGCGAGCAGGTGGAGCGCAAGGACGCAGCTCCTGAACACATCGCCAAGTGCCAGGCCAAGCTCGACGTGCTCCTCGAACAGCAGGTGGACCTCTCCACTGCCATCGACCAACTCCTCGCCGACATCGCAGCTGGACGCAAATACATGAAGGTATATCGCCAGATGAAGATGTACAACGACCCAAGCACAAACCCTGTGCTATATAAGAAATAGTTTTATAAATGAAGAATGGGAGTTGGTCTTGTTCTCTTGAGTATGGCTCTATGAGAAGCCACAAGCCGAAGAACGTAATCCGAATTCTTCATTCTTCATTCTACATTCTTCATTTAATAACTGCGTCAGCGCGATTTTTCACTCTTCACTCTTCACTTTTCACTCTTCACTAATCTAAAAAAAGAATGACCACTCCAACGAAGATTCTGATAATCCGTTTCTCAGCAATGGGAGACGTGGCGATGCTCGTGCCTGTCGTTCATGCACTCGCCACGCTATATCCGGACGTGCACGTCACTGTGCTCTCACGCCCATTTGCGCAGTCATTCTTCGAAGGACTCGCGCCTAACGTCTCATTCATGGCGGCAGACCTCACCACTGAATACAAAGGCATCAGAGGACTCAACGCACTCTACAGACGTCTCGCAGCAAAGCAGTTCACACACATTGCTGATATGCACGGAGTATTGCGCTCACATTACCTCCGTATGCGATTCCTGCTCAATAATTACAGAGTAGAGCATATAGACAAGCACAGAAAAGACAGACAGGCACTCATACGACCGGAAAACAAGGTCTTCAAGCAGTTACCCACATCATTCCGCAACTATGCCGAAGTGCTCCACCGCCTCGGCTTCCCGCTCAAGCCCACCTTCCGCAGCATCTTCGGAGAAGGAAAAGGAAACCTCCGACTACTGCCGCCAGAAATAGGGGAGAAGAAAGCATTCCAGAAATGGATTGGCATTGCCCCTTTCGCTGCCCACAAAGGTAAGATATACCCGATAGAGAAAATGGAGCAAGCCATGCAGCTCATCCTCAAAGACCATCCCAACACACGCATCTTCCTCTTCCACGGCAAAGGTGAGGAAGCAGAACTCATGCGTCAGTGGACCGACCGTTACCCAGAAGTAACATCAGCATCCACCCTCCTCAATGGCATACAGCAGGAGCTCATCCTCATGTCGCATCTCGACAAGATGATATCCATGGACTCAGGCAATATGCACCTCGCATCCCTCGTGGCATGTCCCGTCGTCAGCGTATGGGGTGCCACCCATCCTTACGCCGGCTTCTTAGGTTGGCGTCAGAGTCCAGACAACGTCATCGACGTTCCCCTCCCATGCCGTCCATGCTCCATCTACGGCAACAAGCCATGCACCCAAGGCGACTACCCATGCCTCAACAACATCCCTCCGCAGGCTATCGCTGATAAGATATAAGAAGACCCCCTCTTATCCCCCTGTAGGGGGAGGCCAGATACAGAGACCTCCCTTGAGGAAGGAACGCAAGCGTAGAAGCTATCCAGCCTCCCCCTTACATTGGGATAAGAGGGGGTCTTTGATTTCTGGAAGACAGTACCAAGCATATAAAATATCAATAGATAAAAATAAACAAATATATTTTTTTATTTTTTCTTTGTTTTTCTCTATTGATATTTTACGCTTCCCCACGGCAGTGGGGACTGAGGGGCTATTTATTGTTGAGAAAACTAACAAATAACTTGGTGAGAAAAAGAAAAAGACAGCAATCAATGACAAAGAAAGAAGCTCTTCAACTATTTGAAGAAAAGAAAGTGCGTACCGTATGGGATGATAAGGAGGAAAAATGGTATTTCTCCATCGTAGATGTATGCGGTGTGCTGACAGATCAACCAGACACAGAGCGTGCAAGAAACTATTGGAAAGTATTGAAGCACAGACTTGTAAAAGAAGGCAATCAAACGGTTACAAATTGTAACCGTTTGAAGTTGTGCGCCTCGGACGGCAAGCTTCGTTTGACAGATGTCGCTGACACAGAGCAACTTTTCCGTATCATACAGTCCATACCATCGCCAAAGGCCGAACCTTTTAAAGTTTGGATGGCGCAAGTGGCAAGTACACGTTTGGACCAGATGCAGGACCCAGAGCGGAGCATCGACCAGGCTGTCATTGATTACAAGCGTTTGGGATATTCTGACGCTTGGATAAATCAACGCATCAAGTCCATCGAAATAAGAAAGGAACTCACTGACGAATGGGAGCGTACGGGCGTGCAGCAAGGTCTGCAATATGCCACTCTCACAGACATCATCACTCGCGAGTGGAGCGGAATGACGACCAAGCAGTACAAGAACTTCAAAGGTCTGAAAAAAGAAAGTCTGCGCGACAACATGACCAACATGGAGATCGCTCTCAATATGCTTGCCGAGGCTTCCGCCACGGAACTCTCCAAACAACGAAAACCTAACGGATTCCATCAACAGAAGCAGGTGGCAAAGGATGGCGGCAGCGTGGCAAAAGCGGCACGCACGCAGTTGGAGGTAAAACTCGGACATGGCGTTATATCATCGGCTAAAGCAAGTGATTATCTGCCCAGCCAAATTGAAGATAACAATGAATAACTCAACTTTCGCAAGCAATAAATCACCCCTCAGTCCACACTGCCGTGGGGAAGTGTAAAATATCAATAGAGAAAAACAAAGAAAAAATAAAAAAATATATTTCTTTATTTTTATCTATTGATATTTTATATGCTTGGTACTGTCTTCCAGAAATCAAAGCTCCCCTCTTATGTTCTATTTTCCTTGACTTTTAGCAAAAACACAAACATTATATCTTTGACTTTTAGCAAAAGACAGCGATTTATATCTTGTCTTTTTAGCATTTTTAGCATCTAAAGCCTTGATTGTCACGCAAAAAATAATTACCTTTGCAGCGAGATAATTATATACCCAACCAGATTACGAATACTACAAAGATGGAAGAAAAGAAATACTTTGACAGACAGATAGACGAATCGCTGCTGGCATGGAAGAACAGTCCACGTCACAAGCCCCTTTTACTACGTGGAGCCAGACAGGTGGGCAAGTCCTCTTCCGTCCACCACTTGGCAAGACAGTTTGACAATTTTGTAGAGATAAACTTTGAACGCAGGCCTGCATACCTTGAGATATTCCAAGGCGACAAGGATGCAAAGCATATCGTGGAGATGATCAAGTCGATTACAGGCAAGCCGATAGTGCCGGGAAAGACGTTGCTGTTCTTCGATGAGATACAGATGTGCCAGGAAGCCATCTCATCCCTGCGATTTTTCTGGGAAGACATGCCCGAGCTGCATGTGATAGCGGCAGGCTCGCTGCTGGAGTTTGCGCTCAACGAGATACCCACCTTCGGGGTAGGCAGAATTCACTCCATGTTCATGTATCCCATGTCATTCGATGAATTTCTCAATGCCTTGGGCATGACATCCCTACAGCATCAGAAACGAGAAGCATCTATGGAGAAGCCACTGCTGTCCGCTTTGCATGAGCAGTTGGTTGCCTTGTTCCGCACCTATCTGATGGTAGGCGGGATGCCGGAGTCTGTCGCTACATGGGTGGATACGCATAGCTATGTGGAATGCCAGGCCGTGCAGAAGGAGATAGCATACACTTACGAGGTGGATTTCGCGAAATATAAGAAACGTGCCAATACCACTCTGCTGCGCCAGACCTTCCACAGTGCCGCGCATCAGATAGGAGGTAAGTTCGTATATAGTCAGGTATCACGTGATTTCAGGTCATACCAGATAAAGGAAGCATTGAGTCTGCTCACGCTTGCCGGATTGCTCGTCCCGGTATGCAGCACGGCAGCCAACGGTTTCCCTTTAGGAGCGGAAGCTGATGAGAAATGCGTGAAATACCTGTTTATAGACAGTGGACTGTTGCTTGCCGTTCTGGGCATGGATTACGGCAATGTCACCTCCATCTCCGAAGCCATACTGATAGGTAATGCCGCCGACCTCGTCAACAAAGGACACATCACGGAGATGGTGGCAGGACTGGAAATCATCAAGAACCTGCCGCCAGACAGCATTCCTTCCCTATATTTCTGGATGCGTGAGGCCAAGGGCTCCATGGCAGAAGTGGATTACATACTGTCAAAGGATATGAAGATCCTCCCTGTCGAGGTAAAGGCAGAGGTAAAGGGAGGCATGAAGAGCCTGTATTCATTTGTGGAGGCAAAAGGAATCACCCATGCTGTCCGTACCTCGCTTGAAAATTTCGGGCAGTTCACAAAAGGTGACTGCACGATAGACATCTACCCATTGTATGCACTGCAGAACCTTCTTAAATGAAGAATGAAGAATCTTTTAAATGAAGAATGAAGAATGAAGAATGAAGAATGGGAGTTACCTTTTCTTTAGTGAAAAGTGAAAAATATCCCCCCTCTCTTATCTCCCTGTGAGGGGGAGGCTATATACAGAGACCTCCATTGAGGAAAGTACGCAAGCGTAGAAGCTATCCAGCCTCCCCCTTACAGGGGGATGAGAGGAGGTCTTTGGTCTCTGGAAGACAGTTTGATGTTAGTTAAGGTTTCTTGTTGGCATGAACGAATGCGGAAATATAATTATTTGTCCGAAAAACTTAAAGTTTTTCGGACAAATATTGTTTATTTCAGAGATAATCAGTAAATTTGCACCATATATATATAATCATATAAATCATGTCCAACGTACTGACCAAGCAAATAAGAGAACGAATAGAACGGCAGGGCGAGAATACCCTGTATATGGTTCGTGACTTCGCCGACCTGAACAACGACGGGTTGGTGACCCGTGCCTTGTCTCGTCTGGCAGAAGAAGGATTGCTTGTCAGATTGTCCCAAGGCCTTTACCTTTACCCTAAGCGAAACCGCTTCGGCATATTGAAACCGAGCATCGACGAAATAGCAGCAGCCATTGCGCAAAAGGATAAAGCACGCATCATACCATCGGGTCTGACAGCCTTGAATAAGCTTGGCTTATCCACCCAGGTGACTATGAATGCAGTCTATCTGACAGATGCCACGGCAAGGGAAATAAAGATAGGCAACAGGACAATAATGTTCAAACGCTGTGCTCCAAGAAACTTCGCCTACCAGACTGATGTCTTTCCGCTTGTGGTATGTGCCATGAAGGAAATAGGCGCTGCTAACGTCACGGAAGAACATATTGACATGATAAAGAATGCTATAGACAAATGTGAAGACAAGGATGCTATACGTCATGATTACAACGTTGCCCCTGGTTGGATAAGAAAAAAACTCTCTATATGATGAAAGCGTGGACTAACCTGACGAAAGAGGAACGGCAGACCATCCTCACCAACATTGCTGATGAAAAGGGTATCGTGGAGAATGCCGTAGAGAAGGACTATTGGGTCAGTATGACATTGAGAAGCATATTCTCCCTTCCATACGCCGATGCGCTGGTGTTCAAAGGCGGCACCAGTCTCAGCAAAGGATGGAATCTGATCGAACGTTTCTCGGAAGACATTGACCTTGCCATAGACCGTAAGTTCCTGGGATTTGGAGAAGAGCTCAACAAGTCACAGCGCACCAAGCTGCGGAAACAGTCGAAGAAATTCATCTGTGATACGCTTGCCTCCGATATGGAAATGAAATTGAGACAATATGGCATTATCGGGGAATGCAGTGTTGTAGTGCCAGAAACGACAATCAGTGACCTTGATCCAGTCGTCCTCTATGTGGAATACAATACCATACTCTCACGGAAAGTGGACTACATCCCGGAGAGGGTGAAGATAGAAATCAGCTGTCGGTCACTGATGGAGCCTTTTGAGAAAATAGCCATGCGTTCCATGATAGAAGATGCTTATCCGGAGGAGGACTTTACAATGGAAAAGGTGGACATACCTACCGTTATGCCGGGCAGAACATTTCTGGAAAAGATATTCCTGCTGCATGAAGAGTTTACCAGACCAGGTGGCTGTTCGCATACAGAGCGCCTTACTCGCCACATGTATGACATTGAGAAGATGATGGATAAGCCATTTGCCTCAGAGGCCATGAATAATCAGGTGATGTATAATGAGATAGTAGCCCACCGCAAGGCATTTACTGCCTGGAGTGGTCTTGATTACGGAACACATAATCCAAAGACTATCTCATTCGTACCGCCAGCAGAGATAGAAGAAGTTCTTCGCAACGACTATGAGCAGATGAAATACGGATTCATATATAAAGACGCCCCTTCATACGAACACATCATCGAAAGGCTCACGGAATTGCAGAATAGATTCAGAGAGATGGAATGGTAATCATGCATCCGTTCAATCCGCCAGATCCGTGTTCGAGAAAAAAAAATTACGAATAGTAAAATTAAGGTAAAACAGAATTTCCGCAGTTTTTTAACATCACAGATAAGGCTTTTCCGCAGTTTTTGTGTTGTCTTGAATAAAATAAAACATCAATAAACAAAAAACAATAAAAAAATATATCATTATCCATTTTCCCCCATGTTTTTATCCATTGATATTTCCTCCCCATGTAATATCGACCACGGATCCAACAGATTGAACGGATAAGATTTGCCTGGAAGACAGTACCAAAGCAGAGAAAACATCAATAGATAAGAATAAGGAAAAAACAGAGAAAAACATCTTTCTTTATTTTTATCTATTGATTTTTTTGTGTGTACTACAGTCTCCGAGACAGCTCCCTCGAAGAAGGAAACGCAAGCCGGAGAACGTATATGGCCTCCCCCTACAGGGGGAAGAGAGGGGGTCTATTCTTCATTCTTCATTTAATAAATCTGTGCACGCAAACAAAAAAGTACAAGAAAACGCTAAGATAGTACAAGGAAAATCGTAAAAAAGCAATTTTTTTACGATTTTCCACGATTTATAGTCATTTTTACACCTATTTTTTACGATTTTACACCTAAGATTTATTTTTCTTCTATAATTTTGCACACCGTTAAGACCAAGAGTTTTAGGGATAACAAAACTAAGATCCACCGGTCTGATATAAAAAGAAGAATGAAGAAAAATAACAAATGAAAGGTAAAAGATCAACATCTTACATTTGAGAAAGGAGCAACAAGCGAAAAGCTAAACTCACATTCTTCACAAAAGTTCGGGAAACAAATACCCCGACATATAATGAAAGGAACAATCCAAAAAAATAACGAAATAATAACAACTAAATAATTGGACGAAATGGCAAAGAAAGTTTTTGTCTCAGCAGCAGTATTTGCAGCTTCTTGCATCACAGCATGGGGACAGACAGGTTACAATGTAACTTACACTAATGAGAATGATCAATATTCACATCAGAACATGGCCACCATCACAAAGAGTGAAAACAGCAATAAGACTTTAGTTGAAGCTATCTCTGAAGTCAACAATAAGCAAATCAACAATGCTGGCATTAAGAAGGTAAAGATTGTAGGCGACATCACATCCGATGCCTCCGCTCTCTCTGACATCACCTGCACCACCATTGACCTTTCTGAAGCCACATTCACATCATTCACCAATAATAATGTGAAATACGTCGTGCTCCCTAACGGATGGACCAAGGAGCAGGTCAACACCACTGCAAAGACAATAGGCAACAGCCTCGAATCTGCCGCTTCTGCACTCAACATGATAGTAAATATGCCTGTCAGACACTATTATGAAGGTGAAACCGAATTTACCGACACCAGCAACGTCAAAATCGACAGAGAAGGCAACTATTACTATGTCAAGACCATTTCTAAAGATGTAACTGTCACAGCTGTAGAAGGCTACCCTAAAACAAAATACGCATATAAATACGGAGACGTAGAATATGAAATCGATGAGAGGGAAGTCAAGATAGCTGATGACGGCAATGCCACCATCACATCATTCAGCATCCCATTGACACAGGAAACCGAATGGTACAAGCAAGATCGTACCACCAAACTTGAATCATGGGCTGTTCAAGATGGCAAATACTGGGAGAATGGTCAGCAGGTTCAAGCCATTCAAAAGCCAATATACAAATACACATACAACTGGAATCCAAAAGAATACGAAGGAGAAGTAACCGAAAATCCTGACGGGACCTTCGAAGGAATAATCACGCTCGATGCTCCACAGACAGTAAAGCAAACCACACTCTACCGCTACGAGTACGAGGATTTTGATGGTAAAAAACAGTATTTCGACCAGGAAAATGAATACACTGCATCCACTAAGACCATCAACAAGAATGTAGATACCGAGTTGACATATAAGTATATAAAAGAGAATGTAAACAATGGTGTCAGCCTTACTGCATATGTAAAGAAGCCTGGTTCTCTCGTGTATTCCATTCTCAATATGAGCCAGTTGGAATCTACATATCAAAGTTGGGCAAGTGACGATACCTACTGGCACCACTACAAATATAATTACACAGCAAAGAATGTCAAGAAGATCACCCTCTCTGGCAACCTTAACGCCATAGATCTCAACAATGGTCAATATATCATCTCTGAAGAAGGTCACTTGGTAAGCAGTAATGGAAAGCACTATAATGCATTGCCATTTTGTACTCCTGATACCCTCGACCTCTCTGATGCTATTTTCGGAGAAGGAACTGAATATCATCCAGAGGACATGACTATTTCGAAATTATTCCCAACTCTCAAAAGCGTACTCCTCCCTACTCACGAGAGCCAGAAGGTCATTCCTGCCGACTGTTTCAACAACATGTATCTCACAGAGTTGATGATTCCTTCTCATTATGAGGTAATCTGCGAAAGAGCATTCAGCACATCACATACGCTCAGTCATATCTATGTCAAGAATTGCGAAACAGACTCTATATACGACCATGGTGATTTCACCATCACTCTCCCTGAATCACTCAAGGAAATCAGAAGTGAAGGTGTGGAATCATTCGACAAAGCCACATTCTCAGGAAATGCCCTTGAGAAGGTCACTGACATATATGTAATGGCTGAGAAAGCACCTAAATGTGGAAAATATGCTTTCAATGCTGCCATCACATACGGTAACAATGGTTTCGCAGGAAACTGGGCACACCCTATCCAGCGTAGCAACTATATCAATGGTGAAAAGGTGATTGCTGTGCTGCATTATCCTGCTACATCAAGATATAATGGTCAGGACAAAAACTTTACTGACATAACACGTGTATATACTCTCCACGACGAGACCGGTATGGTGGATGGAAACGGTGAACTCAAAGTATGGCCACGCCACGCAGAGTTTGTCCGCTCTTTCAAGCAAGCCAAGGAAGGTCATATCTGGACTGACTGGAAGCAGTATGCCAATGAGGGAGACACCGAGGTGATAATAGACAACACTGACGGACAATACACAGTGGATAAACCTACTGGTTACGATAGGGATTATCAGGGCTGGCATGAGTTTGTACTCTCTGAGACATACATCCATAAGCCATATAAACCACAGGAAAAATATTCTAAATTCGATCAGTATGACTGGTACACCATCTGCATTCCTTACAACATCACAAAGTCCATGCTCCTCCAAGCATTCGGAGTAAACACCGACTCTAAATATAATAATAAGGTGAAGCTGTTTGACGGCAATGGTGAGTACATCGATGCAGTTTCTGTGAAAGGAGCAGGCGCTGACGGATGGATTTATCCTGACGTTAGATCCCTCATACAGGTGAAGCGTTCTTACAAGAACCTCAAAGTGACACTCTGCCTCAGTGAAAAGCTCTTCACTCCAAATCATTGTCAGGAAATCACAATAGGCACAGATGGTCAAGGATATGAATACACCGACTTGACAGACGAAGACCCTATCATCATCAAGGCTGGTATGCCATACCTCATCCGTCCATACATACCTGTAGATACACATATCAAGAACATCGGTGCATACCTCTGTGCATACGTTTCACAGTTGAAAGAGGTAGAGCCTGTATTGTTCCAAGTCATCGAAGGTAGCGAAAAGAGATATGCAGTACCACAGGAAAGAGGTGTAGAAACCCAAGCACTCAAATTGGATGAATCTACAGAGAGCAACAGGGTTTATGTAATGAAAGACGACGGTACACCATGCAAATATAATTTCGTAGGTTCATACGTTGACCGCTTCATTCCACAGTACGGATACTACCTCGGTAAGGAAAAGGGCACTGGCAAGCATAAGTTCTTCCGCACCAGCAAGACCTCTACAAAGTGGAACCGCTACGCTTCCATCATCACTGGCATGTCAACTCCTGATTATGTCAATAACGGAGCTGAAACAGCAAAAGACATCAAGAATATAGTGCTCGAGTTTAAAGGTCTCACCGATGACCTCGTAATTCTGAAGGACGAACTGCCTAAGAACAACAGTGCAGCCGCAAAGAAATTAGGTATAGCATTCGATGACAGCGGTGTCAACGACCTACCTACCAGCATCGATGAAATCGACGTAGAGATAGCACTGCCTGAGGACAACCGCATTTACAACGTCAACGGTACTCGCGTGGCTGCAGACAGACTAAAGAAAGGCATCTATATCCAAAACGGAAAGAAAATAGTAGTGAAATAAACTACATCAACTGACTTCAGAAAATATGAAAAAAGCATATATCATACCGGAAATACAAATATATGATGCTGACGCTGAAAATCTTCTTGCTGGTACTACTATACAAAAGCCTGATGTGAATGGACCAGGTGTACCAGGTTTTGGCGGCGGAGAAGGAAACGCAGAAGGAGGTGGTTCATGTGCCAAGCCAGGCGACTTCTTCTGCGACAACTTCGAGTTCGAGTACGACTTAGACTTCTAACAATATAGAAACAGCAACAACATCACACACGTGAGTAATAAAAGCGAGCTACCCTTACTTAGTGGTAGCTCGCTTTTCTTTTTTGGGGCTTATAAAATATCATTGTTGATGATGTTGTTTAGTGGTTGTGTTGTTTAGTGATTTTGTTGAATGTATTAACATGACAAACAACTAAACAACTAAACAACCAGACAACAAAACTATTTTTATATATTGATATTTTATTTCATCCGCGTCAATCCGCTTAATCCGTGTTCGTTTCACCACTGAGTTTATTTTTCGAACACGGATTTATCGAATTCAACGGATGCTTCGCTCGGTGGGAGGTACTGTCTTCCAGACAGCTCTCCATTCATTATTGGTAATCCCGAGACTCCGTCCCGGGTTACTCTCGCTTCGCTCGGTATTGGCTTCCAGCCAAATCTACCTTCTATACAACTAAATCACAAAACAACTAATCAGTCTGGAACACAGTACCAAGCAAGTGATAATCCGTGAAAATCCCAGCGCCCGACAGGCGCATATAAATCCGAAAGAAAAAAATCCGTGAAAAGAACAGATCCGTCGCATCCGCGTTATCCGTGATAGATTTTGAACATGGCGAGAGAGCCGAAGGCGAGCAAGCACACTAAGGAACCGAAGGCGAGCACGCACAGTAAAATCTGTCTGGAAGACAGTACCGAGCAAGTGATAATCCGTGAAAATCCCAGCGCCCGACAGGCGCATACAAATCCGAAAGAAAAAATCCGTGAAAAGAACAGATCCGTCGCATCCAGGTTATCCGTGATAGATTT
>SAMEA104315429__coassemble_636_pt1 | contig 23236 bp, 14 predicted proteins | sample SAMEA104315429__metabat2_high_PE_009 | metagenome-assembled genome bin SAMEA104315429 (sample SAMEA104315429) | gut metagenome | biome: Monkey gut; feature: monkey-associated habitat; material: faeces | place: China | collected 2013
CAATGTTTGATGATGTTGTTTAGTGGTTTTGTTGTTTAGTGATTTTGTTGAGTGTCTTAACATGACAAACAACTAAACAACAAAACAACTAAACAACAAAACCACAAAACTATTTTTTTTATTGATGTTTTATGACGTATGAAGAGGCATTACCAGTTGTCGGAATTCCATGAATCGTATTCTCCATTGTAGTTGCCCTGACCCTTATCGAAGAAGATGTTGCCCCAATCGTTTGGATGGTTCTTTTCCCAATCCGGATCGTCATCGACCTTATCCACGTTCCATGTGTTTACCATGAGCATGGTCTCATTAGCGAGAAACTCCAGTTCGGGAGTGTTGTATATCTTTTTGCTCGTATTCATACTTTTCATGTTTTCGTCTTGTGTTAAAATGTAGTGTTATGATGTTCCCTTACTCTTTATTCCCCTATTGTTTTCCATTTCCCGCCCTTTCAAAGCCACTGTTGGCTTTTCATTGGGCGGGACAGGTATTTATAGGTATTAAGATTATTAGTGCTTTACAAGGCGTTTTTTGCCGTTGATTATGTATAGACCTTCAGGGAGACCTTCTGTGGAGTCGCCGTTGGCACGGACGAGTTGTCCGTTGATGTTGTAGATACCGTTGGCGAACTTCTCCACTTTCTTGCCTTCTTCCCCTCCGAAGATATCTTCGATGTCTGTGGTGCCAGTCATGTCGATGCCATCGAGGAAGAGTTTGGCTTTAGCCGGTGTTGCTGTTCCTTGCTTCTTTGGCTCAATCCAACAAGAGAAGCCACGGAGACCGCGTGGGCGAGAAGCAGAGAACCACATCTTGCCTTGGTCGAAGAAGTAGCATCCTATCAGATTAGGGCGACCGTCGATGAATGATTTTTTATCATTTTTGTCATAATCCTTGTTATTGAAATTCCAGACATAGGTAGTTTCGTCCTGTATGGATTTAGGAGCAAATGTTCTGGCGAAAGTGCCGTGGATGGTCAGCTTGCTGTCTGCATCATCGTAAGTGGCTTTGGTGAGCCAATTCTCGTCCATCTGTGAGAGGTCGTTCTTGTTGTCGGCAGTTGTTGCCAATGTTACATTAGGAATATCGATATGGTTTGCCTTAATTCTTACATGACGTTGACTATGTTCACCTGCAGTTGTCTCAGTGAGAGTTGCTTGATATGCAGGATTCGTTCTCGTCACTTCAGTAGAATAGAGAATGTAAGGCTTGTAGGCTTCGAGCACAACGTCTTCGTTTGCCTTTTTATCTAAGTCTATTGTAGTGAAGCGTATTTCTTTATCTTTAATTTTGGAGAGCTTAGCCAGTTTGGAGTTGGCTCCAAATGCTTCTGTAATCTGCTTTCTGGTAAGGTTTACAGGCAGAATTATAGACGTCCACTTATCCGTCTTGAATGACTTGTTGAGGTGGAGGACAGCATTCCGGTAAGTGTCTCTACATTCTTTGAGATAATTGAGGTCAGGAGCATCCTCGTCGAGGATAAGGTCGGTATCTACTCCTTTGGCAGCATACAGCAGGCGGAAGTCATCGAATACTGTCCATTCGTTGACACCAGCTGGGATGGTTTTATCGTTTTCGTCATCACCTATCTGTATTCCGAATGCGATGTAGCGATCTTTATCGGATTGTTTCTTGACATGGACGAGTACGCTGTTGGTGTATTGAGAAGAGTTGTAGAAGTTACGACCGGCATAGTCCATGTTCTGTTCTTCGATGTGTAAATCTGTCTTTTGTTGTTCCGACATATTGCTTGTCTGCCAGAGCACGGTGGCATTCAGAGTATTCGGTATCTCTGTTTTTCCGTCTTCTCCCAATACTACGGCAAAGAGTTTCGCTTTAGTAGTGGTGGAATAAGCTTTACATTCTATGACGTATGTACCTTCATTTTTGACTTGGACTATCTGAAAGATTCTACCTCTTGTGTTCTTTGCATCTGCGCAGAAATATTTACCGAGATAGAGCTGGTAGTCTTCATCACCTGTTATTTCTTTCGCTCCAGTTTCCCCTTCTGGGAAGGTGTAACTGGAAATGGTACCATTCTTGAAATCATTTACATCATAGTTTTTTTTGTTGCCTTTATTATCTACAATCTGGTTTGATGTGTAATAAAGGTGTTCCAATCCAAATCTTTGTTTGGCATTATTTCCGGAATTCCATACAGTGGTGTTCCAATTCGTAATTTCTGCATCTCCACGTGAGAAAGAAGGACAGCGGAGTTTGAAAGATAATTCAAGTGACTCTGTCATTTTCTGCATGTTGTACTCTTGTATTTCATGGAGCTGTTGCAATGAGAAAACTCGCCACTTGCCATATTTCTTATCGAAAGAACCTTCCTTGTCGGCTGCACATTTCTTGTCACTATAAGGGTCTGGGTTGCCATGGAGATAGTATTCAGTACCATTCGCTATAGTGTATATTCTGTATGTGTTTTTTCCGTTCTCCGCTGCATCTGTCACTTTTTCGAAATACCATCCTGTGGCTTCTTCTTTTTTGCGATCGATGAAGCAACCGGTATTCGGGTGGTTCTCACCATTTGAGTGCTTGAACCATGCGATGTATGGACCTATTCCAGTCTTGAGGTTCTGGGCGAAATTGATATGGTCATTATGATAAGTAGTAACACCAGTCCATGAAGTACTTTTTACTATTTTATCTACCCAAAGCGGAAGTCCATAATATTTGAGGGATACATGGGTTCCCCAATAACTGCCAGAATTGAGGAATTGCTTTGTCTCCAGGTTGTAGAGAAAGAAGACTTCGTTTGGGTCGTCCATACTGAAGGTCGTCGCATCGGTGGCATTGTCTAAAAGTTCCTGTAACGTCTTGCCGGGGAGGTCATTAAGACCATGGAAAGCACCGCTACCCAAAATGTCTCCAGTCTGTGCAGTGGCAGACATAGTGAAACAAAGAATGATAGCTGCGACGCACCATCTTCTGAAGATGGATGTCGGTGTGGCTGGCTTACAGCCTTCGGTTCTTAGTTTTTTTTTGTTCATGATATTATAGTTTTTCTTTTTAGTTTTTTTTCTTGTGCAACAACATGGTAAAAAAAGGGAAGCGATAGTTCGCCATTGAGTGGCGCATGATGGTTGGTCGCTTGATATGTAAAGGATTTTTAGAGTTACTTTTAGCCCCTGTTTTTTTCCTGCTTTCTATTATCGCATCTGCAAATTTATGAATTATTTCTGGTATTTATTGTGATTATTAAAACGGGGGGGGGATTTTTGTTTTTTTATGATTTTTTATACAAAAAATATCACAGCGACATGATTTTATCCTGAAAATGTCGCTGTTTCTAAATGAAGAATGGCTTGCGGTTGCTAACTAACGTCAGCTGGTAACGCGGCTGACACAGTGGCGGCTTACCGAATGAAGAATGAAGAATGAAGAATGGAGAATGAAGAACGCAACGGCGCAAGCCATTCTTCATTCTTCATTCTACATTCTTCATTTAGAATATTCTTCATTTATTTATTTCTCCACTCTGATGCGAGCATCGACAGCGATGACGTTGTCGGCGTCGGCGAGGAGCGGATTGATGTCCATCTCCTTTATCTCTGTGGCAAAACGGAGGATGGTGGATAGGCGGACGATGATTTCCATGTACTTATGCTCATTGATGCCTTTCTGTCCTCGCGTACCTTTTATTATCTTATATCCACGCAAACTGTGAATCATGGACTCAGCTTCTGAGACGGAGAGAGGAGCAAGTCCGCTGGAGACATCCTTGAGCACTTCGACGAATATGCCGCCAAGACCGCACAGTACGATGTGACCGAAGCGAGGTTCATACTTGGCTCCGATGAATAGTTCGGTGCCTTTTATCATCTTCTGCACCATGACAGCGGTGGCATCAGGGATCTGCATCAGTCGCTCTATCTCCATATCGAGGTGCTCCTTGGTGCGTATATTGAGCGACACGCCACCTACGTCGCTCTTATGCACAGGTCCCACAACCTTTGCTACGACAGGATAACCCACCTTTTCAGCGAAGGCAAGAAGTGTGTCTTTGTCGGCGGAGACACATTCAGGGACAGTAGGAATGCCGGCGCATGAGAATATCTCGCGGACGAGATGTGGTGGCAGATAGCCAGATTCCTTTATTCCACTGATGATGTCGCGTATCTTTATCACATCGACGCCATAGAGTTCGAGCTCCGAAGGCGCCGGATTAGGAGTATTCATGACGCGTACGAGACAGTTTGCCACGGTCACTTCGTCAGCAAAATTGACGTGTCCCTTGGCAAGAAACTCAGCCACTTCCGGTCCGGCAGTGTTCATACTTGGCAGGATAGGGAAGATAGGCTTCTTGCATTCCAGTATCTTCTTGTGTAGCACGTCGTAAGCTTCGTATAGTTGCACGAGACCAGGACTACCGAATATGACGAAGATAGCGTCGATATTATCAAATTTCTTCTCGCAATAGTCTATGGCAATGCCGAGATGCTCAGGCGTGCCAGTGGCGAGTATGTCGATAGGATTGGATACGGCGGCACCAGGGAAGAGCTGCGCTTTCAGTTCTTCCACCAGAGGACCTTCAAGCTTAGGCACCTGCAGTCCGCCCTTGGCGAGAGCATCGGTGAGCATGACGCCAGGACCACCAGCGTGGGTGACGATGGCAAAATTCTTTCCAGAGAACTTCGGCAGGGTGAAGATACAGCCCACTGTGGTGAGTTCCTCACGAGAGAAGCAACGCACTATGCCCGCTTTTCTGAGCAGAGCTTCCACAGCGGAGTCGCTGCTTGCTATGGCACCTGTATGACTGCTTGCCGCTCTCGAACCGCTTTCGGAGCTACCCGACTTGATTGCTGCGATGCGGCAGCCCTTTCGTATGAGCGAACTGGCATGGAAAAGGAGCTTGTCAGGGTCGGAGACATTCTCGATATAGAGCAGTTTGATATGGGAATCGCGTTCAGGGTCGAAGGTCTCGTCCATGTATTGCAGCACCTCTTCCACATTTATCTGCTTGGCATTTCCTACGCTCCATACGGAATTGAACGGCAGACCTTTGCTCACAGCCGACTCAAGGATGAAGACGGCAGTGGCTCCAGAGCTGGAGATGAAATCGACGCCGTTGGTGCGCAACTGAGGTATAGGCTTGGTAAAGACTCCGTGATACCATGAATTCATCAGTCCGATACAGTTAGGACCGATGAGTGCGCACCCATATTTCTCACAAGACGCCAGTATCTGGTTTTCCATTTCTGCGCCTTTCTTGGTCTCCTCACCGAATCCGGCAGATATGATGATGAAGGCTTTGACTCCCTTTTCGCTGGCGAGATATTCCACGTATTCAGGGCAATATTTCGCAGCTACGACGAGGATGGCGAGGTCTGTAGGCGGCAAGACTTTGCAATCATTGAACGCCTTGATGCCTTGCACTTCGTCTTCTTTAGGATTGACGATGCGCAGAACGCCCTTATATCCTCCTTGCAGGATGTTTCTCACTATAGCACCGCCAGGCTTATGCTTATTGTTAGACCCACCGATGATGACTATACTCTCAGGGTGAAGCAGTTGGTTATTGATCATTGTGTTTCTTGATGGTTGTATCCGATGACTCGGTATTTTAGTTATTTGTCTGCAAAAGTAATGACATTTTTTCTTTTTACCAAAGCAAATTAAGAGAAAATAAGTTATAAAATTGGGATTGTTGGTATTTTCTTTGTAATTTTGTAGCCGTAACGAATAAAAAACAAATATGCAAGAAACAAGACAAGCCCGCATATCCCGCCTCCTTCAGAAGGAATTGGCAGATATATTCCAGAGCCAGACCCGCATGATGCGTGGTGTGCTGGTCAGTGTGACCCGTGTGAAGATTTCCCCAGACCTCAGCATCTGCACCGCTTATCTGAGCGTATTTCCTTCAGATAAGGGCGAAGAATTGCTGGAGAATATCCGTGGCAATGAGAAGTCCGTGCGCTATGAGCTCGGCACTCGCGTTCGTAATCAGCTCCGTATTATCCCAGAGCTCCGCTTCTTCCTCGATGATTCCTTGGACTATCTGGAGAAGATTGACGGACTGCTGAAGAAGTAAGATAAGTGGCAATGAACATAGGTTTCCTTTTCGCTCGCCGTTATCTGTTCTCCAAAAAGAGCACTAACGTGATCAATATCATATCATTCATCTCCGTAATCGGTGTCATGGTGGCAACGATGGCTCTGGTGGTGGTGCTCAGTGTGTTTAATGGATTTCACGATATGGTGGCAGGATTCTTCACGCAGTTTGACCCTCAGATAGCTGTGGTGCCAGCTAATGGCAAGTATGCTCCTGCTGACGACCCTGCTCTGGTGACGATAAAGCAGATGCCTGAAGTGGCAGTGGCTACGGAAAGTGTCGAGGATCAGGCTCTCGCCGTCTATGGAGACCATCAGGCTATGGTGGTGATAAAGGGCGTGGATGATAATTTCTCCGAACTGACACGTATCAATGATATTCTCTTCGGCTCTGGCAGCTTCGAGCTTTCAGCCGCTGACCTGCAATATGGCGTGATGGGAATACGCCTCACTCAGGCTCTTGGCGTGGGCGCAAGTTGGGATGGTTACCTTAATATCTACGCTCCCCGACGTGAAGGTCAACTGGATTTGAGCAATCCTATGGATGGCTTTGTGGCTGATTCGCTGCTCTCTCCAGGCGTTGTATTTTGCGTCAACCAGTCGAAATATGACAAGAATTACATCCTCACCTCCAACCATTTTGCCCGTAATATCTTCGGTTGCGATGGCGAACTGACCAGTCTGGAGATACGTCTGAAGCCCGGAAGCGACTTGAATGCCGTGAAAGAGCGGATGCGTGAGGTGGCAGGAGATAAGTTTAAGGTGCTCGACCGCTTCGAACAGCAGGCAGATACCTTCTCCGTCATGCAGATAGAGAAGTTCATGGCTTATATCTTCCTCACTTTTATCCTCGTGGTGGCTTGCTTCAACATCATCGGCAGTCTCTCTATGCTTATCATCGACAAGAGTAACGACGTGGAGACATTGCGCTGTCTTGGCGCTACAGACCGGCAGATTTCCAATATCTTCATGTTTGAAGGCAGGATGATAGCATTCATCGGAGCCGTCGCTGGCGTGCTGATCGGACTGCTTCTCTGCTGGCTTCAGCAGCAGTTTGGTATCGTAAAGCTCGGTGGTAGTAGTGGTAGCTTCATCGTGGATGCTTACCCTGTCAGCGTGCATTATGGCGATGTCGCTATTGTGTTCTTCACTGTCATAGCCGTAGGATGGATTGCTGTCTGGTATCCTGTGCGGTATATGAGTCGGAGACTGCTGAAATAGTCTGTTGTTTTGTGGTCTTGTTGTTTTGTGGTCTTGTTTTTATGTTGGTAACCAACGGTAAAAGCCGTTGGCACATTGGCGGTCAATTGAGGCAAGCCACCATACAACAAAACAACAAAACAACAAGACAACCAAACAACAAAACCACAAAACTCTATTTCATCATCTTCACACACCTCCGTCCATCAGGAAAAACGAGGATGTTAATACCCTTCTGCAGGGCTTTGAACCGCCTTCCATCGGGTGAAAAGATGGAGACTGCATCGTGACTGGACTGTGATGAGATGGAGAAAGACGGCTGCGACGACATGGATGGAGAAGATATTCCGGTGGGATTGTCTTCTCCATTCTTTATTGTTATGGTGGTATAGGCCTGCGATGCGGGCATATCCACCAGCATCCAGTCCTTGTCACTGTATCTGTTTACCGGACGACAGACAGGCACCACACGGTAAACACCATTGTAATCCAGGTCCCTTCTGGTGTCGATGCAGAGCGATTTGGGGGTATTGAAACTGCTTCCCGGCGTAAGGTCACAGCGTCCTATGTTTTTGTATATGCGGTCTCCAGTATTCTTTTCCTCATACATAAGTCCGTAAGAGAACCTGTCATAGCTGGCACTGAGATTATAGAACGGCACCATCACATACACAGTTTTTTCCCTGCCGTTCTCCCTGTCTATCGTATAATAAGCGTTATGACCTTGCGATGGCGACATGGTGCTGTTGCAATAATATTTGCCTGCCGCACTGATATGCAGCCTTTCCTCACCTCCTTCGTCCTTTTTCAGTCCGACAATGGCGAGCTGGCTGTCGCTGAAAGCACGTCCACCTTCGCTTTCTATTCTCAGCGCATCAGTGCCGGAAAGGGCAAAATAGCCGTCTGCATAACCGTCCCAGCCCCAATTTATCGCGAAGCAACGCATCTCTGCATCATATCCATGCACCACGAAAGCATGGCCCTCACCATTCGATTTGCCACTGTAAAGCACCGGACGACCAGCTTCCAGTTCCGCATAGATCATCCTCTCCCAGTCATTATCCTTGTAGCAGGCACGGTTTTCCACGCTTACAGCCTTGTCATAACCGAAATATCGCGCCGCCGCAAGGGCAGGTTTGGTGACAGATGAATTGGAGACAGTCATGCCATAGTCCATGTTCATCGCCACTCCAGCATGGTATATCAGTCGGGCAACAGCCTCAGCCTCATCCTGCGAGTATTCTCCTGCCTTGTATTCATCGCGCATCAAGGCAAAATCATAGCTCGCCGAACCGAAGTTTACACTGAAAGAACGCGTTCCGAGTCCGGTGATGTCTATGCTATAACTGTTTGAACCCTGCCCTTTCGCATACTCATGAAAGCGCATTATCTGTGCCAAAGCCGTGGCATTGCAGCCCGTATAGAGCCTTGCATCGGGCAACAAGACGTTGTAAGGCACTCCTTGTCCCCACTTTGTCTTCATCATCGGAGCTATGCTCTCCATCGTTTCTCCATACTCCATCATGGCAGAAGCATTGCTTTCTGCCTTTGCAGCCGCCGTGATAGCACTGGAATAGCATTGCAGAAGGTCATCCAAGCCTTGAGGAATACTGTCAGGACGGAACGCTCCCTGCGTGGAATAAGCCAGCACTTCGCGCGCCACCTCATTGCCGCCGATGATTATAAAGCCGCCTTCAGGCACGTTGAATATGTAGTATGACGTCACTCCATCCGAGTCTTTGCGGCATACCAACGGCAATGGCGCGACAGCATCTCCACCTTTTGCCAACGCTTTTGCCTTGGCAGATTGATGGAAGTGCTTCCGCAACACGTCATCAGCCTTATGCCTTGCGGTCTCAATAGTGACGTTCTGCGCCATAGCGGATGCGGTGAATGATATATATATAAATAAGGTGTAGAGTATCTTATTCATAGGATAGTAGAAGTAGGGCTTGATAGAAACGGAAGCAGAGCTTCGGAAAAACGAAAAGGGGACTGTGGGAAAAAGGAATTGATGCTTGGCAAAAACCAGAGCAGAGTTTGGCAAAAACCAGAGCAGAAATTGACGAAAACCAAAGCAGAGTTTGTCAGAAACCAAAGCGGAACTTGGCAAAAACGAAAGAAAGTGGAAAACGCTCATAGGGTTTTCCACTTTCCTTGTTATTTCAAATCATCGCTGTCAAGCTGACAACTGATGGTTATTACTCAGCGATACAGATAGTAACGCGGTTCTGATCGTTCTCAGCGAAAGGCTGAACGGTGTCACCCTTAGAGTTGATAGAGATACGGCTGCTTGGTACATTGTACTTCTCCTCAAGGATAGAAGCAATCTTGTTAGCACGCTTCTCAGCAATCATAGCATTGTACTTAGCAGTACCAGTGCCCTTGTCAGCGTAACCGCAGATGTCAACCTTAGCGTTAGGATACTTGTTGAGGTACTCAGAGAGACCGTCGAGCTTAGCGAGCTCAGAGTCAGAAGGGATAAACTTGTTGATCTTGAAGAAGATGTCGCAACGATAAGGCTCAATCTTCTCTACAACAGGCTTTGGAGCTGGCTTCTCTACAACAACAGGAGCAGGAGCTGGTTCTGGAGCAGGAGCTGGGATAACAGTCTTGGTGTAAGTGTCACCGAGAGCGATCTTCACACCAGCGAGAGCATTGAAGTACCAGTCAGCGTTGTCAGCGTGCTTACCATTGTAGTGGTCAGAGAGGATGTTAGCCATGCACTCGAGGTTAAGGCTTACGCGCTTAGAAACCTGGAAGTCGAAGTCGAGACCGAAGCGTCCTACAGGGCGTACCTTTGTGTCGTCATAGTAGTGGCTCATCACGAGAGGCTTTGCATCGTGGATATCCTTAGCGTCATCACCGAGACCGCTTGCGATGTTAACGCCACCACCAGCGATGAGGTTCATAGTGAATACGCGCTCTGGGTTCCAACCTGCGATAGCGTTGATGATGTTGAACTTAACGTCAACAGCAGGAGCGAAATAGTTGTAAGAGAAAGTCTTGTGAGGAAGACCTACTGCTTCAACAGAACCTTCCTTCCATCCGCCCTTGCTCTGCCATGCGTTAACGCCGAGACGAACAGCCCAAACAGGGTTGAACTGATAGCCGAGAGCAATCTGAGCATTAGGAGAAACGAGGTCAAAGAACTTAGCCTCACCGAGAGTGTGCTGTGCACCAGCCTGCAACTGGAGGAACCAATGGCTGTTGTAGTTGTACTCAACCTTGTCCTGTGCCTCCTGTGCATTAGCAGAAATGGCCATAATAGCGGTCATTGCTGCGAGAAGCATTTTCTTAAATTTCATAATTGTACAATTTTTTGGTTATAATACTTTGTTTTTATTTCTATGCTATTATATACTGTAAAATGAGTAGATTACTTGTTTCCGCGCATTCATCATGAGTTGGTTACAGTACATAATTTGTTTGCAAAGTTAAGAAATTATCCTAAATGTGCAAAATAAAATGCAATTTATTTTAGCAGAAACCACCTTTTATATCCATTTTGAATGATAAAATGTATTTTTTTTCTGAAAAGTTTTCAAGTTAGACTATTTTTTCTTACTTTTGCAATCGAAACGTAATCATTACCTTATGTTTCCCCTATACTGCTATTAACACGATTACAATAACTACTAAACAAAAACAACATGAAAAAGATTTTTACTCTTTTTGCAGTGGCGTTGGCATTCTGTTCTACAACGGCATTTGCAGATTCCGTAGTGGTAAATCCTACTGTAGCGAGGATTCATGCAGGCGAAGCTGATGCTACGCACTATGATGCAACCGCTACTTCCTGGACAATAAATCAGTCAAAAATCAGTAATGGTGCATTCTCAAACATGCTGTCTAAATATGGAGGCTCTTACGTTGCACTCGTCAAATTCGATGCTTTTCAAGCATTGTTTGGCAAGAAGCTTACAAAAGCCACTCTGAAGTTCTCTTCAAAGTGCACTGAAAGTCGTAAGAACTCCAATATCTACGTGGCGCCTATCAAGACAGACTGGGACCCTGCCAAGATTACATGGAACAACGGCAACAATTCCACTACATTGGGAGCCACTTCTTATGATGATGCCGGCAACTTCAATACCAGCGAGAAGGCTGCGACAATAGATGTCACAGAAGCTCTCAAAAATGCTGCAGACACTGTAATAGCATACGCTTTCTACACCTATACAGCACGCGAACAGCTTCTGTCCAAGGTATCTCTCGAACTGGAATATGTAGATGCCACCGCTTCTGCTAATTTCACAATCAAATACATGTGCGGCGGTGCAGAGGTGAAGGAAAGCCGAGTTGAGACAGGAACCAAGGGTGCTGCCTCTGTCATTTCCGATGCAGACAAGGCTAATTTCTTTGCAGGTTCAAAGAAATACATCTATGTAAACGACAATGCTGACGAGGTTACAGTCGCTGCAGACGGTTCAAGCGTGGTTACAGTAAATTTCCGTGAGGCTTCTGCCTTCAACTATTCCATCGTGACCGACAATGGTCTTACCGTAGCTTCCGGTTCTTCTTTCGAGGGTGAGAATCTGACTGTAGGCTATCCTCGCTATGCTTTGAGCAAGGCTGATTCAGTATTGTACCAGGCAGGTCCTACAAACAAGGAATATCGTAAGGCATTCACTCTGGATGAGGACAACAAGAGCGTAGTGATTGCTTACAACAAGGAGTCCGTAAACAAAGTGGTATTCTATACAGAAGGAGAGGATATCAGCGGAACTACTCCTGTAACTTATGGTAATGTTGCAGTTCGCGCTTCCAAGGCTGGCGCTGCAAAGACCTCTGAGGATGTGGCTATTACAATGCTTCCTGCTGGTAAATACAAGATCCACGTGGGTTGTTTCACATCTGCAAGAGAATTTGCTGACAAAGTAATCAATCTCGGCATCGGTGACAAGGTGATTGGTTTCACCTGCTCAGCAGTAAACCTTTCCGAGGTATGCTCTGACGAAATCGTACTTTCCAAGACCAAGACATTGAAGTATCTCGCTGAAGGTTCTGGTGACAATGCCGCTCTCGACTATCTCTATATCGAGAAGACTGGCAACGTAGTGGAAAGCGACGGTGAAGATTTCATCCCAGGCGACGGTCCTACTTACGACCCTGACAAGGCTCCAGAGGGTGGCATCGAGTCTGCTACACGTCCTGAGCACGGCATGGCAACCCCTCCTTCTGACACCACTCAGAACGACAACACCAACGGCACTGCCACCGGTATCAACGGTGCAGAGGCTGAAGCACAGATCGTAAGCATCGTCACTGTAAACGGTGCCAAGGTCAACACCCTCCAGAAGGGCCTCAACATCGTGACTTACTCCAACGGCAAGCGCGTGAAAGTGCTCAAGTAAAGATTGACATACCCGAAAGGATGTCAAGGTAAAAACGACATGATTCCGACCGGTTGTCTGCCAAGGCAGCCGGTCGTTTTCTGTTTCATCCACATATATGTCATTCCACTTTTTATCTGAATTATTCATGAAAAAACGTGGGAAGGACGAATAAAAAGCGGAAATAATTTGCTTATATTAATAGATTTGCCTAACTTTGTAGGCAGAAAGGACAGGAACAGCATCATCATGCCTGTCAAATACAATTAGATTACTGATTTTTCGTTTACTAACAACTAAATAACTGAATTGCAATGAAGAAAATTTTACTCTCTTTCGTGGGCATTATATGCGCACTTTCCGCTTGGGCTGACACCACAGGCTCAAAGTACAATACCGTATTCTCATGGGCTTCTCCTGAAGGCACACCACAGGTAACCGGTGGCACAGTGACTTACAAGAATGCAATGGAAGGCGCTACCGACCGTGTAAACTTCAAGGATGGCAAGTACTACACCATCTGTCTCAACGGCAGCAAAAAGGAATATGGCAAGGATCCTGACACCAGCGGCAAGTCAAGCTACGTGGAAATAGCTCTCGACAAAGCGCTTGAGGCAGGCGACTCCATCATCATCACCGGTTATCGCAACAAGAATGCCGACAAGAAATCTACCATCTGCTTCATTTATGGCGATATACAGGTAGCTGACGAGTCTGTCTATGGCAACATCGGCATGGGTGAACAGCCTGCTACAAACAAGTATGTGATACCCCAAAATGCTGTAGGTCAGAAGACCATCCACCTTACACGCAACGCTACTCAGACAAACCTGTTCATCATAGAATTCGTCATCAAGCGCAAGGCTGCAGTCGAAGAGAGCAAGGGCGATGTAAAGGATGACGGCACCATCAATGTGGATGGAGCAACATACGACCCTGACAAGGCTCCGGAAGGTGGCATCGAGTCTGCTACACGTCCTGAGCACGGCATGGTAACTCCTCCTTCTGACACCACACAGAACGAGAACAACAACGGCACTGCCACCGGCATCAACGGTGCAGAGGTTGAAGCACAGATCGTAAGCATCGTCACTGTAAACGGTGCCAAGGTCAATTCTCTCCAGAAGGGCATCAACATCGTGACTTACTCTAACGGCAAGCGCGTGAAGATCATGAAGTAATCACTTCGCTTTTACATTGCACTCACTCCCCTTTTTCCCCTCTTTCAGGATGTAAGGGGACGGATATATAGACTGGCTGTCCGGGCTTTCGCTCTGGCAGCCAGTCCTTTTCTTGTTGCCTCATGACGCTCTTTCATCGCCCGGTGCTGCGGACGACACGGTGGATTGGTTTGGATTTGTTACAAGAATCAGCGGTTTCATGTTTGGATTTGTTACAATCACCCGCCATAAGGGGCAAGCCAAACGGCAAAAGGGACAAAGTGGAGGAAGGAAACGGGGTTATTACATTTTTTTATTGTCGGAATTTTGTCATTCGATGAAAAAGCATTACCTTTGCACCAATAACTCAACTAATTACAGAAAACAAATGACAAATCTGACAAGACTGACCTCTCTTCTTGCCATGCTCCTTATTGCCGTTATTCCGGCTATGGGACAGAGCGAGAAAGTTCCGGCATTTCCGGGAGCTGAAGGCCACGGACGCTACGTCACAGGCGGACGCGGAGGCAAGATCATCCATGTGACTAATCTCGATGACAGTGGTGACGGTTCTTTCCGTGCAGCAGTAAAAGGCAACAGCAAGAAGATTGTCGTCTTCGACGTTGCCGGAGTGATTGCGCTCAATTCCGACATCACCATCGGAGACAACACTACCATTCTCGGACAGACAGCACCAGCTCCGGGCATCACACTGCGTTACCGCACCGTCAATCCAGGTGGCAATAATATCATCCGATTCATCCGTATTCGTCGCGGACAGGAGAGGAATGTCAACGATGGTGCCGACGCTTCCAATCAGAAACACAAGACAGGAATCATCTTCGACCACTGCTCTTTTTCATGGAGCATCGACGAAGTGGCTTCTTTCTATGATAACAATAACTTCACTATGCAATGGTGTACCGTGGCAGAAGCCCTGACAAACTCAGGTCATAACAAGGGTGCACACGGTTATGGAGGCATCTGGGGCGGCAAGCTTGCCAGTTTCCATCATAATCTCCTGGCACATCTTTACAACCGTGGTCCACGCTTCAACGGAGCAAGATACGAATGGAACGGATATACATCCAACTACGACTACGACAAATACAAATGGAGCAACTGCTTTGAGGCGGAGAATGTGGATTTCCGCAACTGCCTCATATACAATGCGCAGAGCACCTGCTACGGCGGTCCTGGTGGCGGACAGATCAATATCGTCAACAATTATTACAAGAACGGACCAAAAAATGACGACGAGAAACAGCGCGTCACACTCGTCACTGTCGCTAATGGAGGCAACTCTGCCAATAATTCCAACGTGTATGACATGACCAGCCGTTACTTTATCAAGGGCAACACCACCGAGTTGCGCAGCGGAGAAAAGACCGCTAACCGCGACTGGGACGGCGTGGAATACGACAATGGCACCATCACACAGAACGGCGACCACTACTCCAAGGACAAGAACAAGTTCTATCCTGCCACAGTGCCAAGCATCGAGAAGGACGGTGTGCGCTGGGTAAGAATCCGCATGGACGAGGAATGCCCAACAGGCAATATCACCACCCACACCGCTGATGAGGCTTACGAGCGAGTGCTCGACTATGCCGGAGCATCACTCCACCGCGACGAAGTGGATGAGCGATACGAGAAAGAGTGTCGCGAGGGCATTGCCACTTACAAGGGTTCGGTGACCAAGACGTGGGGTATCATCGACGTTGTGGCTGACGTAAATGGCTATACAGAGAAGACATTCCCTACAGCGCAGCATCCTGCAGGCTACGACACTGACGGTGACGGTATTCCTGACGAATGGGAGACAAAGTGGGGACTCAACCCTAACGACCCTTCTGACGCCAAGGCTTACACCATCGACTCAGAGAAGAAATACTACACCAACCTTGAGATGTATGCCAACAGTCTCGTGGAGGACATCATGAAGGACGAGCTTAAGGATGGCGATGCCAACTATGAAGAGTACTGGCCTGTGCTGAAGAAGGCAGAGACAGTGAAGCCTAATCCTGGAGCCGCTACAGAAGTGGAGATAAATCTCGACGCTACCACCAGTCAGTCTATCGGCGTGAAATCCAACTGGACCTTCATCGATGATGACTATACCGTCACCATCACCAATACCAAGAGCAAGTCTTGCGATAAGGGAAAGGAGAATGGACTCAAATATTCGGCTGGTACTCAATACAGTATCAGCCTTCCCGCCGGCATGACCATCACCTCTATGGAAGTAAAAGGCTATGATAATTACGGGGATGGAGACTCTTATATCTCAGAGATCAACGGCATAAAATATGGTGCTGACAAGTATCTCTTTCCCAAGAAGATCGACTCCAATAATTATATCGTAAAGACATACGCCATCCCTATGGCTGCCGCAGGCACTATCACCTTCACTCCATCAGTCAAGCAGGTGGTGCTTTCCATCACCCTCAAGGGCACCATCGCCACTGCCATCAGCAATCTGACAGCCCAGACTGCGACAAAGGACATATATTATAATGTGGCAGGCAATCGCGTTTCTGCCAATACCAAGGGCATCATCCTTTCTAATGGCAAGAAGAAGGTGGTGAAGTAACTCAACTTTCGCAAGCAACAATCTGCCCCTCAGTCCCCTCTGCCGTGGGGAAGTGTAAAATATCAATAGAGAAAAATAAAGAAAAAATAGAAAAAAATATATTTGTTTATTTTTATTTATTGATATTTTATTACTGATTAGTAGCATGTGAGCTACTTGTGAAATTTCAGTAATCCTACCGCAGAAATGCGATTGGGCTCAGCAAGTCGCCAAACTTACAAATTGTAACTTTTTCGTCCGTTTTGGTTAAAGAAAATTTCGGGAAACGGCGAAAAAGCCCTTTCTGTGCGAAAGCATAGATATTACCCTCCAATAGCATAGATATTGCATTGCAAAAGCATAGCTTTTACCTCGCAATATCTATGTTTTCATTTTGTAACTTCTCCACCTCTATTTCCTTGCTCTTCGTCCCGGGTGACTCCCGCTCCATTGGCTGCTGTCTTCCAGTCACTGCTTGCTTGTGTTGCCACTTGATATAGGATTTACTACGGATTGTATTTGCGCCTGTACTGCGCTGGATAGACTACTGCAAGAGATAATCCGTGACAAATTACAAACAAGGAGTAGAGGCCTGGCTGGAAGCCAGTACCGAGCACAGCGAGAGTAACCCGGGACGAAGTCTCGGGATTTCCATGATATCTAAAACTGCTGTCTGGAAGACAGTACCTCTCCACGAGGAAGCATCCGCGTCAATCCGTGACAGTCATTGTAACGTGGCAAATGAGCCAAAGATGAGCAAGCACATCAATGGGGTACTGTCTTCCAGACAGCTCTCCCTTCATTATTTGTAATCCCGAGACTTCGTCCCGGGTTACTCTCGCTGTGCTCGGTATTGGCTTCCAGCCAAAGCTTGCAGATTGGCTTGCTTCTGGGGAAAAATAAATTATCAATAGAGAAAAATAGTTTTGTTGTTTAGTCGTTTTGTTATCTGGTTGTTTAGTTGTTTGTCATGATTATACATTCAACAAAACCACAAAACCACAAAACCACAAAACAACATCATCAAACATTGATATTTTATTACATGATTAGTATCATGTGAGCCACTTGCGAAAGCTTCAGTAATAATTATTATCGCTCCAAAAGTCGGAAGAACCTATAAAGAAGAACCTATAAAAATGAAGCGCTGCGACCCAAATGGATCGCAGCGCTTTATTTTATTGACTCTTCAAACAGAGTATTTATTCACGTTCACCGACAAGAGTTAACAGTATATATAGGTAGTAGTGAGTTATAGTGGTCTCTTTATTTATAAACCAGTGTTGCAGTAGTATTATTTGGGTTAAACCAAGTTGGGTATGTCGGAAAACTTTTGCAAAGTTACAAAAACATTGACGTAAATCAAAATATTTCGATACTTTTTTTGCAAAAAACAAAAAAAAGTTTGTACTATCTTGATTTTTCGCTAAAAAACGTATAAAAATCGTTATTATTTCCTATTTTCGTCCCCCAAATATCGGCGTAAATCGTTTAATTTATGTAATTTTGCACACAATATAAAAAACCATAAAAAACTCCAGATGAAAATTAAACATTTTCTGATGTTCGTCCTTGCAATAATGGCGACATCGGCATTTGCGCAGTCAATGCCACAACTTCCAATGGATCCTGCAACCCGTAAAGGCAAGCTTCCAAACGGACTTACTTATTACATCCGTCACAATGAATGGCCTGAACACATGGCAAACTTCTACATCGCTCAGCGTGTAGGTTCTATTCAGGAAGAAGAAGAGCAGCGCGGTCTCGCTCACTTTCTCGAACACATGGCGTTCAATGGATCTGAAAATTTCAAGAAAGTAGGTATGATCGACTGGTGCCGCGAGAAGGGTATCCAGTTCGGTAGCGACCTTAACGCCTATACTGGCGTCGATCAGACTGTATATCGCGTCTGCAATGTGCCTACAGGCAACATCCAGGTGCTCGACTCATGTCTCCTTATCCTCAAGGACTGGAGTAACGGACTCCTGCTCCAGGACAAGGAAATCGACAAGGAGCGCGGCGTCATCCACGCAGAATGGTCTATGAGAAACAACGGTCAGATGCGTCTCCTTGAGCAGATGCTTCCTACTCTCTATCCTAATTCACGCTGGGGCGTGCGTATGCCTATCGGCAAAATGGAGGTGGTTGACAACTTCCCTTACGACGATCTCCGCAAGTACTACAAGAAATGGTATCGTCCTGACAACCAGGCTATCATCGTAGTAGGTGATGTCGATGTAGATCGCACTGAGCAGAAGATTAAGGAGCTCTTCTCTTCTATCGTCCTCCAGCCTAACGCTGCACAGGTGGAGAAGGTACCAGTAGCTGACAACAACGAGCCTATCTACGTTGTAGGTAAAGATAAGGAAATCAATAACAACACTATCTCTGTATTCATGAAGACCGAGCCATTCCCAATGGAGCTCAAGAATACATCAGCTTACTATTTCCAGTCTTATGTCAACAGCCTCTTCGCAAGCATGATTGCTTCTCGCTTTGCAGAGCTTGCACAGAAGCCTGAGTGCACATACCTCAGCGCAAGCTCCAGCATCGGCGACTATCTCCTCTCTAATACCAAGGCAGCTGTAAGCCTCGACGTTTCTCCAAAGGAGGGCAAAGACCTCGAAGCACTCGCTGATGCTACTAAGGAACTCATGCGTGTACGCCAGCATGGCTTCACTGCAGGTGAGTTTGGACGTGCTAAGAGCGACTTCATCTCATGGGTAGAGAAGGGATATGCTAACCGTGATAAGCGTGAAAACGACCGTTTCGGTGATGCTTGCCGCGACAACTATCTCACCAACGAGCCTCTCGTGGATATGGAAACTGAGTACGCTATCTGGAATCAGATCGACAAGAGCGTTACTCTCGACATGATAAATGATTTCGTAAAGCAGATCATCAGCGTAAGCGATACAAACCTCGTAGTATTCGAATTTGCACAGGATAAGGAGGGACGCTTCGTTCCTACAGCAGAGCAGCTCCGCAAGACCTTCGAGGCTGCACGCGCTGCACAGGTAGAACCTTGGCAGGACAACGTGAAGAATGAGCCACTCATTACTCAGATGCCTAAGAAGGGTAAGGTAGTTAAGACTACAGAAAACAAGACTCTCGGTTACAAGGAACTAAAGCTCAGCAATGGCGCTACTGTTATCCTCAAGAAGACCGACTATAAGGCTGACGAGGTTACAATGACAGCTTCTGCTGACGGCGGTACAGCTCTCTATGGCGAAAAGGACTTTGCCAACATCAAGCTCGTCAATAACCTCTGCGGTATCAGTGCTCTTGGCAACTTCACCATGAATGAGCTCAACAAGGCTCTTGCTGGTAAGAACTGCAGCACAGGATTCTCTATGAGCGGTTCGAAGACCTCTATCGCAGGTTCTACCACTCCTAAGGATATGGAGACCTTCCTCCAGCTCATCTATCTCCAGTTCACTGACGTGAGAAAGGATATGCAGTCTTACGGCCAGATCATGACTTCTCTCAAGCAGGCTCTTCCTAATCGTGGACTCAAGCCAGAGAGCGCATTCTCTGATACTCTCCGTGCTGAGCTCAACTGTCACCAGCTCCGCAACAAGCCTCTTGAACTCGCTGACCTCGACAAGGTGTCTTACGACCGTTGCCTCCAGATGGTCAAGGAGCGCACTGCTAACGCTGCAAACTTCACTTTCTTCTTCGTAGGTAACTATGATGAGGCTACTCTCTTACCACTCATCGAGCAGTATATCGCTTCTCTCCCAGGCAAGAAGGCAGACAAGGTGGCTAAGATTGACACCCGCACCTACTTCAAGGGTCAGAAGAAGAATGCTTTCACACGTAAAATGGAGACTCCACGCCCTCAGGTAGGCAACATCTACTATTGCCCTATCGAGAACAACCTCGAGAACTCTGTAATCATGGAGGTAGCAGGTGAAGTGGTTACAATGGAAATGCTCAATCAGGTTCGTGAGGAAATGTCTGCTGCTTACAGCTGCGGCGCAAGCATCTCAATGAGCCTCATGGCTGACAAGGCATACGCTATGCTTTCTTCTCAGGCTCCTATCTCTGAGCCTTCCAAGCTTGATGCTGCTGCAGAGCGCATGAAGAAGATTGTGGCAGACGCTGCTAAGGGCGTAGATCCTGACAAGGTGAAGAAGGTAAAGGACAATATGCTCAAGTCTGCCGACATCGCATTCAAGAACAACCAGTTCTGGATGAGTGCCCTCGTTAACTGGAAGGAGTATGGCATCGACATCTACACCAACTACAAGAAGACCATCGAAGGTGTAACTCCTGCTAAGGTTGCTGCTATGATTAAGCGCATCGTTGACGGTGGTAACCACCTCGAAATCGTAATGCGTCCAGAATAATCCCTGACACATTCATAACAATATCATAACTCAAAAGAGCCTCCCTGATTATTGCATCAGGGAGGCTCTTTTTAAAATGAAGAATGTAGAATGAAGAATGAAGAATCTGAAGTAACGTTCTTATTCAGTGAAAAGTGAAAAGTGAAGAGTGAAGAGTGAAGAGTGAAGAGTGAAAAATCGCGCTGACGCGGTTGAGTGGTCTTATTCACTCTCAAAAGGATGCCACTGTGTCAGCCGCATTACCGGCTTACGTTAGTTAGTTACCGTAACCGCGTCAGCGCGATTTTTCACTCTTCACTTTTCACTTTTCACTAAAAGAAGAAAAGGTAACTCCTATTCTTCATTCTTCATTCTACATTCTTCATTTAGAACATTCTTCATTTAGAACATTCTTCATTTAATAAAACAATCACTTCCTCCCAAAGTCAGCAGGTATCTCCCCCCAAGACTCGGTAGGCCATTTGATGACAGGATTGCAATAGCTATTCTCTCGCAGCCATTTCTCGGCACGCTCTATCAGCCGGTAAAGCTCAGCAGTCTTCTCATTGCGCACCAATGTCGTCTTGCAATGACGCTGTCTCACCCACAACTGAGCATTCACGGAGTCGCTATAGATAGGCATCTGAGTGAGCCCTTTCTGCTTCAGGAGCGCAAGACCATGCACCAAAGCAAGGAACTCACCAATATTGTTAGTGCCATACATCGGACCGAAATGGAATATCTCCCTGCCATTACCAAGATATACACCCCTGTACTCCATCATGCCAGGGTTTCCCGAGCAAGCAGCATCCACGGCAATACTGTCCATTATCACCCCTTTACATCGAGCCCAGCGCAGTGACTGTGGCGCTTTTGCCTCCTCACAAGGCGCAGAAGAAGGCGCAGAGGTGACCTTCTTGGTAGTCTGCCCAGCGCCAGAAGTAGCCTGCCCAGCATCAGAGGCAACATTATCAGCATCCGATGTAGCCCGTTCCTTCTCCATTTCGTAATAAGCATCCGCGCCCATCTCATAGGCATCCTCCGCTTCCTCTATGGATTTGAATGACTTATATCGGGCATTGGAATAGCCTTCCACAGCCTCCTGACACGCTTCCCAAGAAGAAAAGACGCCACAGGAAGCCCCGTCCCACACTACGTAATATTTCTCTTTTTTTGCCATTTCTTTTTCTTTTCCAAAAGTCCGGCTGTATTGCCAAACCGCCATTTTACTATGCAAAGGTAGAAGAAAATAGTAAAATAACAAACTTTTTCATTTCTTTTGTCCATACTTCCCTCTTTTTTTGTATCTTTGCAACGGATAGACCAAATCCAAAGATGATACCATAACATCTCCATATCTACTAATAAAAACAGCAATAATGACATACGCAATAATATTAGCAGGAGGAAAGGGCAGAAGACTGTGGCCCGTCAGCAGGCAGAATATGCCTAAACAGTTTATCGACTTCTTCGGCTTAGGTCGCACCTTACTCCAGCAGACTTTCGACAGGATGGCGAAAATAGTGCCGGAAGACAATATCTTTGTCGTCACAAGGGAGGATTTTCAGGACATTGCAAGACAGCAACTGCCTGACCTTCCGCCATCTAACCTCATCCTTGAAACCATCAACCGCAACACTGCTCCTGCCACTCTGCTCGCTCTGCGAAGCATTTATGCCAAGGAAACGCAAGGCAATGAGGGCATGAATGCGCAGACATCAGCCCCTGGATGCGCAGACAATGAGCGCACGAGCGTGATTATCATACCGGCAGATCAGGTCATACTGCGTGAAGACAACTTCAAGTGTGCGGTGCAGCGAGGCGCTTCTTACGTCAGAGAGCACAACAGCGTGCTGGCCATCGGCGTCACGCCATCGCGTCCGGAGCCAGGCTACGGATACATACAGAAAGGTGATGGCGAGAATGATTTCTATCATGTGAAGTCATTTACGGAGAAACCCGACCGTGAGTTTGCCCGTATGTTTATCGATAGTGGAGAATGGCTGTGGAACACCAGCATCTATATGGCTTGCTTCCACAAACTGAAAGACCATCTGGAGCGCATCCTCAATGCCGAGGGCAATCATGATTTCTCCAGCCTTCTCAATCTCTCGCTCGACATGGCGATACTGGAAAAGATGGAGCACAAGGCGGTGATGCAGTGTGATTTCGGATGGGCAGACATCGGTACATGGCATGGCATCTACGAAGCCTTATCGACAGATGAGACTGACAACGTGGTGGTCAACACCCGTTCACGCATTCTGGCTGACGATTCCATGCACAATGTCGTGGCTCTTCCTGACGGTAAATTCGCCGTTCTCTCCGGTCTCAACGGATATATCGTAGCAGAAAAAGATGATGTCCTCCTCGTCTGCAAGAAGGAAGACTCCTCTGCCAGCGTCAGAAAGCTCCTCTCTCGCATAGAGAATGAGGACGGACTGGAAGGCTACATCTGATGTCCTGAGGCAAAAGGAAATATCAATAGGGAAAATGCATTATGCATTATGCATTATGAATTAAAAGACTTAAGTATTGTTTAAAAAATAACTTCCGCAATTTCCATATTGCGTTCTTTAGTCG
>SAMEA104315429__coassemble_643_pt1 | contig 22824 bp, 13 predicted proteins | sample SAMEA104315429__metabat2_high_PE_009 | metagenome-assembled genome bin SAMEA104315429 (sample SAMEA104315429) | gut metagenome | biome: Monkey gut; feature: monkey-associated habitat; material: faeces | place: China | collected 2013
GCATTATGAATTACGCATTATGAATTACGCATTATGAATTACGCATTATGAATTATGCATTAAGAATTATGCATTAAGAATTATGCATTATGAATTATGCATTAAGAATTATGCATTATGAATTAAGCATTATGAATTATGCATTATGAATTATGCATTATGAATTGCCATCATCTTTTCATCAGGACGAGGAGAACGTTGATGTCGCTTGGAGATACGCCTGGTATTCGTGATGCTTGGGCGAGAGTCTCGGGATTGATGGCGGTGAGCTTCTGCCTTGCTTCGGTGGAGAGACCGTTGAGTTCATCGTATTTGAAGTGACCTTGTATGCGGATGTTCTCCAGTCGGTGCATCTTTTCTGCTGCTTGCTTCTCGCGCTCGATATATCCCTGATACTTCACCTGAATCTCCGCTGTCTCCGCGATTTCCTGATGACGGTTGGCTGGTGCATCGAGCAGAGCATGGAGTCCCGGCAGTGCTTCCGCAATCTGATGGATAGAGACGCCCGGACGAGCGATGAGTTCGCGGAGTTTGCATCCACATTGCAGTGGGGTAGTGCCGATGGAATCGAGAATGGCGTTTACTTCCTTCGGCTTTACATTGGTGATGTCGCAGTAGCGGATGATGTCCTCTATGTGCTTCTTCTTTTCCATCCACCAGTTGAGACGGTCGGTGGAAGCGAGGCCGATGTCGTGTGAACGCTCAGTGAGACGGGCGTCGGCATCGTCCTGTCGGAGGAGGATGCGATATTCCGCTCTGGAGGTAAACATACGATAAGGTTCATCTACGCCCTTTGTGACGAGATCGTCGATGAGTACACCGATATATGCTTCGTCGCGAGAGAGAGTGAAAGGCTTGCCTATGCTGCCATCGCAGGAGGCGGTGCCACGACTTCCAGCGAAGAGAGTGGCGTTGATGCCGGCAATAATGCCCTGTCCAGCTGCTTCCTCATATCCCGTGGTGCCATTGACCTGTCCGGCAAAGAAGAGTCCGGAGCATCGCTTGCTCATGAGAGAGTGGGTGAGTTGGGTCGGGTCGAAGTAGTCGTACTCTATGGCGTAGCCCGGACGATAGACCTTGATATCGCGCAGGGCAGGAATCTTTCGCAGCGCTTCCAACTGAATCTCGATAGGCATACTGCTGGAGAATCCATTGAGATACATCTCATTTGTCTCCGTGCCTTCCGGTTCGAGGAAGAGCGGATGGTGGTCGCGGTCGGGGAATGTGACGAGTTTTGTCTCTACTGAAGGACAGTAGCGTGGTCCGGTGGATTGTATCTGACCATTGAAGAGCGGTGAGTCGGGTAGCCCTTTGAGGAGAGTCTCGTGTGCCTCTTTGTTGGTGTCGAAAGTCCAGCAAGGCAACTGCTCCAGGTGTCGGTGTTCTCCGATGAATGAAAACTGATGGTAGTCATTCTCGCCCGGCTGTATGACGGTGTCTTCGAAATGCACGCTTCTCTTGTCGATGCGCACGGGTGTTCCGGTCTTCATCCTTGCCGACTTGATGCCGATGGCATTGATGGACTCCGTCAGATGAGGTACGGCAGGCTCGGCGCATCTTCCGCCGGGCACCATCTTGCGTCCCACGTGCATGAGTCCGTTGAGGAATGTGCCGGCGGTTATTACGACAGCAGGTGCCATTATCTCCACTCCCCAGATGGTGCGCACGCCTTTGATGCCTGGCTTCTGGTCTGAAGAGCTTTCGTATATGAGTTCATCTACCTGGTCTTGCCAGATGTCGAGCCGGTCGGTATGGTCGAGGACGTGTCGCCATTGCCAGATGAATTTCTCTCTGTCGCATTGCGCTCGTGGCGACCACATGGCAGGTCCCTTACTTCTGTTGAGCATACGAAACTGTATGGCAGTGGCATCGGTGACGATACCCATGCCTCCTCCGAGTGCATCGACTTCGCGTACTATCTGTCCTTTTGCAATGCCACCCACTGCGGGGTTGCAGGACATCTGCGCTATTTTGTTCATGTCCATCGTAATGAGGCAAGTCTTAGCGCCCATTTTAGCGGCTGCGTGTGCGGCTTCACATCCGGCGTGACCACCGCCTACAACAATAACATCGTAATACAGAGTTGTCATTTTCTTGAAATTTTCGGCAAAATTAACAAGAAATTTTGAATTTTCAAGAGGAAAAGTTTGTCTTTTAATTAAAAATTACTAATTTTGTAGTCGTTTATATAATATTATGTGTCCTTATTGGTCGATGATGCGTTGTCGGCAGTAAAAATGAGGATTGCCCCTTTGTTGCAGAAAAATATCAAAAAACATCAATTTAATAACTTTTTTTTAATCAAAACAACTATCATTTATGTGGTTATTTAATTCATCAATCGGAAGGAAGGTTGTAATGTCATTGACAGGTATGGCCCTCATCCTGTTCTTAACATTCCACATGTCAATGAACGTGGTGGCGCTTTTCTCAGAAGAAGGCTACAACATGATCTGTGAGATGCTCGGTGCCAACTGGTATGCCGTAGCAGCTACATTGGGTCTTGCAGCATTGGCAGTGCTTCACATTCTGTATGCTTTCATCCTTACCGCTCAGAACCGCAAGGCTCGTGGTACCGATGGCTATGCAGTCGTTGACAAGCCTTCCAAGGTAGAGTGGGCATCTCAGAACATGCTCGTTCTCGGTATCATCGTGCTGGTAGGTCTTTTGCTCCACCTCTACAATTTCTGGTGGAACATGATGGCTCAGGAGCTTCTTCCTGGCGGCAACACTATTTTTGCTGCTGACGGTGCTCACTGGATCCGCGAGACATTCAGCCAGCCTATCTTTGTTATCCTGTATCTCATCTGGCTCGGTGCACTCTGGTTCCACCTGACCCACGGTTTCTGGAGCGCTATCCAGACAATGGGCTGGAACGGCAAGACATGGTTCTGCCGCTGGAAGGTAATCAGCATCGCTTATGCTACCCTGCTCTTTGCTGGCTTCGCAGTAGTAGTGCTCTACTTCTTCGCTTGCAATCTCTTCGGTTGCTGCTAATTTTGGAAAAATAGTTGTTTGGTCGTCCGCCCTCCGTTAAGTCAGACAAGTCACATGGAACGGCAAGACGACGAAACTGCAAAAATCAAAGACAAAAATGACTAAAGTTTTAAATTCAAGAATACCAGAAGGACCAGTAGCACAGAAGTGGACCGAATTTAAGGCACACCAGCGTCTGGTAAACCCTAAGAACAAACTGAAGCTCGACATTATCGTAGTAGGAACTGGTCTGGCAGGTGCCAGCGCTGCAAGTTCACTCGGCGAGATGGGCTTCAATGTATTGAACTTCTGCATCCAGGACTCTCCACGTCGTGCTCACTCTATCGCAGCACAGGGTGGTATCAATGCAGCCAAGTGCTATCAGAATGACGGTGACTCAGTATATCGCCTCTTCTATGATACAGTAAAGGGCGGTGACTACCGTGCACGTGAGGCTAACGTATATCGTCTTGCAGAGGTATCAAATAATATCATCGACCAGTGCGTGGCACAGGGTGTACCATTCGCACGTGAGTACGGCGGTATGCTTGCTAACCGTTCATTCGGTGGAGCACAGGTATCACGTACATTCTATGCAAAGGGACAGACTGGTCAGCAGTTGCTTCTCGGTGCTTACTCTTCACTCATGTGCCAGGTTCACGCTGGCAAGGTAAAGCTCTTTACCCGCTATGAGATGGAAGACATAGTAATCATCGACGGCCGTGCTCGCGGTATCATCGCCAAGAACCTTATTACCGGCAAGCTCGAGCGCTTCTCTGCAAACGCAGTAGTAATCGCTACTGGTGGTTACGGAAACGCTTACTTCCTCTCTACCAACGCTATGGGATGTAACTGTACAGCAGCTGTTCAGTGCTACCGTAAGGGCGCTATGTTCGCTAACCCTTCTTACGTACAGATTCACCCTACATGTATTCCAGTGCATGGTGAAAACCAGTCTAAGCTTACCCTTATGTCTGAGTCACTCCGTAACGACGGCCGTATCTGGGTACCAAAGAAGCTTGAGGACGCAAAGGCTCTCCAGGCAGGCACCAAGCAGGGCTGGGATATCCCAGAGCAGGATCGTGACTACTATCTCGAGCGTCGCTACCCAGCATTCGGTAACCTCGTGCCACGTGACGTTGCATCACGTGCCGCCAAGGAGCGTTGCGACAAGGGCTTCGGCGTAAACAACACCGGTCTTGCTGTATTCCTCGACTTCTCTGAGTCAATCCAGCGCCTCGGTCTCGACGAAATCCGCCAGCGTTACGGCAACCTCTTTGATATGTATGAGGAAATCACTGACGTAAACCCAGGCGAGTTCGTACGCTCAGAGGGTGGTTTCGACTACTACAAGCCAATGATGATCTTCCCAGCTATCCACTATACCATGGGCGGTATCTGGGTGGACTACGAGCTTATGACCACAATCCCAGGCCTCTTCGCTATCGGTGAGTGTAACTTCTCTGACCACGGTGCAAACCGTCTCGGTGCTTCCGCTCTCATGCAGGGTCTTGCTGATGGTTACTTCGTACTCCCTTACACTATCCAGAACTACCTCGCTGACCAGTCTATCTGGCCACGTCTCTCTACTGATATGCCAGAGTTTGCAGAGGCAGAGAAGGCAGTTGACGCAGAGCTCACACGTCTGCTCAACATCCAGGGCAAGCGTTCCGTTGACTCTATCCACAAGGAGCTCGGTCACATCCTCTGGGAGCATGTAGGTATGGGTCGTACCAAGGAAGGACTTGAGGAAGGCTTGAAGCTCATGAAGGAGCTCCGCAAGGAATTCAACACCAACCTCTTCGTGCCAGGCACCAAGGAAGGTCTCAACGTAGAGCTTGACAAGGCTATCCACCTCCGCGACTTCATCATCATGGGTGAGCTCATCGCTTACGACGCCCTCCACCGTGAGGAGTCTTGTGGCGGTCACTTCCGTGAGGAGCACCAGACAGAGGAAGGCGAGGCAAAGCGTGATGACGAGCACTTCTTCTACGTAGGCGCTTGGGAATACCAGGGCAACGACGAGACAGCTCCAGTCCTCGTGAAGGAACCACTTGAGTATGAGATAATCAAGGTTCAGACTAGAAATTATAAGAACTAATAAATGGTTTTTATAAAATATCAATAAACAAAAATATATAAATATAATAAAAAGTGGAATATCTGACACTGACCGATAAAATCCTAAAGGAGAAGTTGAGGAGATTCGTTTACTCAACAATCGGTTGCTGTCAAGCAGTACATATAGAAAAAGGAGCAGAATTGACAGAGTATATCTATCAGGATTGCCTTGAGATAGCTTTGGCACAAGAGGATATCCCCTTCGAAAGGGAATTCCATTTTCATCCTTCTTTCAGAGGGATTGAGCTCAAGAGTTCCTTGAGAGTGGATTTCCTTATAAAGGATAAGATATTTCTCGAATGCAAGGCAATAGAGAAGATAGGCTTTCGCGAAAGAACGCAGCTGACGAACTATATGCGCAATGCGGGAATAAGAATAGGAATATTATATAATTTCGCTCCAGTATTCGCTCAATGCGAGAAGTTTTATCTCGATATAGAAAGCGATACAATATATTATTTTTGATTATTTTTATTTATTGATATTTGATAAAACAACCCAAAACCATATAACAAACAATGGCAAACATTTCATTCACAATAAAATATTGGAAGCAGAATGGCCCAAAGGAAAAGGGACATTTCGAACAGCGTGAGATGAAGAATATCCCAGACGATACTTCATTCCTTGAAATGCTCGATATGCTCAATGAGCAGTTGATCAACGAAGGCAAGGAGCCATTCGTATTCGATCACGACTGCCGCGAGGGCATCTGCGGTATGTGCTCACTCTATATCAACGGTACACCACACGGTAAGACCGAGCAGGGAGCAACAACATGTCAGTTGTATATGCGTCGTTTCCACGACGGAGAGATCATCACCGTAGAGCCTTGGCGCTCTGCTGGCTTCCCTATCATCAAGGACTGTATGGTAGATCGCTCTGCATTCGATAAGATTATCGCTGCTGGTGGCTACAACACTATCCGCACAGGTCAGGCTCAGGACGCTAACGCTATCCTCATCCCTAAGCAGAATGCTGACGAGGCTATGGACTGCGCTACATGTATCGGTTGCGGTGCTTGCGTAGCAGCATGTAAGAACGGTTCGGCTATGCTCTTCCTTTCATCTAAGGTAAGCCAGCTCGCACTCCTCCCACAGGGTCGCCCTGAGGCTGCTAAGCGTGCTAAGGCTATGATCGCCAAGATGGATGAGCTCGGCTTCGGTAACTGTACTAACACACGTGCTTGTGAGGCTGTATGTCCAAAGAACGAGTCTATCGCCAACATCGCTCGCCTCAACCGTGAGTACATCTGCGCTAAGCTCGCTGACTAAATTGTGGTTTAGTTGTTTAGTGGTTTGGTTGTTTAGTTGTTTGGTTGTTTAGTTGTTTGGTGGTTAGCCGCCACTGTGCCAACGGCTTTTACCGTTGGATACCAACAAAACAACAAGCCAACAAGCCAACAAAACAACATAATAATAAAATCCCCCATTTCATTTCCGTAGCCCCGCAAAGGCGAAAGATAATGGAGTGGGGGGTTAAAATATCCAAGGAAAAGTTTGGGAAATAGAAAAACTTTGATTACTTTTGCAAGAGATTAAATGTAAATAATACAACACAGAGCGGCGCACGAAAAGCCTGAAGTGCAGGCTAAAGACTTGATATTGACACCGCTAAAGTTATACTGACCTTACTGAAAATGGACGAATAGAGCTCGAAAGTAAACCTATATTACTAAATATTAAAACAAAAAATACCGTACAAACAATGTCGTGGCAGGATATAAAAGTTCCTTTTCCATCGACGAAACAGGATTCTCTCAATACGACAATGCTGGAATGTATTACGAAATCATAAACAAAAAAACAACATGCTGAATATCGCAAGGCTAATAATACTCATCTTTATCATTGCCTCTGTACCACCTGGAGCAGAAGCAAGGACTACTGATGTGCGATATTCTGAAGGCAAACCACTCATTTATGAGGACTCATGGAATATGCGACCGTTCTCCTTCATCAATAAGGATGGACAGCCGGACGGACTCCATGTGGAACTCGTAAAGACCATACTCACCCAGCTCCAGATACCTTATAAGATAAATCTGCGCCCTTCTGCCGACAAAGGACTCGACATAAAAAACGGCAAAGCCGACCTCTCCATCGTTATGAAGAGTGATTACAATGCGCAATATGGGCAGCTTGGCAAGTCCGGCATCATCACTTTCCATGGAGCCATCCTCGCTCCCACAAGAGACTCCCTCACAAGAGTAACCCTCGAACAGCTCTACAACCTCCGTTTCTACGTCCATAAAGGCAGTTCTTCCCAGCGTTACCTCTCGCGCCACGGCTATGATTACGCCATGACAAAGATCGATGACATGGACCAAGTGGCAGTGGATATGGCGGTGTCAGACAGTGGAAAGGTAATCTGGAACTCCGTTTCGCTCAATTATCTCAAACGCAAATATAATCTCCAAGATTTCTCTATAGGCTCCGTGGATGTCCCTATTGGCGAATCCTGCTTCCTCTCCAATGATGAAAAACTCCTCACACGCATCGACAGTGTACTCGCAGTGATGCGTGAAAACCATGAATTTGACGCCATAATCGACAAATGGCTCTACCCGGAAAAGGAGGAAAAGACCATCCCTCTCGTATGGATGATAGTGGAATATGTCGTTGCCATCTTCATCATCGTCGTGCTGGCGGCTGTCGTCATAGTGCATTTCAAGCGCAAAAAGGCGCGTATAAAGCTCCGTGACACCATTTTGCAGCTATCCCTGGTCAATCATGCCAACAAGATAAAAGTATGGGTCTATAACCCCGTTACGGGCAAATACTCATGGATGGACAAGCATGGTGACACCGGACGACAATACACCACCTTCGAGTTCTCGCTATTCTATCCAAAGGATGAGTTTGAGAAAATCAATCAGAAAGTCGCTGCATTGCTCAGAGGTGACGCAGCTTCCATCGTAATGCAGGTCAAAGGATATTGCCTTTCAGACATAAACAAGGTGCTCGACATCGAGCTAAGCATGAGAATAATGCGCGATGGATACAGGCATATCAAGTGCATCATCGGCATACAGCGTGACATCACCGAGGGAACGGCAAAGCTCAAGAGCAAGCGCGAGAAAGCATTCCTCGGCAATACGCTCTTCCAGGTAGGAGTATCATGTCTCTACAGATTCGATGCCGACGGCAATCTCGTCTCCATAAACCCTGCCGCCTGCGCATTGATGGGCGTCAATACCCCAGAAGAAGCATTGCAAAAGGGCATAAATATCCATCATCTCAAGCTCTTCTCCGAGGCACAACTCGCCTCCACAGAGATGGTGACGCTGACAGACAATATAGAGCTCAGCGACAGTCCTGACGGCTTTATCCTCGTCGATAAGGGCAGAAGGCAGACAGAAGCCGTCTTCTATTACAGGGCTTCCTTGCAGCGCATCATCGACAAGGTGGGCAATACGCAGAACTTTATCCTAAGTCTTACAGATATAAGTGACCTGATGGGCAAGAAGCAACTGGCGCAGAAGCTTGCAGAAGACAGCGAGAGACTGCTCAAGGAAATCAATAAGCACTCCGCTTATCTCGACTATACCCTTACCATCGGCGGCACAAGAATGGCGAAATATGACCCTAAGATCAAGGTCGTCAGCACGACAAGGATGGATGAAAAGCATCCTATGACCCTGTCACAGCTGCAGATGCTCTCGAAATGCTCTTACGAATCGTTGCCGGAACTCTTCCGTATCTTCACCTTGATGGACAGCTATACCGATGAAAATGTGTCTGCAAACTACCGCACCACCACGCATTACTGCAACGATGGCTACAGGAATGTCCACATTGAGATGCAGCCTGTCCACGACAAAGATGGCAAGGTATGCCTCTATATCGGCATTCTCACCGACATCACCGACCTCGTGGAGTCGCAGCAGAAGCTCAGAGAGGAGACGTCCCTCGCCAAAGAGACCGACACGCTGAAGCAGAATTTCATAAATAATATGTCATACCGTGTCCGTACTCCGCTCATAGGAATGGCTAAAAGCATAGAACTCATGGCAGAGACTGACGACAAGACCGTAGAGCAAGGCTTGCTGTCGAAGGTCAGCGACAATGTCTCTCGCCTGCTTTACCTTATGGACGACACGCTCTTCCTCTCCCGTATCGATGCAGGAATGATGAAGGAATACCCTACAGACGTCGATTTCAATAAGTTCGTCTCAGATGCTTTCCATGAGACGGTGGAGAAATATCGCAGCGAAAAGGTGGAGTATATCGTCGAGATCAGCGAAAACAGCCTCATGGTGCATATTGATGCCACGCTCATTCGCCGAGTAATCACCGAGACGGTGGCGCTCTTTGCCCGCTTCGTCTCCTCCGGAATGCTCCGTCTGAGGTATATGTATCGCCGTGAGTCCATTGGCATAGTAGTGGAATCTCCCGATTATGTCATTTCAAAGGCATCGCTTGACCATATCTTCCAGCCTCACCTTATCGACAATCTGCAGTCCTCTTCCGAGGACATCTCAGGTCTGGAGATGGCGATAGTCAAGTCTATCCTCACCCTTCTCCACGGCACCATCGACTTCGATTCAAAGCCGGGACACGGCACTTCCGCCCTGATTATCTTCCCTGTGAAGGCAGTTTAGCCCCCCTCCCGTCCCCCCTGGGGGATGATAGGTTACGCTCTCCGCTTGGGGTTTCTAATTGCGTCAGTGCGATTTTTCACTCTTCACTTTTCACTAAAAAATGTAACTCCCATTCTTCATTCTTCATTCTTCATTTAATAACCGCGTCAGCGCGATTTTTCACTCTTCACTTTTCACTCTTCACTAAAAAAAATAAAATAAAATGAAGCACCTCCTGACATACACCGCAATAGCACTGCTCATCCTCCTGATGGGCAGCAGGAAGGCGTGTGCCCAGGAGAACTTAGCAGAGATGTTCACCCTCAATGCCGACCAGGAGTCAGTCACGCCAGCATCCCCTTCCACGCAGCCGCTCGGCATAAGATACACCAAGAAGCATCCACTCATCATCGTCGCCGACTGGGGATTCCCACCTTATACCTATACGGATGAAAACGGTTCGCCGATGGGATTTCAGATTGACGTCATACATGAGATATTCGACCGCATCCACATACCGTACGAGATACATCCTATGGAGTGGCAAAAAGCCAAAGAGCAGGTAGCGTCAGGCAAGGCACACCTCATGATGGATGTGATGAAGGATGATGAAGACCGCAATCTGGCATACGGCAACCGCTCCTTCTGCCCATACTATGTAGGCATAGCATATACCTCCAACAGCCGGAGCGTGCAGAAACTCTCTGACCTTCTCCCCACCGACACGCTGGCAATGATGCCCTCCGGCTTCGTGGATGACTACTTCAAGCATCAATACACCAAGCCTGCATTCCATATCATGTACCTCAGTAGGGAGAAAATAGGCGAATGGCTTGATGGTGGTGACAGCAGATACTATATCTGGGGCGAACGTACACTCACCGATTATGCACGCTCCTACTATAACGGACCCGACATGCACGTCAACCGTCTCATTGACTTCCCGGATGGCTCATTCCGATTCTACAGCACCGACAAGCAGCTCCTCAAAGAGCTTGACCTCATATACGACCGCCTGGAGAAAAGCAATATCATATCCCAGACGCAGCAGAAATGGCTCGATGAACACTTCGAAGACGACAATGACTACGAGCGTCTCAACATCATTGCCGCCATTGCCGTCATTGTGCTCATATTCGTGTTCCTCGTCTTCTTCTTCGTCTTTGTGGCAAGGGGCAACTCTCTCATCGAGGAATTACGCCAGGAGTATCTCTTCATCTTGGATATGTCATTGGCATTGTCCGATTGTGACGTCATTGCCTGCGATGTAAAGCGTCATTGCGTCCGCAATATCCACGGCAATATCTTCCCCGACGGGGAAATCACCTTGCAGGAATATCAGGGGAGAATACATCCTGACGACCTCCAGATAGAGAATGATGTCCGCGCCCAAGTGGACAACGGAGCATCCGAAATGCCTGTCGTAACCTTCCGAATGCGCCATTATGGCAAGGGAGATGAATACCGCAGTCTCGAATCCTGCTCCACAATCCTGCATGATCTACATGACCATCCTGACACTGTCTTCATCGCTTTCACTGATATCACCGACCATATCCGTGAGGAAGAAGCGCTCGAATACGTCGAAGTGACTTTCTCCAAGGTATTCGATGAGACTGATGCCATCATCTCTTTCTACGACCTGAACGGCACGATGAGACTCAACAACAACAATGCCGAGCGCCTTTTCTTCCCACGAGGAAGGAATGAAAGCGCCAATTTCATGCAGAGCACGCGACTTTTCGACCTGCCTTTCTTCCGTGGACGCGACTTCGATCTCGTCAATGAAGAGGAGGTATATGCCTGCAACTGCGCCGACATTGCCGGCATGAAGGATGCACACTACGTGGAATACCGCGTACGTCATGTCAATGACAGCAATGGCAAGCATATCGGATATGTGGTGATAGGATTCCATAGATATGAGGAAAGAAGCATTGACGTGGAATGCAAGAGGCTCCAGCGCCTGGTCGAACAGCGTGCCGCAGCACTCGAAGAGGTAAAGACCTCCATGCGCTTTGTCATGGAAAAGAGCCGCATCACGCCATTCCAATACACCAAAGAGAGCGACCGCATGGCGTTTGCACCCGACCGAGAGCATTACGATTTCCTCATGACGGGCGAGGAATATCAGTCCACTTTCATCATCGATGGCGACGAAGACGTCGATACATGGTCGGTCGATGAGATGCTTGAGAGCAAGGGCGCTTATCATGCTATACGTAAGTTGCGCTCATTCTGTGGCGAGAAATACGACTCTCCGCATTGGTTTTCCATCAATTCCATACCAGAATATGATGACAATGGCACAGTCGTCGGAGGATTCGGACTCGCCAAGGACATCACGAGTCATATCCTTATCCAGAAGAATCTACGTAAGGAGACCGAGAAAGCACGCGACAGCGTAAGGCAGAAGTCGCTCTTCATGGCTAATATGACCCACGAATTGCGTACACCGCTCAATGCCATCAATGGCTTCGCAGACCTTCTCAAGGTGGCAGAAGACGACTCGCAGAAGGAAGAATACCTCGAAATAATGCGCCAAAACTGCCATTTCCTCATCCGATTGATGGATAATATCGTGCAGCTCTCGATGATGGACACCAGCGGATTGACCGTCAAACGTGAGCAGACAGAGATATATTCTGCCCTCCGCAAAGCCTGCCAGAGCCTCTTCAGCGAGTATCCACTGCAGGAAGGCGTCAGCTATCAGCTCGATATTCCCGAGGGAGAACTATCTCTGAACGTCGATTTCCGATATATCATGCGCATCCTGGAGGAACTGGTCAGCAACGCTTCAAAATACACTTCCAGAGGCACTGTGACCGTAGCGTGCCGCTATATCTATGGCATATTGACCATATCATGCAGTGACACCGGCTGCGGCATACCGTCAGACAAGACAGAAGCCGTCTTCCAGCGCTTCGTAAAGCTCAATGAGTTTGTACCAGGCACAGGTCTCGGACTCGTAGTGGCAAAGAATATAGCACACCATATAGGTGGCTCCCTCACCCTGCAGTCGGTCGAAGGAGAGTGCAGTATCTTCACTTTCACGCTCCCTGTGGAAAGAATAAAGGATGAATATGGAGAACAATAGCAATAAGGACCTGACACTGTTCAGACGCTTCACCAGATGGGTCTCACGACGCTTGCCGAAGGAGGAAGGCGTTTTAGACAAGAGGAGGAAGTGTCTCGGGGCATGGTATGTCGCTATCCTGACGCTTGGTATCCTCACCGAACTGCTGGAACTGTCAGGCGCGTTTGACATATTCTTCAAGTGCTCCAATGCCACGATGCTCGTATTGATGTACGTATGGGTGACGCTATACTGCACCCGGCGCATCTCCGTCCTCAATTTTGTCTCGCTCCTGAGCGTCACCACGCAGGTGTTCATAGCCTTGGACACCATCTACAGCGTCCTCGTCCCCACGGTGCAGGATGCCGTTATGGTGACTTACGTCAATCTGCTTATCCTCACGGCGAACATCATGTTCTGCCTGTCCACCTACCAGTCGGTAGCCACACAGGTGAATGTGGTCATAGCATTGGGCACCACAGTGACGTGCATGGTCATCGCCTACGACAGAATCATCTCGCAGTATATCATCATGGTGGTGATGGTGTTCATCTTCATCAGCCTTCTCGGGCTCTTCATCTCGCGTATCTCAAGCCAGCTGCAGGAAGAAAACGCTGCCATAAAGCGTAGCGAAGAGGAACTCATGCACATCCTCATGCTCGACAAAGACCAGATGGACTGCATCAACCGACTCGCTAAAAAGGAATACACAGAGGAAGAGATGAAGACAGTATTCGAACAGTTTAGCGAGCGATCACAGCGTTATATCCTCGAAAATGTGACCAAATACATCAATGAGCAGACCTACACCAAGGACATCATCGAGAAGGCTTTCCCCGAACTAACGCCTTCAGAGCGTGACATCGCCCAGCTCATCCTCAAAGGATATAAGCTCAGCGGCATCTGCACGCTGCTCGAAAAGTCGGAAGCCAACATCAATACTCAGCGCACAAACATCCGCCGCAAGCTCTCCCTCACCTCCTCCGACCATCTCCTTGACGCTCTGCAGGAGCGTATGCACAGGCTTGGTAATACTCAGTAGATTGGGTGGATGCTTTGCTCTGATGTCGGTTGTTGGTTGTTGGTAAGTAGCTTTGGCTGGAAGCCAATACCGAGCGCAGCGAGAGTAACCCGGGACGCAGTCTCGGGATATAAAGAATAACAAAAAAGAGCTGTCTGGAAGACAGTACCTTATATATGCGTGGATAGAGATGCATATCATTGCATTATTCCGCTTTTTGGTACTGTCTTCCAGACAGCTGTATGTATGTCTTCATATATCCCGAGACTGTGTCCCGGGTTACTCTCGCTTTGCTCGGTATTGTCTTCCAGACATAGTTTGTTGTCTGGTTGTTTTGTTGTTTTGTTGTTTTGTTGTCTTGTTGTTTAGTTGTTTGTCTTTGAGTAAAACATCAATATAAAAAAACAAAAAAGATATATTTATTTATTTTTATTTATTGATATTTTATTCCTCAACCAAACAACAAGAAAAAACTAATTCTCAAAGTAATAGATGAAGATGGCGATGCCCTCGATAGCCTTCTTGCCAGTCTCCTTCACGTTCATAGTAAACTTCACCTCGGTCTTTACAGCGCCGCGGAGGTTTTGGATGCTCTGCAGTTTGGTGGTGAGGCTGATGCTCTGACCGGAGAGGACAGGCTGACCGAACTTCATCTTGTCGATGCCATAGTTGACAAGCATCTTCACATTGCGTACATCCACAATCTGATTCCAGAGGTATGGCAACACAGAGAGGGTGAGGTAACCGTGGGCGATAGTGGTGCCAAACTGGCTTTCAGTCTTGGCACGCTCTGTGTCCACGTGAATCCACTGGTGGTCGAGAGTAGCGTCAGCGAAGAGGTTGATGCGTTCCTGAGTCAGTTCGATAAAGTCTGATGTGCCGAGGATCTGACCTTCGTGGCTTGCAAACTCCTCGTAGTTGTTGATAATCAATTTTTCCATTCGTTTATTATAATTATTTGTTATTCCATGTTAGTACCCCAAAGACAGGTATTCAATTTGCAAAAATACTAATAAAAAAGCGGATAGTCAAGCATAATGCCCTATTTTTTCATTTGCCATCATTATTTGTCGGTATTTTTCATATACCGAAGCGAGATTATCCTATTATTCCTACCTAAGAAACACATTTTTTTACTAACTTTGCATCGCAAACAAATGCCGCCACGCAGCAACACTTCCGGCAGTATATCCCAACAGTCCGCCACTGTGTTGCCCGCGTTACCGGGCAATAAAATCAGCAATCACAATATGACCCTAAGAGAACTGACAATATCCCGATCAGCAATAGTGACCAGAGTAGGAGGCGAAGGCTCCCTCCGCCAGCACTTCCTCGATATGGGAATCATCCCAGGCTCTGTCCTGACACTCAAGAAATATGCCCCTATGGGCGACCCGATGCAGCTCCTCGTAGCCCCTTCTGCCGGCAATGACCCTGCAAAGGCTATGGAGATGGAAGGCTATGAGCTGACCCTGCGCCTCGCTGACGCTGAGAAGATTGACATACAGCCCATCGACCTCAAAGCCGGCAAAACGGCTCCTACTATCAGTATTGCGGTGAAACTGCAACCTTCACGCTCCAATCACCCTGGCATAGGTGAGCCGGGAATGTACCACGATCCTACGCATGAGACACCGCTTCCGGAGGGCGAGACCCTCACTTTCGCCCTTGTGGGCAACCAGAACTGTGGCAAGACGACGCTCTTCAATCAGCTTACCGGCGCCAATCAGCACGTGGGAAACTTCCCAGGTGTCACCGTTGATAGAAAAAACGGTTCCATACGTGGGCATAAGGACACCGACGTCACTGACCTGCCAGGCATCTACAGTCTCTCGCCTTACACCAGCGAAGAGGTGGTAAGCCGTAATTTCATACTCAATGACCGTCCGCGATGTATCATCAATATCGTGGATGCTAATAATATAGAGCGTAATCTCTACCTCACTATGCAGCTCATGGAGCTGGATATGCCTATAGTCCTTGCCATCAATATGATGGATGAACTGGAAGGCAACGGCGGAGGTATCGATATCAATGTCATGGAGTCGATGCTCGGAATCCCTGTAGTGCCTATCTCCGCGGCTAAGAATGAGGGTATCTCCGAACTGATAGAACATGCCGTACACATCGCTCGCTTTCAGGAAAGCCCTGCCATACAGGACTTCTGCTCGAAGGATGACAATGGAGGCGCAGTGCATCGCTGCCTTCACGCTATCATGCACTTTATCGAAGACCATGCTAAAGCGGCGGGAATACCTATCCGCTTTGCTGCCGCAAAACTCGTGGAGGGCGACTCTCTCATCGTCGATGCGCTGAAACTCTCTGCCAATGAGCAGGAGACCATCGAGCATATCCTCTGCCAGATGGAGGAGGAGCGTGGGCTCGACCGCGCTGCTGCAATGGCAGATATGCGATTCTCCTTCATAACGCGCCTCTGCAGCCTTTCTGTCAAGCATCCTAAGGAGAGCAAGGAGCATCGCCGTTCGGAGCGTATTGACGCCATCCTGACGGGAAAATACACCGCTATCCCTGCCTTCCTCGGCATAATGATGATGATATTCTGGCTCACCTTCGATGTGATAGGAGGCAATTTGCAGACCTTGCTTGAGGAAGGCATCGACTGGTTTACGCAAGTATCGGATGAGGCTATGGTCAGTTGGCAAGTCAATGACGCCGTGCGCTCGCTCATCATCGACGGAGTATATGCCGGAGTAGGCACCGTGGCATCCTTTGTCCCAATCATCGTGACCCTCTTCTTCTTCCTCTCCATGCTGGAAGACTCTGGCTATATGGCGCGTATCGCCTTCGTGATGGATCGTCCGTTGCGCCGTCTCGGACTCTCAGGCAGGTCCATAGTGCCATTGCTTATCGGTTTCGGATGCTCCGTGCCGGCTGTCATGTCCAGTCGCACATTGCCCTCAATGCGTGACCGCAGGCTAACAGTCATGCTGACACCGTTTATGTCCTGCACCGCCAAACTGCCTATCTATGCCTTCTTCTGCGCCGTCTTCTTCCCTGGAAAAGCCGCTTTGGTGATGATAGGGCTGTATCTCCTTGGCATAGTGAGCGGAATAATCGTGGCGCTCGTGCTCAAGCATACCGCCTTCAGAGGCGAGGCGATACCATTCGTTATGGAGTTGCCAAACTATCGTATGCCGTCCGCCCGTTCCACTATGATGCTCCTTTGGGAGAAGACGAGCGACTTCCTCCAGCGTGCTTTCACCGTCATCTTCATGGCTACCATCGTGATATGGTTCCTTCAGAGTTTCGGTTTCCATCTGCAACTGGTGGATAATCCTGACGACAGCATCTTGGGAATCATAGCCAATTTCATCTCTCCGGTCTTCTCACCGCTTGGCTTTGGCGACTGGCGCATCTGCACATCGCTTATCTCCGGCTTCCTTGCCAAGGAGAGCGTGGTGAGCACATTGAGCGTACTCTTCGGCACAGGAGTGAGCATCAGCAGCATCCTGACCACCTCCGCTGCGGCATCCCTCCTCGTCTTCTGCCTGCTCTACACTCCTTGTGTCGCAGCAGTAGCATCCATCCGTCGTGAACTTGGCACTCGCTACGCCTTTTTCATCGTCATAGGGCAGTGCCTCATCGCTTACCTCTTTGCATTCTTCGCTTATGTGATATTTTAGGAGACCCCCTCTTATCCCCCTGTAGGGGGAAGCTGGTTACGTTCTCCGCTTGCGTCTCCGCCCCTGTGTCAGCCGCGTTATCGGCTGACGTGAATTAGATGTCGCAACGGCATTCGTAATATGATTAAAACAAAAGAACAATGAACACAATAAGCCTCCTTCTCCTATCAATAGTAGTCGCTGCCTTCCTCATAGTGGCTTATCGCTATTTCTTCCAGAAGAAAGGGCGTAAGAGCTGCTGTGACACTGGTTCAGATCATTGTTCCGACCATTGTTCCGGTTGTGCAGGTTGCGCCCTCCACGATGCCTGCAAGAGGAACAGTTAAAATGAAGAATGAAGAATGCGGATTACGTATTTCGGCTTGAGTTACCGCAACCGCGTCAGCGCATTATAATAATTCATAATTCATAATTCACAATGCGAAACAATCAAACGACAAGACAAAGCCACTGTGTTGCCCGCGTTACCGGGCAATATAAGAAAAAAGCTTTGTCTGGAAGACAATACCGAGCGTATCGAGAGTAACCCGGGACGAAGTCTCGGGATTATGACTGATGTGTAGATTGCTGTCTGGAAGACAGTACCAGACATATCATCATGTGCTCATCGCTATGCGACGACCACAAGCGTTCAAAGAGAAACACGGATAACACCGATGCAATGGATCTGTTCTTTCACGGATGAAGCCCCCCTCCTGTCCCCCTTGGGGGATGAAAGGTTAGGCACTGGCTACTTGGGTCTCAAGCTGACAATCTGTAATCAAAGAAAAGCCCTTCCGTAAAGGGGTCGGGGAGTGCTCATAATCTGCCAAACCGTGTTAAAAAAGTGGGCATTTGGCAGAATATAGTATATTATATTTTGCCAAACGCTGCCTTTTTTGTATCTTTGTGGCAAAATATAGCATAATTATGAGTAAGATAATAGGTAGAAAACATGAGATTGAGGAACTGGAAAGGCTATATGACAGCGATAGACCTGAGTTCGTCGCTATATATGGCAGAAGGCGAGTAGGCAAGACCTTCCTCATCAAGCAGGCTCTGAAAGGCAGATTCACCTTCCAGCATACCGGCGTGTCGCCAGTGGACCAGAAGGATGAAAGGAACAGGATGAAGACCCAACTGGAAAGTTTCTATTTCTCTTTGCTCAACCATGGACTTGAGGGCTACCAGCAGCCAAAATCGTGGATGGAGGCATTTTTCCAGCTGATCCAGTTGCTGCAGTCGCAGGACAGGGGGCAGAGGATGGTCATATTCCTCGATGAACTGCCTTGGATGGATACTCCCCGCAGCCGTTTCCTCTCCGCTTTCGAGAGTTTCTGGAATGGATGGTGCAGCGGTCACGACAACATCATGCTGATAGTCTGTGGCAGTGCGACCTCATGGATACTGTCCAATCTCTCACGTAACAAAGGAGGGCTGTATGGCCGTCTCACCTGTCAGATAAAGCTGTCGCCATTTACTCTCAAGGAGTGTGAGGAGTATTTTGACCATGAGAACATCGAGATGTCCCGGTATGACATCCTGCAGACGTATATGGTATTTGGCGGACTGCCGTATTATCTCAGCTATTTCCGCAAGGGATATAGCTTTGAGAAAAATACTGACATGATACTTTTCGGGGCAAAACCGCGTCTGAACGATGAGTTCAACCGCCTCTTCAATGCCATTTTCACCAATGCGGAAGATTGCAAGAAGGTCATACGTCTGCTTACTACGCGCAATTACGGTTTCACGCGTGACGAGATATCCCAAGCCACGGGCATACCTTTCGGCGGTGGACTGACCGCTATGCTGGCATCATTGGAGGAAAGTGACTTCCTGATGCGCTACACTCCATACGGCAAGGGAGTGACAGAACACTACAAGCTGACAGATAATTTCTGCCTTTTCTGGATCAGATATGTGGATAGATATCAGCGGGAAGCCGCTTTCATGAATGACAACTGCACGTCAGGCATCATGAAATCATGGCGTGGCGTGGCTTTCGAACTGGTATGCTGGCAGCATATCAACCAGATAAAGCGGGCTCTGGAGATTGGGGGAGTGAGGACTTCCGTCTCTGCCTGGAACCTGAAAGGCACGGAGTCAAGTCGAGGTGCGCAGGTGGATATGGTCATATTGAGGGATGACAACATAGTGAACCTCTGCGAAATGAAATTTGCCACCGCTCCTTATTCCATCGACAAGGAGGAGGAACTGAAGATGATACACCGCGTGGAGGCGCTCAGCAGCACGTTGCCTGAAAGGAAAAAGGTGCATCTTACGCTGGTCACTACCTATGGGCTCCAGCATGGCAAGCATACCGGAAAGGTGCAGAAGATAATCCTTTCCGATGAATTATTTTCGTGATTTCGATGTTTTTTGGGAACATTTTTCAGAAAAGAGGATAATATAAGCCCCCTCATATCCCGTTGTGAGGGGGTATATGAGGGGGCTATAAGAAGGGGCTCCGCCACTGCATCAGCTGCATTGCCCAGTTGACGTGAGTCGGATGTCGCAACGGCGCAAGCCATTCTTCATTTATATTATGAAGCACTGCCCCTAAGTCGCCAGAGCGTATCCAGCTTCCCCCTACAGGGGGATAAGAGGGGGTCTTTGATACGAGAGGGGGTCTCCTTTTACTTCACCACCACTTTGTAAGTCTTGTTTCCGCGACGCACAAGGTTTATGCCGCGCTGAAGCTTTGTGCCGCGCTTGCCGTTGATGTCGAAGTATTCCGCCTTGACATTGCCGTTGATGGCATCGATGGAGGTAGGGGTCTTGAGAGTGAAGTAGCCAGTGGTGTAGTTGGCATAGCTGCTGTTCGTCTTGTTTTCATCATATTCTATTGCGCCCTTGAGTTTTAAGCATTCAGCGAACATATTATGATCCGATTCCACATTTGTCACGACAAACTTGTCGCTGGTATAGATGGTGGCCAGGGCTTGACATCCTTTAAACATAGATATCATAACCGTCACATTCTCAGTATTGAAATTTGATAGGTCGAGCGATGTGAGGGAAGAACAATTTTGGAACATGGCACTCATATATTCCACATTCTTGGAATCGAAAGAAGATATGTCGAGCGATGCGAGTTTTTCACAATTGCTGAACATAAAACTCATATCCATCACCTTCGCAGTATTGAAAGAAGAAATGTTGAGCGATTCGAGGGAAGTGCAGTTGCTGATCATACCACTCATATCTGTCACTTCCCCAGTATTGAAAGAAGAGAGGTCGAGCGATGTGAGGGAAGAGCAGCCGTAGAACATAGAACTCATATCCGTCACCTTCTCAGTATTGAAATGAGAGAGGTCGAGCGATGTGAGGGAAGAACAATTTTGGAACATGGCATTCATATATTCCACATTCTTGGAATCGAAAGAAGATATGTCGAGCGATGCGAGTTTTTCACAATTGTTGAACATAAAACTCATATCCGTCACCTTCTCAGAGTCGAAATGAGAGAGGTCGAGCGATGTGAGGGAAGAACATCCGTAGAACATAGCACTCATAATTGTCACCTCCTCTGTATTGAAATGAGAGAGGTCGAGCGATGTGAGGGAAGAGCAGTCGTAGAACATACCACTCATATCTGTCACATTCTCAGTATTGAAATGAGAAAGGTCGAGCGATGTGAGTTTTTCACATCCGTTGAACAGAGCACGCATATCCTCCACATTCTCAGTATTGAAATGAGAGAGGTCGAGCGATGTGAGGGAAGAGCAACTTTGGAACATGGCAGACATAGATTCTACATTCTTAGTATTGAAAGAAGATATGTCGAGCGATGCAAGTTTTTCACAATTGCTGAACATCCAACCCATATCCGTCACATCCTCTGTATTCAGATTGGAGATGCCTTCGATGTCAGTAAGGTCTTGGCAACCTTCAAACCAGCAATAGCAAGTTGTAGGTCTTGCCCCTGTAAAGGAAGGGTCGAACACCACCTTCTTGATGTTCTCTTTATTGCCCATCCAGCCTGGGAAGGCCGTTCCGGTATTCATCAGGTAAGCGCCGTTAGGCTTGTTGCCGTCATACTTGAATGTGAGCGTGCCCGTGGAAGAATCGAACACGGCATACGCTTCCGGCTGGGCACTCTGCGCCATCAATGTGGTGCCCCAGAAAGGCAGGCAAATCAATGCTGCCAGTAATAGCCTTGCGGCCTTGGGGAATGATAGGAGTAGATTTCTTTTCATGCGTGAAATGTTTTTATGATGTTATTATATTGTTTGAATTTTTGAAATATGTTTGCTTAGGTGAAATGCCGGTTTGCCGTTTGTCATGTTGCAGTTTCCAATGGATTTCACAAGACGGTTTTTACTTTTCGCGCCTTACAAAATTACAAAAATAATTATGAACTGCCAAAATCCTCCAGCCTCGCTTTCGTGTCTGTTTTCGTGTAAAAAATCCGTGAAATACCCTTTAAGTGACTGATTGATAAAGACATGGGGATTTTCGTTCCGGTATTGCCATTTGTTGTCTGTTTTTAGGAATCTCTTTGTTTTTCCTTAAAAATGAACATCCTTTTTAAGGGAATAGGAGTTTTTAGGTAATAGGGAATAGGTAAAAGGTAATAGGAGATTACCGAGCCCCCTCCTGTCCCCCCTCTGGGGGATGTGATAGGTCAGGCACTGGCTATTTGGGTCTCAAGTTGACAATCAGCAATAAAACATCAATAAATAAAAATAGACAAATATATTTTTTCCTGTTTTTTTCTTTATTTTTCTATATTGATGTTTTTTGAGCGTAGGCTCATGAGCATTCGGGAATATAGGATTGGGAAATCACCACCTGACGGGCTTATGAAACAGCATAAAATATCACCACTGGAACTATCTGAAAATCAAAGCCTTGCAATAGCATAGCTTTTGGAAGCCAAAAGCTATGCTATTACGAGGTAATAACTATGCTTTTGCAAGGCAATATCTATGGTGTTGTTTTGTTGTCTTGTTGTTTGGTTGGCAGTTTGTGCATTCAACTTAACCAACCACCAACAACCAACCACCAACAACCTATCATTATATATTTTTATTTATTGAAATTTTATTCCTCAACAATCAGACCACAAGTTTTGTCTGGAAGACAATACCGAGCGAAGCGAGAGTAACCCGGGACGCAGTCTCGGGATTAAAACAAAGGAGGGGGGAGCTGTCTGGAAGACAGTACCAAAAAGCGGAATAATGCAATGATACGCATCTCTATCTACGCATATACAAGGTACTGTCTTCCAGACAGCTCTTTTTTGTTATTCTTTATATCCCGAGACTTCGTCCCGGGTTACTCTCGCTACGCTCGGTATTAGCTTCCAGCCAAAGCTACCGACAACCGACAACCTACAACCAAATACCGACAACCTACAACCAACAACCTATCATTATATATTTTTATTTATTGATATTTTATTCCTCAACAATCAGAC
>SAMEA104315429__coassemble_647_pt1 | contig 22683 bp, 9 predicted proteins | sample SAMEA104315429__metabat2_high_PE_009 | metagenome-assembled genome bin SAMEA104315429 (sample SAMEA104315429) | gut metagenome | biome: Monkey gut; feature: monkey-associated habitat; material: faeces | place: China | collected 2013
CGAGTTATCCGTGATTGATTTTGAACGCGGCGAGCGAGCCAAAGGCGAGCGAGCAGATTGTATTTCGTCGAACTCACGTTAAATTAGACTATGCTTTATCTGATTGACATTACAAATATTATAGTCTTTCGTTCTCGTCAAGTTATTGAAAGCATCCATGAAACCAATTACAGATGAGTGTTAAGAGGTATTAGTATGGGGAATGATAAGTTTGTTTGGTAAAAAGAAAAAGTCGTATTTATGTTATAAACCAAACAATTATGTAAAAAATACACCAAATATTTTGTAGTTTCTAAAATAATTTGTACTTTTGCACCAGATTAAAACTAACTCGCTTATAACGATTGATTTCGAAGCTGACTGTATTGCTTGTCTCTGCTAAATGAAAGCAGTAGAATCTGATACAATAACTTGCAAAATCTACAGATATTAATTTAACTGATATAAACACTAACTAAATTTCTCGAAATTATGAAGAAACAACTACTCAGCATTGCATTGCTGTCTGCTGTTGTCTCAGGTGCTATGGCACATGAAATCGGAGCCAAGGTGTATAGCAACAGTGCACAATGGAAAATTACAGGTAAGAATCTTGTAACCAATGGTGATTTCTCAGACAACCAACTCACTGGATGGACGGCAATCGACGAGAGCATCAACAAACTGACAACATTCAGCGTGCTCGAAGGACAGGGAGCGAAAGGTGCCAACGAAATCAAGGTCAACGAAGGTCAGACAGCCCTCACCAACGGTATTTACCAGACTATCGCTATCCAGCAGGGTGGTACATACATCGTTTCCATGAAGGTGATGAACACCAAAGCCGCAGGTTTTACTGACTTCGACCTCACTGGTGCAAATACCAATTACATCAATGCTTATTATAACACTGACGGTGCACTCGCTACTGCAGATGGTAAAAATCTCTCTTATGGTGCTGGCGGAGTATGCGGTGGCTATACTTTCTCTTTCACTACTGATGAGTTTACTGAGGTCAATTTCCCAGTGCAGGCACCAGCAGACGGTCAGATTGTAATCGACCTCCGCGGACTTTCTGAGGGACTTGAAATCTGTGATGTTACCTGTCAGGCTGCAGAACAGATATATGACACACGTATCCCAAAGAAGCGTATCGCTTACATCAATAGCGTACTCAAGAGTTATGATTTCTCAAATAAAGATAGCTATGCAGATCTTCAAGAGGCAATCACAGACGTTGAGACACTGACTCCTGATGACGCAGACGAAGATTATAAATCTGCAATGGAGAATCTTGACCTGATGTGGGATGGATTTGTAACAGCCAACTTCTCCAATGTGCTTAACAGCATCAACACAGGTGCATCTGGTAACAATTCTGCAAACTGGGACAACTGGACTGGAGGGTTTAATAAGATGAGCGATGCTTCTGCTCAGAATAAAGTAAGCGGCTGGTCTTGGTCAACAGACCGTTGGTGTCACAAGACTGCAGCAACAAACTCACCTCTTCAGATTCAGTGGATGCGCAACTCTTCTGGCACTTGGGATAATATCGCAACCAATACCACAACTCTCGACAAGGGTACATACTTCTTCGGATTTCAGGGCGCTGGCGGCATGATGACTCTCAACAAGGATCGTTGGGCTCGTTCTCAGGCAAAGGAATGTGCTGAGACGTATGTCTTCTTCAATAATGATACCACAGACATGTTCCTCCTCCCTACCTCTAATGAAATGGCTTCAACTTATGGCAACGTAATCTATAAGTTTGAGGTTGCAGAGGACAATACACCTGTAACGTTCGGTATTCGTTGTAATATCGGTCAGGGACAAGTTGCAAAAGATGGTTTTGATGTAAATTTCTATCATCCAGTGCTCTATAAAGTGCTTGTAGAAGGCGAGCGAACACCAGAACAGAAGACTTATCTCGCTAACGTACAGACACAGATTGATGCCCTCAAGGGTCGTATCAAGGTAGCTGAAGACTATGTGGCTGAGACACAGAAAGAACTTCCTTGGGGTAAGGAAGACCTTAAGGCTGGTCTTGAAGAGGCAAAGAAGCGTCTTGCTGTATGGGATGCAATGAGTGAAGACGACCGCATCGCTACTATGAATGACTACTCAGCAGAATATGAAGCTACTCAGGCTCCTTACTATGTAGATGGTGCATACGTACTGAAAGATACCACATATATTGATAAGACAGAAAAGGCACTCCAGAATATTATCATGAATGCTGGTGTACGTTATCTCAACAACAACTTCATTACTCCGTTCGTAAACAAGAACGCTCCTCTTACAGATTTGGCTGTTGCTGTTGAAAATGCTAATGCAGTTTATAGTGAGCCAATAAACAACAGTGGTGATAAGGAAACGTTCAAGGCTGTGATTGATGCTGCTCAAGCTCTTTATAACACACAGCTTGTTGCTCCATATTCACAAGAGGTTGTCGATGCTCTTGTAGCAAAGAAGAAAGAACTCTCTCTTGCATCTGATGCTTTCATTGCTTCTGTAAAGAAAGACGTTATAGTTGATATAGATTTCTCTACTCCGGCACGTGAAATTCCAGCTACTGTCGAGGGTGAACTCTCTAAATACGCTATTGATGGTACAAAGGGAACAATGAACATTCTTGGTACATTCTCTGCTGAGATGCAGAACGATTGGAAACAGTTCGCTTACGGACAAGGTTTCAATGATTTGTGCACTGATGTCCTCTTCGTAGGTAAAGGCGCAGCAGAAGTGGATCTTGGTTATGAAGTAAAGGATAATGATGCAATCATTGCTTCATTTGATATCTGGTATGGTTACCTTGATAAGGCAGAGTTCGGTTTCTACTTCAAAGATGTTGATAATAATGATATAGCTTCTTTCTGCCGAAAGGCAGGTTCTGCAGCTACTGCTAATCTTTTAGGCTTAGATGAGAGTGCAGCTGCAATTTCTCAGGTAGGTGGTAGGAATAATGGTAATGTGCAAGGTAATATCTGCAAGGATAATAACAAGACTCATTTCGAGGTAACACTTAACTATGCTTCAAAGAATATGTTTGTTACTACAGTCAACAAGGCTGGCAAGAAGGTTATTCATCCTACAGTAGCTATGCCGGAGGGTGTAGGTAAAGCTACAAAACTCTACTTCAATTCTACTTATGGTAATGGAGAGCGTTGCTGCTGGCTTGACAATATCGTGATATCAGTTATCGGAGATGTTCCTTCTGGCATCGCTGACGTAACGACAGCAACCCAGAACGCTGCCAAGGCAGTCAAGAAGATTGAGAACGGACAGATCGTTATCGTAAAGAACGGCAAGAAGTACACCGTAGCAGGTGCACAGATCAAGTAATCCCGTCACTATAACATAAATGCAAGTCCCCCACTCCTGTCAAGAAATGGAGTGGGGGACTTGATGATTCTGATGATTTTTGTTTTTTGCTTATTTATGATAATCCAAGTATTTAGCTTAGGCTGGAAGCCTATACCGAGCGAAGCGAGAGTAACCCGGGACGAAGTCTCGGGATTAAAAAAATAAATACCAATACCTGTCTGGAAGACAGTACCTAAACAAAATCTTTCTTTTTTATTGTTATCTATAGAAAAACAAGCCAAAATTGAGCCCCTCACTCTTAAGAGTGGGGGAATTTAGTGTTAAATTTTTTTTTTTTAATGATTTATGCCGTAATCTCAATTTTTTTTAGTTACTTTGCACCTTGAAATAAAGCGACTAATAAAACTACTGACTTTTGATGTCATTTTTCGCTCTACTACTAAGAATAAAATATAACAGACAATATACTAATTTAACCAACTTATGAAGAAACTCTTTTTATGTGCGTCTTTTGCGTGCCTTGGACTCTTCTGCTCCTGTCAGAAAGATGAATTGGTGCCAGAAGATTCAAAGCCAGAATGGCTGGGTTCGAGCATTTATGAGGAACTTAAGTCGGCTACACACCTCACTGGTACGTTCGACACTTACCTCAGACTGGTGAAAGACCTCGGCTATGATGAAGTACTCTCACGAACCGGAAGTAAAACCATCTTCCCTGCTAATGATGATGCCTTCGCCCGCTTCTTTGCATCAAAGAATGCTTTTGGCGTGACATCCTATGAACAACTGACTCCTGCTATGAAGAAGCAACTGCTTTACAGCTCAATGCTGGACAATGCAATGCTTGCTTCTATGCTCTCTAACGTAAAGGCTGATGACAACAATGTAAGCCGCGGAGTTGCAGTAAAGCACGCTTCTAACATCTCTGTCATCGACTCAATCACTACGATCTACAACGGTGCACTCATGCCACAGGGTAACACCTACTGGGATGCTTACCGCACCAAAGGCATCAATGTGGTCTATGACGCTACAAAGCCAATGATTGTTCACTTCACTCGTGAACAGATGCTCAACAACAACATCACCACAACAGGAACTGATTGCGACTTCTCAATCATCCGTGGAGAAAAGGTGGGCACCAACATTGCAAACTCTGACACTGCCTATATCTTCCAGACAAGAATCATAAATCAGGACGTAACCTGTCAGAATGGATATGTGCATCAGGTCAATGACGTAATCCTCAATCCAGGAAACATCGGTCAGGTGCTCCGTTCAGAAGGCAATACAAAGCTCTTCTCCCGCATCGTCGATTATCATTGCGCCCCTTATTACAACGCTATAACCACCAATGATTACAACTCTTGGGCACGTCAGAACGGCGAAGCAACTATCGACTCCATCTTTGAAGTACGCTATTTCGCTTCTGCTCACTCACAGGACGGCAGACCAAATGTGCTCGACCCTTCAGGAAATCCAGTGGCTGCAAACCATCGTCTCAATTGGGACTTGGGATGGAATCAGTATTATCCATCATCCACTTCAGCACTTGCACTCGCTGATATGGGCGCTATCCTTGCTCCGACAGACAAGGCAATGGAGGAATACTTCTGTAATGGCGGCGGTGGAGCTTACTTTATCGAGCTTTATGGCGACCCTGTGCTCAAGTATCAGAATACACCTGAGAACCTTCCTGCCAATCTCGACGCAATGTTCAAGAATGACCCTAACGGCATTCTCACCAGTTTCGTAAACAATCTGATGCAGGGTTCATTCGTCACCACCACACCAAGCAAGTTCGGTACCATCACCAATCAGGGTTCAGGAGACTTCATGGGACTCCTCGTTTCCGACCTCAACATCACAGAAGATGGCAAATATGATGTCGCAATCGCAAACAATGGTGTCATATATAAGATAGCTTCAATGATTGCACCAGATATGTATCAGTCAGTGCTCGGTCCGGCTGTAACATATCCAGAGCTCTCTATCATGGGTGAGTTTGCTTCAGATAAAACTTCAGGCGCTACATCATCTAAGTTTGGAGCTGACCTCTACTACTATCTCATGGCAATGAAGGCAAACTATCTGTTCTTCATCCCTACAAATGAGTCAATGACTAAATGCTATATTGACCCAGTGTCATTGGGCTCTACTCAGCCACGAGCACTCGAATTCTACACACATTCAGAGAAGATTCCAGGAACAGAACGCTATCAGGATTACTATGGAGTACGTCTCCATCAGGTCACTTTCGATAAGGATGGCAAGGCAACCATCAATCCTACACACTACAATGAGATAGCAAATATCGAGTCAAAGAATCCTTCTGAATATGCTTCTCAGGTCTATGACCTCCTCAATTACAACACTGTAGTGCTCGATGCAGGAAAGGATCCTTCAGAAAATGAGTACTTCCTCACCAAGCATGGCTGCGCTATCCGCATCAAGGACTTCGCTGAAAGCGGTGGTAACTTCACCGGAAAGATATATGGCGGAGCACAGATAGACAATGGCATAGAGCCTGCAGTCATCGAAAAGGGATGGAAAGAAAAGAACGGTTGGGCTTTCCAGGTGGACGGACTTATCCAGCCTTCACTCACAAGTGTCTATGGACTTCTCAATAAGAACAGCGACCGCTTTACACAGTTCCTTGACCTCTGCGGCATCTTCGAGAATCAGGACCTCCTCACTTTCGCAGGAATCGAGGCAACAGCAGAAATCGGAACACCTCCACAGGAGCGCTATTTCGTCTTCTCAAACAAGAAGGGCAAGGCTCTCGACAATAATATCAATTTCTTCAACGGATATAATTACACCTTCTTCGCTCCAGATGACGATGCAATGAAAAAGGCATACGCCCTTGGACTTCCTACAGAAGAACAGTTGATGGAGATATTCGATAAGTATAATGGTCATGATGATGAGTATTCAGAGGAAGAAATGATAGAGGCAAAGGCACAGGTGCTCAATATGCTCAATGCCCTTCGTGCTTTCGTGCGTTACCATTTCCAGAACAATTCAGTCTTTGCAGACAAGAATGTGAAGAAGGCTACATACCAGTCACTCTACTCTTCTGACCTCGGTATCCCTGTAAACATCACCACTCAGGCAAAGAACGGAGTCCTCACCATCAATGATGCTTCTGGAAATACCATCACAGTGGATGCCAAGAATGCGTCACTCCTCAGCAATAAGATGACTCGTGACTACGAATATAATAATGTAAAGAACAGTGCCACATCCATCGCGGTATCTTCTTCTGCTGTCGTACATGAGGTTTCAGTTCCTCTTTGCTACACTACTACAGGTCGCTATGATGACAAATGGTCCACAAATGCAGCGCGTAAGGCTGCTGCCAAGAACTATTCAGCGACAAAAAAACTCTCTAACAACTTCAAAGACTAACTACTATGTCAAAGACAAAAACAATATTGACACTGTTGCTCTGTGTAGTGGCACAGGTCGTCATGGCGCAGTCTAAGGTCATTTCCGGTACGGTAGAAGATGCACTGGGACCTGTCATGATGGCAAACGTGACCGAACGAGACGGAAACAACCGTATCGTAAACGCAACGCAGACCGATATGATGGGTAACTTCTCTATGGAGATAAAGAACCCAAAGAATAAACTTGTCATCTCTTATGTCGGTTCAAAGACACAGACACTGGCTATCGGCGATAAAACTACATTCGCCATCAAGCTCGAAGACGAGAAGACTACCCTCAATGAGGTGACCATTCGAGGACGCCGCACTAACTCCGGTGGCCTTAATATCAATAAGAAAGAAATCACTACTGCCCAGCAGGTCTTCGACCTTACTGAGGTGGAAGGTATGGCTTTCACATCTGCCGACGAGGCACTTCAGGGTGAAATCGCTGGTCTTGATATCGTGAGCAATTCCGGTAACCTTGGTTCCGGTACCACAATGCGTCTCCGTGGTGTTACTACCATCAACGGAAATGCAGAGCCTCTTATCGTCGTTGACGACAAAATCTTCGACAATCCTGACCAGAGTTTCGACTTCACAGCGCCTACAGAGGAAGACTATGCGTCCCTCCTTTCTGTCAATGTGGAGGATATCGCAAGCATTGCTGTCCTCAAAGACGCTGCCGCAACAGCCATCTGGGGTTCTAAAGGTGCTAACGGTGTCATCATGATTACCACAAAACGTGGTTCACGTGGTAAACCATCTGTCAACTTCTCATATAAGTTTACTGGCACTTGGCAGCCAAAGGGATATACCCTTCTTAATGGTGACGACTACTCTATGCTTCTCAAAGAGGAGTACTATAACCCTAACCAGTCAAATACTGCAACATCAAACATCCGTGAGATCAACTATGACAAGTCATGGGCAGACTATGAAAACTGGAACAACAACACAGATTGGGTGAAGGCAGTGACACAGTTTGGTGCTCTTCATTCCTACAACCTCAATATCTCAGGTGGTGGTAAGAAGGCTACTTTCCGTATTTCTGGCGGTTATGACCATCAGACAGGTTCCATCATCAAGCAGGAACTCAATCGTCTCTCTACACGTCTCGTGCTCGACTACAACGTGTCAGACCGTATTCGTTTCTCCACTAACTTCGCTTTGGTATATACAGACAACCTCCAGAACTATGTAGGTCTGCTCGGTATTGCCCAGAAACTCGCTCCTAATATGAGTATTTATCGTCAGGATGCAAGTGGAAATGATACCGACGACTACTATATCATGGCTCCTGAAGGAACGCTCAATGGCAACACTCCTTATACTGGCAACTACTCTTCATACGAGTTGCGCAAAGTGCGTGAGCTCGGTAACCCTGTCGCTTACGCAAACCTTTCATGGAAGCGTGACAAGACTTACCGTATTACTCCTGACTTCAATATCAAGTATGAGCTCCTCGGCACAGAGACACAGCAGAGCCGTCTGACATTCAATGGACGCGTGGATTTCGATATCTATGCTCGTTCAGTGCCAACATACTGCTCTGCAGGCGTACAGTCATTTCTCTGGAATTATAGGGATGATAAGAATGGCAAATACTACAGCCCTGCTGACAATACAGAGTCTAACCGTCTGAAGGTGGGTGGTCGTGCCGAACTCGTATTCACTCCATACATCAAAAACGAAGATATCAAAGTGTCAATGCTTGCCCGTTACGAGATGAGCACTCAGAGATACTCTTCACAGTACATCGGTGAATACTCTCTTCCTGGCGGCATTACTTCTCCTACAGTGGATGCGGCTATCACAAAACTATCAAGCAGCAACAGCCGTTCTAACTCACAGAACCTCACTTACAACAGTCACTTCTCATACAAGGAGCGTTATAACCTCGGATTCTCTCTTCGTGCCGACGGCGACTCTAAGTTCGGACCAAAGCAGAAATGGGCATATTTCCCAGGTCTTTCTCTGCGTTATAACCTCTCTGATGAGCCTTTCTTCAATTCTCTCCGCAATGTAGTCTCTATGGCGGCAGTGCGTTTGTCATGGGGTATAAACGGTAAAGCACCAGACAGCGACTACCTCTTCTATAATACATATAGCAGCGGCACAGGCGCGTATGGTTCTTACAGCAAGATGGATGGATTGAAACTCGACGACCTACGTTGGGAAAAGACTTCATCTTACAACATCGGTTCAAACATCGGTTTCCTCGATGACATCATCGAAATCGACTTCGATTACTATCATAAGGACACCAAAGACCTCCTTCAGAAGAGCGTTACCATCCCTTCAACTTCAGGTTATCCTTCACTCGCTTACCAGAATGTAGGTCGCATGACCAATGATGGATGGGAACTGAATATCAATGCAAAGAAGTTTGTCAAGACAAGAAAGTTCACTCTCTCAGCAGGTTTCAATATCTCACAGAACTATAATGAAATCAAGGAGATGGACCAGCGTGTGCTCGATAACGTAAACTCCAGTTGGACAGCAACCACACGTGGCGCATTCCAGAACCGTATTCAGGTAGGAAACCCACTCGGTTCTATCTATGGTTTCCGCTATAAGGGCGTTTACCAATATACATACGACTGGCTTCTCAATGAGCAGATAGAGAAGGGATGGACCACAGACGAATTTGAAGCAGCCATCAATGGTATGCTTGCTGAGGGCAAGACAATGCCAGTAGTGGTAGGTGCTGACGGCAAGGTAATCATGAAGTCAAATGGTCAGCCACAGCGTATGGTGTATAACTACAATGAAGGTTCAGCTACATATTCCTTCCAGGGTGGTGATGCCATTTACGAAGATGTCAACCATGACGGTCAGATCAATGCTCTCGACATCGTATATCTCGGCAACTCTCTGCCTAAGCTCAGCGGTGGTTTCAACTTTAACATCACCTACGGACGCTGGGGACTCAGAGCTCGCTTCATGTATCGTTATGGTAATAAGGTAGTGAATGCAGCCCGTATGTCACTTGAGAATATGGCCACAGCTTACAACCAGTGCTCTACAGTCAACTGGCGTTGGCGTAAAGATGGTGACATAACCCCAATCCCACGTGCGATATATGTATATGATAACGGTTCTGCATACAACAGTCAGGGCTCTGACCGCTATGTAGAAGATGGATCTTTTGTGCGTTTCCAGAATCTCCAGATCTCATATAACTTCGACAAGAAGCTCATAAAGAAGTGGGGAATCAACAGATTGCAGTTCTATGCTTCAGTCAACAACCTCTTCTGCTGGTCTCATTACTCAGGTGTTGACCCGGAGATTTCCGTAGGAGGATGGGGCGTTGCAACGGATAATTCGCAGACACCACGCTCTAAGTCATTCACTGCAAGCTTCCAGGTTGGTTTCTAATATGGAGTAAAGCATATAGTAACAAGATCAATGAAAAAAGTTATGAAAATAAATATTTCAAAATATATTAAAGCAAGTAGAATGGCATTCTACGTTACGCTTTATTCGCTGCTCTCTGCTTCTCTCGCTTCTTGCGTAGATACCATCATTCTCCCGGATGACAAGACCGTAGAGGAAGACTGGTGGCAGAAGAAAGAGCAGGTGGAGAATATGGTGAACGGTGCTTACAATGCCATGGCATCTTCAAATATTCAGCTGAGACTTATCGTGTGGTCATCACGTTCTGACGAACTGAATGTCAACACTTCACTCAGTAACAGTGCCCTCAACCAGATCAACTCTGCGAATATCCAGACGGACAACGCGTATGCAAACTGGGGAGATCTCTACAGCGTAATCAACTGTTGCAACCTTGTCATCGACAAGTCTGCCGAGGTAATGAATATCGACCCAAGTTACCTTGAGGGTGATCATAATAATAATGTGGCACAGATGAAGGCTCTTCGCTCTCTTTGCTACCTTTATCTCATCCGCACTTTCCGCGATGTGCCATTGGTTTTGACACCTTTCAAGCAGAGTTCACAGGAACTTAACGTTGAGCAGGTGGCTCCTGGAGTAGTCCTCGATCAGATTATTGCTGACCTTGAGGAGGTGAAGAACCAAACTCTTACCACAGCCAATGTATATACACAGTGGCAGAAGATGGGCAAGATTACCCGTAATGGCGTCTATGCTATCCTGGCAGATGCTTATCTCTGGCGTGCTTCAATCCTCGGAAATGAGGCAGATTACGACAAGTGTATCGAGTGTTGTGACTATATCCGCGCCCAGAGAGCTAATGTTTCAGGTTCTGGTTCGCACTTCGGTCCTCAGTCTAACAATGACGATGACGGATGGAGACTCAACAGTTACATCTCTTATTACAATGTCTTCAATGGCAAGGATGACGAGTCTCTTCTCGAACTTTGCTACAATGACAATGTAGGTCTCTGTAATGCTTATTACAAATACAAGAACTCAACTTCTGCACAACCATATTTCTACACTACACCAGCGTTTGGAAAAGCAGTGAAGGACGCTTCAAGTTCTGTATTCTGTGAAGACGATGCAGCATACGATGTACGTGGTTTTGAGAGCGTATATGGTTTCAATGAGGATAATGATGAAGGCATACGCATCCGCAAATACGTTGCAATGAACGGTACAAACGGACAGTTGAGTGCAGAGCATACTTCTCAGCGTGACTACTCTCCTTATCAGAACAACTGGATAGTCTATCGTACTTCCGACGTAATGCTGATGAAGGCAGAGGCAATGACTCAGAAGGCAGCTCTCATCATCAAGGCGGCAGATGCAGAATATGAGAAGCTTGCGACTGCCAATTCTCTCAATGACTCTCTCGCAATCGCGCAGAATCTTGAGCAGGTGAATATCAAGGCTGCCGCTCTCACACAGACAGCATGCCGTCAGGTGCAGATAGTTCATACCCGTGCTCTTACAGATGAAAAGGAATGCTCTGTGGACTCCACCGCTTATGGCTTCACCACAGTGGATCAGGACAATATCTCTGCCTACGTATCACGTCAGGTATCAGGCTACACTACCCTCGCTTCCAATATCACAACTCTTGAGACTCTCGTCTTGAATGAGCGTGCCCGCGAGCTTTGCTTTGAGGGAAAGCGTTGGTTTGACCTGCTGCGTTACAACTATCGCCATGTAGAAGGAGTGGATTATTACCGTAAGCTCACAGACTTTGGTGGCAAATATGTGGCTAATTACGCTGGTTTCAATTCCTATCTTCAGCGTAAGAACGCCGGTGGTTCAGCCATTGTGTCAAAGATGCCGTCAGAGCCTTACCTCTATATGCCAATCATCAAGAGCGAGACAGACGTTAATGCCCTTCTGAAGCAGAACCCTGTCTATTCTGACAACTCCACAATGGACAAGAATTACTAATTATAACATATCGGGAAAAGAATATAAATTAGTGGTTTTTGATTAAAGAATAAGGAACAATGTTTCTTTTACTCTTAAACAAGATATATTTAATATGAACAAGAATATAATAAAGATAGCACTTGGAGTGATGTTCGGTTCTGCATTAGGACTTACATCATGTATCAAGGAAATCGACGAGTCTAACCTCTATACCTTTACAGGTCAGACCATCGAGGACTACCTTGAGGCTAACGACTCCCTCTTTTCTGACTTCAATGTCATAATGGAGCGTTCTGGCTATAATCGCCAGATGTCCTCATACGGTCAATATACTTGCTACGCTCCTGTCAACAGTGGAGTGAGAAAGTATATCGACAGCCTTTACAATGACACCACAGACTATGTGGAGAATGCAGCAGGCGAAAAGACTTTCCTCCATCATGGCATGACAGAAAATTCGCTTGATGGTCTGACAGACTCTCTTTGCAAGGACATCGCGCAGTATCATATCTCTGCTATGCTCAATTCCTATATCGACCAGCTCAGCAATGTCAATGGCGCATCTATAGCCACTATCCTCAATACCCCATTCATTTCAAAGCTTGACAATGACGGTGTAGTAAGATTCAATGATGTGGCAGAGGTGCTGGAGTTTGACAAGGAGATGACCAATGGCTACGTTCACGTAATCAGTGACGTGATTCCTCGTACCACTCAGAAGGTGGACAAGGTGTTCAATCGCCATAAGGAGTTCAGCATCTTCTATGATGCTCTTCGTCTGACAGGTCTTGCCGACACCCTCAACGGACCGGTAAAGAAGGAGGCTACCTATAGTCTTGACAATATATCAGGCCGTCCAGGTTCTGGTATGTCAAGCGGCAGATACTTCGTTCCTACGGAGTGTAAGATTTCATATACCGTCTTTGCCGAGACCAATGAGACTTTTGCGCGCTATGGTATCACTGATTTCGCATCGCTCAAGGCAAAGTGTATCGAGTGGTATGCTAATGCAAAGGAATGGTATGACTATCCTGGCAAGGATGAATATGAAATCAGCACAGGCGATGACTACACCTATAAATATAATGTAGTCAATATGTTCATGCGCTATCATATCATCAAGGCAGGCATGACAAAGTCAAAATTGACTTACGTCCGCAATATGGCAAATCAGGATTGGAACTATGCCTTCGGTGGCGAGCCATTCGATTACTATGAGACAATGCTCCCTCATGCTCTCATGAAGATATGGCAGCCTCTCTATCAGAACACTGGAGCGCAGACAAACATCTGGATCAACCGTTATCGCCAGAACAATACTCTCACTGATGAGATAGGTACTATGGGTAAGGATGAGACCCACCAGATTATCAAGCAGGGCGTAATGATCAGCAATAAGGCAGCTGACATCCAGGCATACAATGGTTATATCCACACCATCGAGGATGTCCTCGTCTATGATGCCGACGTTCCAAACCACGTTCTCCACGAGCGTATGCGTATTGACTCCGGTTCAATGCTCTATGAATTGATAAGCAACAATATCCGTTATGCTACACCTGCTGAGATTGGAGCTCGTAATCTCTCAAGCAATGATGGCACGATGGTGCGTCTGCCTCTCAATTATTTCGATAATCTTGTAAGCTATAATCAGAAGACCAAGCTGGCATGGTACTGCACAGGCGCATGGCGTGCATGGCAGGCAGACCAGATTTCTGGTTGGGATGAGTACGACTTTGCCCTTCGTCTCCCTGCTGTTCCTACCGGAGACTATGAGATTCGTGTCATCTACCCTCCTATGGCTAACGGTGGATTGATGCAGTATTACCTCGGTACCTCCAGCGACCCATCGTCCATGCAGCCACTCGGCATTCCTTTCGATGCTCGTTATCCGAACTCTACGATAGATGCTGACCGTGATGCTACTGGCTATATGCTCTCTTCTGAGTTCTCCGACTATGGTGTAGCTTCCGACCTCGTGATGAGAAACCACGGCTATATGCGTGCTCCTGCATCGTTTGCCCGTGGTAATGGCGATGGTAAGGGTCGTTCAAACCCTATCTACACCCGCGTGACCGACCCATCAACGATGCTCACATCTCTCATCAACTGTTGCCGCTATGAGGAAGGTTACGGCACATCCATGATGCGTAAGATTCTTGGTACCGTCCATATCGACCAGAGCAAAGAGTACTGGCTGCGCATCAAGAACCTCCTTACAGGTTATGATCAGCTCGGTTTCTCTTTCGACTTCCTCGAACTCGTCCCTGTGGATATCGTAAACTCTCAGGACTACACCGAGGACTGGTACTAATTCATGGGAACAGACCGGCACGTCTTGTGAGTCGGTCTTCCTGAAAATCCGAGATAATTCAGATGAATATAGTTATCATAGAATAACGGGAAACCCCAGAAAAGAATAAAGAAAATATATGAAAACATCAAATAAAATAGGTATGATGATGGTAGCAGGCTGCATGCTTGCTGCCACCTCATGCTCCGATTTCAGCGACTATAACGCTATAGACGCATCAGCCGAGCCATCTGCCGACAAGACCTTGTGGGAGAATATCAAGGCTAATGCCAATCTCAGCGACTTTGCTGAGGTGCTCGAAAAGGTGGGCTACGACAAGGTGCTCAACGCATCGCACACCTATACTGTATGGGCACCGGTCAATGGTTCGTTTGACAAGGATTCGCTTTTCAGCCTTTCTGAATCAAAAATCATCAAGGAATTTGTCAAGAACATGGTGGCAAACTATTCCCACCAGGAGACAGATCTCAATGACACCACAGTCTTCATGCTCAATGAGAAGCTCCTGAAATTCCATGGCAAGAACACTTCCAACATGACTTTCGACGGTCAGTCTCTTGTGGCTAATGCTGAGTCCACTGCCTACAATTATCCGAGCATCAATGGTATTCTCTATACAGTCAGCAATCCTTCCACCTTCCGTTCCAATGGTTATGAGGTAATCAGTGACGTAAAGGATAAGGCGGGCAAGTTTTATGACATGATTATGAAGTATCATACAGAGACACTTGACGAGAAAAACTCCGTAAAGGGCGAAATCGTCAATGGTCTTCAGGTGTATGATGACTCTGTTCTCATCGTGAGCAATACATACACCGAAGGCTCTCTCCGCTCGAAGATAGCCTGTGAGGACTCTCTCTATACAGTTCTCATCCCTAATGATGAGGCATGGACTGATGCTTATGACCGTATCAAGAAGTATTACAATTATATTCCCGAGGTCAACTATCAGGACCTTACAGATGAGAAACTGTCTGGTAAAAAGGGTGGCTCCAACAGCACCGGTACCTGCTTTATGGAAAAAAATATCGGTCAGAAGGCTATCAAGCTTACCTCAAAGCCAGCAGATTCTGAGTTTAGTGATAATGCGGCTTACTGGACTGACTCTATCTCAAAGCGTCTCCTCACCAATAACTTCATCTATTCAGAGACCAATACCAAGTACAACTCCAAGTTTGCAAATGGTCAGAAGTTTACAGAAGCCGACTCTATCTACAGCACCACACGCAATCTGCTGACAAATCTTCCAGAGCTTGACAAGGCAACGGTGGAAACTAAGGTGCTCAGCAATGGTCATGCACGCATCATTGACAAGTTCCCATTCAAGTCTTGGGAGACCTACGCACCTGAAATCAGAACCCGCAACGTAGGCCGTTATGTTACAGCAAGTGGAAGCAATGTCTCCAGAGTGACCGTTCTCAATCCATCAAAGGATATCTGTACCTTTGACAAAGCCAATGAGGTGAATCTCAATTATGTTCGTGTCAACGTGCCGGAAGGAAGTGCTTTCGCTCCAGAAATGGACTTTGCTCTCTCCAATGTCCTCTCCACCACATACGATATCTATGCAGTAGTGGTGCCAGGATGGATAGAGAATCAGGGAGACTCTACATACGAGCGTAAGCCTTACACTCTCCGTTTCGACATCAACTATACCAATGAGAAAAACGAAGAGGTGCGCGGACGTTTCAATGGCGAAGAGCTCGTCACCGTAGCGGCGCAGGTAATCAAGGTTCCTGCATTCATCTGTGGTGCAGAGAAGGTAGATACCATCAAGCTCGGTCGCGTCACTTTCCCTATCTGCTATGCTGGTACAGAGGCTTATCCTAATATCAAGGCGTATTGCACTCTCACCAGTTTCGGCTCAGCAAATCGTAAGAAATACGATCAGCAGATACGTATTGCAAATATCATCATGAAGCCCATCGACCTAGTGGAATACGAAGAGAAACTCAAAGCAATAAAAGAAGACTAAAGGATATGAAATATACATTTTTCGATATACTCCAGCAGCAGAGTCTCAGACTCTCTCTATGCTGCCTTGCAGTAGGTTTCTGCACATCCGCAATGGCACAGGACGTTACAGAAGACGACGGTTCTGCAGGCTTCAATGCTCCAAAGCGTGCCGCTGTCAAGGACAAGAATCATCTTATCTCCGTCTCAGGTGTCGTCTTCGACAATGCCACCAAGACCCCGCTTGCAGGTGCCCGCATCCAGGTGCTGGGCAATGAGAAATATACAGCCATGTCAAATGCAGAGGGCAAGTTTACCATCAAGCTCCCTGACTTTGCCTCCGCTCTCTATGTTTCAGCCCCTCGCCACATGTCCCAGCAGGTGGGCATCAATGCCAATGACACCAAGCAGACTGTCCGCATCTCAATGCTGAGCGACAAGTTCCGCACGATGTACGGCAACTATACCGACTACACAGCCAAGGCATCCACATCAGTACGTGGCGGCAATGCCGTTATCGACGAAGACATCGAGAGAGTGCTCGGCGCAGATGTTCGTGCCATTCAGCGTTCCGGCTCCATTGATGGCGGCGCGTCCATGTTCATCCGTGGTCTCAATTCCCTCAATGCCAATGCCCAGCCACTCATCATCATCGACGGAGTGGAGATGGATATGCAGCAGGAGCGTACCGTGCTCCATATCGGACGTGCGATGAATATGCTCTCCACCCTCTCTCCAGAAGATATAGAGAATGTGACAGTGCTCAAGAATGCCACAGCCCTCTACGGTTCACGTGGTGCTAATGGCGTCATTATCATCGAGACAAAGCGTGGTCACTCCATGGCTACCCGCATCGATGCTAATATCTCTGCCGGCATCACTCTCAAGCCACGCCAGTTTTCTATGATGAATGGCGACCAGTGGCGCACCTATGCCACCGAGATGCTTGGCACTATCTCTGCTCTTCGCAAGCCAGAGAATCGTGACATTAAATTCAATTTCCTCGATGATAATCCTGACCGTTATTATTATCCTATCTATCATAATAACACCGACTGGCAGGATGAAGTCTATCGCACAGCAATCACACAGAATTACAGCATCAATGTGCAGGGTGGCGATGACATAGGTATGTATAATCTTTCAGTAGGCTATCTCGACTCAAAGAGCCCTATCAAGGAGAGCAATTTCGACCGTCTGAATGTGCGCTTCAATACTGACATCAAGATTCTCTGGAACCTTGAGACCAAGTTTGACATGTCATTCTCACGCACCAACAACACCCTCTTCGACAATGGCTTCGCGTCCGACCTCGGTGCTTCCACCATTACGTCGCCTACAGCCCTCTCACTGATCAAGTCACCGCTCTGCACTCCTTATCAGTACAATAAGCATGTGGGTGGATTTACCTCTCTGCTCTCATCTTACGACGACCTGTTCGCCCCTCTCTCACAGGCAGTCTATGGTAATTCCTACGGTTACTCCCTTGCCAATCCTGTAGCTATCCTCCAGGTGGCAAACGGTGATAATAAGAATAAGGTGGAGAATACATTCTTCAATGTGCACATCGCTCCTAAGTATATCTTCTCTGATCGCCTCTCAGTTACTACGGCATTCAGCTATTATCTCAACCGTAACTCTCAGCGTTACTATCGTCCTACAGAGGGCGTTCCTCCATTCGAGGTGGCAGGACTCGGCACTGTCTTCAACAAGACACAGTCACTCTTTGCCAAGGAGACCAACATATTGAGCGACACCCACGCAGATTGGAACAACAAGTATGGAGCACATTCCATCAATGCTACACTCGGATTCCGCTACACTTATTTCTCATACGATGGCAGCGATGCCTCCACCGATTACAAGTCAGCGCAGAATGACAAGAATCCATTCGTCTCTGCAGACACCAATTCCGGCTATCCCGGTATCGGTGGTGCCAACGATGTGTGGAAGAACATGCAGTGGTATGCCTCTGCCGACTATGATTACCAGAACCGTTACTTTGCCACTGTTTCCCTCCTTGCTGAGGCCAACAGCCGTTTCGGTGAGAATGCTTCAGGTGCTCTCAAGGCTTTCGGCACACAGTGGGCTATCTTCCCAAGTGTGCAGCTCGGCTGGGTGATGTCCAATGAGAACTGGTTCCCTAAGAACAATATTGTCAATTACCTCCGCGTCAATGCAGGTTTCGACATCAGCGGCAACGATGGTATCGACAACTATGCCGCCCTCACTTCATTCAATGCTATCCGCTTCAATGGCGATGCAATCGGTGTGCAGCTGACCAACATCGGTAATGATAAAATCAAGTGGGAGACTACGAACAAGTTCAACTTCGGTTTCCAGGCAAATATGCTCAACAACCGCGTAGGAGTCAACTTCAATTACTTCATCCATAAGACCAATGACCTCCTTACCCTCGTCAATTTCTCCACACCTATCTCTGGTATCAACAACTACTGGACCAATGGTGGCAAACTGGAGAACAAGGGCTTCGAGGCTACAGTCACAGGCAAGCCTATCGTGGCAAAGAATCTCAGCCTTGAGATTGGCGCAAGCGTAGGCCACTATAAGAATGAGGTGACAGCATTGCCAGAGCGCAGCTTCACTGACGGAGCAAAGCATTTCTCTGACGGCACATACGTAAAGTCTGTCTATGGCGACAACAATATCATCGTAGCCAAGGGCAATCCTGCTGGACTCTTCTATGGCTATCAGACTCATGAGTATGTATTCGCCACAGATGCTGAGGCAGCAAAGGCAGGCAAGGACGGCTATCTCTATATGCTCGACGAATCAGGCAATAAGGAATACTTCAAGGCTGGCGACGTGCATTTCGTCGATCAGAATAATGATGGAGTGATAGACGAGAACGACAAGGTGGTGATTGGTGATCCAAATCCAGACATCTACGGTAATATCTTCGCCACCCTCAACTATAAGAACTTCACCCTCGACCTCGGATTCAATTACAGTCTCGGCAATGATGTCTATAACTATCAGCGCTCCATCCTCAATTCCGGTTCCACCTTCTACAATCAGCAGGTCAAGGAACTGAGCCATTGGAGATACGAAGGCCAGGTGACCGCCCTCCCACGTCTCGCTTATGGTGACCCTAAGGGCAACAACCGCTTCTCCGACCGCTGGATAGAGGATGGCTCTTACCTCCGTCTGAAGAATGTCCGCCTCACCTATAAGATCAATATCCCAGAGGCTTGGCAGTCATGGCTCCAGGGACTCTCCGTATGGGGAGAGGCACAGAATGTCTTCACCCTCACCAAATACACAGGCATCGACCCTGAGTTCAGCGCTGGCAACAGCGTCTTCTATCAGGGCATCGACTGCGGAACAATCGCACAGAGCCGTGCCTTCGTGCTTGGTGTGAAGATTAATTTGTAAGTTTGTTGTTTGGTTGTTTTGTTGTTTAGTGATTTTGTTGAATGTATAAACAAGGCAAACAACAAGACAACAAGACAACAAAACAACCAACCAACAAGACAACAAGACAACAAAACAACAAAACAACAATGAAAATAATATATACAGTAATAGCAGCGTTGGGACTCCTCTCTGCCACATCCTGTCAGGATATGCTCAGTGTAGATAACGACAGCATGATCAAGGATCCATCGCTCAATCAGAAGATAGACTCCGTCTATTATGCCCTCGGCATCGCACAGGCTATGCAGCAAGCTGCCGACCAGTATTTCTTCGTTGGAGAAATGCGAGGCGAACTCGTATCTCCTACCACCTATGCAAATACCAATCTCAAGCAGCTCGCAGACTATTCTGCATCCACTGCCAACGCTTACGACAGCGCCTACGTATATTATAAGGTGATAAACAACTGCAACTATTACCTTGCTCATCGTGACACCACACTCTATACCGGAGCTACCAATGTCACGATCAATGAGTATGCAGCCGTGGCAGCATGGCGTGCATGGGCATACCTCCAGCTTTGCCGCACCTACTGTGGCAATGCAAGCGAGGGAATACCTTTCTTCACAAAGCCTATCACGCAGATTTCCGAGATACAGGAAGACAACTTCCCTAAGAAGAATATCAAGGGCATAGTGGAAGAACTGGCTCCTGAACTTGAGAAATTCAGCGCAATGCACGTACAGGTGCCAAACTTCGGACACGACGCCTATGGCGTGGGCAAGACAAACTGGGGACAGACCAAGAACATCAGTCCTTCATGCCTCTTCGTTCCGGTAGATGTAATCCTCGGCGAGATGTATCTGGAGGATGCGCAGTATCTCAATGCAGCGAAGAAATATGCCAAGTATCTGACGGAGAACAATGTCCATATTCCGAAGTTAGGCTCTTTCCGCCTCCCTCAAAACAGTATGTTTTTCAATGCGCCAGTGGATATGGGATCGTACAATCTGTTTGCATTGACTTACACCGATGCGTTCAGCAACATGGCGAAGCCTACGGATGCCCTCTGCTATATCCCGATGGCAGTCAGCAAGACCCAGGGCAAGACCACCAATGTGCCTCTCGCCTTCGGTTATGATTACTATTCCACTGACGCTTCTTCCAACTGCCCTCGTGTGGAGAATCCACAGCTTGCACCATCCAAGACATTCTACAGTCTGACAGATTCTGCCGTCTTTTACTATTATCCGAAAGCTACAGACAAGAATGGCACAGCTCTCTCTTATCCTATTGACGTAAAACAGTGGAAGTGTGGTGACGGACGCGCTTGCTATAGCGATGGTAGAGGCGATAACAGTATCCTCAATCGCGATGCAGCAGACTCCACAAAGGTGTATATCGGTAAGAACAAGACTGCCAACATCATCCTCTATCGTAACTCCACCATCTATCTCCACTTTGCCGAAGCTGTAAACCGTGCAGGCTATCCTGACCTCGCTTTCGCAGTGCTCAAGAATGGTATCTCCGATTATCTCAAGGACCTCGTGATGCGTCCTGTGCTCCAGAAGACCGAAGCTGGTGACACTCTTTATGACGACAACGGCGAGCCAGTCTATAAGATTCCTGCTTACACATATCTCCGACAGGAGACCTACGATGCCCTTGAGGGCGACCTGCTCTTCCTCAATGCAGAGAATGTCAGCAAGTTCCCTTGCGAGAATGTCTTTGGCATCCATGCCCACGGAGCCTCTTCCTTCAACTATGCCAATGTGGAGAACCTCGTTTCCGTCACAGGATCCAAGGCAAGTGCAGTAGGCTCACAGGCAAACCTCCACTATATGCCAGACGTGATAGTAGGCGAGAAGCTTGCCGAACTTGCCAAACTGATGAATATCGACGGCAAGGCTTCCGACCGCGAGTCTTACATCGACGCTATGGAAGACATCCTCTGCGATGAATACGCCAAGGAGTTCGCCTTCGAAGGTTGCCGTTTCTACGACCTTCAGCGCATGGCGCGCCATAAGAATGAGAGTGGCATCTACGGTGGAAACTACGGTTCACGCTGGTTTGCCAAAAAGCTTGAGGGTAACAACCCAGCTATCTCACTTCTCGAACCATCTAATTGGTATTTGCCTTTTAAGTAATAAGTCGTTAAATGAAGAATGTAGAATGAAGAATGAAGAATGGGAGTTAGTCTTGTTTGCTTGAGACACTCCACTTAGAACCTCAAGCCGAAGAACGTAATCCGAATTCTTCATTCTTCATTCATCATTCTTCATTTATGGGATTCTTCATTCTTCATTTAACAACTTCTTCCCCTCGATTATAAGAAAATGTCCCAAAGGAAAAATGGAACAAAAGCGGAATAACCGAGCAATCATATCCCCATTGCCAAGCTATTACGCACTGAAAGCATTGATATTACCTTGTGAAAGCATAGCTTTTACCTCCCAATATCATAGCTTTTATCTTCTAAAATCTATGCTTTTACAATGCGTTGAAATTCAATACGTTGCAAAAGCATTTTTTTATTGTTTTGCAGAAACGGGAAAATAGACCAAATTCGTTACTCTTCTCGCTTCTGAATGGCAATCTGATTGCCTTATGACGTAACGCTCGACGCTTATCGTGTCTCTCTTTTTTAATATACTTTTTCATGTGATTTGTACTTTTTTGAATAAAAATAGCAAAAAGTTTTGGTTCTTTAACAAATTTTATTACCTTTGTAAACGAAAAGACTTGAAATAGTTTTATTAGGTAAGAAGACCCCAGGAATAACAACACAATTTGTAAATAATTACACATTATATATATAAAGGAGGGTTATCAATATGAATGATCAAAGGAAAACCTATGTTTTGAAAGCGTCATTGCTTTGCCTCTCCCTATTTTGCGGAGGCACGCTGACCTGTTCAGCTCAAAACAACGTTAACCCAAGTTTAACATAGCCAAACCGTTTCTCTTGCAGTATCAGCCAGTTAG
>SAMEA104315429__coassemble_650_pt1 | contig 22591 bp, 12 predicted proteins | sample SAMEA104315429__metabat2_high_PE_009 | metagenome-assembled genome bin SAMEA104315429 (sample SAMEA104315429) | gut metagenome | biome: Monkey gut; feature: monkey-associated habitat; material: faeces | place: China | collected 2013
TGTGCAACAAGTTGTTGCACATTTACATCGTCTAATTGGGCAACAACTTGTTGCCAAATTGTAAGTTGCTCATTATAAAACTGATACCATTTATGTATTAAGTTTTAGCGATTAGTGATTAAGTTTGCTTGCCGTGATTTTTTCTTTCACGGTTTTAATAGAAGAAGTTAATAATTTTATCAACTCTTCGGCATCGTTATATATGCTGTCATATTCGTTGTGTTTTAAAAAATCGCTTTCATGCAAGAGTTCTAACCAATACATAGTTTCTCCTGTCTCTTTTTGCGCAATTGACAGTTTTGAAATAAAGTCGGCTTCACTTTGACCATAGAAAGCCTCTGCAATGTTAGCTCCGATACTTGTACCGCTACGCATCAGTTGCTTGGAGAGAATGTATTCTTTCTTCTCATCACACAAATATTTATATAAGCGTATAACCCTTAAAGCAAAAGCCTTACTTTTGTTTTTCAAAATACTATTCCTCATAACTTAATCACTAATCACTAATACTTAACACCTAAATAATTCCCAATTCCTTCAGATAACCTTCGATCTCCTTGTCAAGGTCGGCTCGTTTGGCTTCCAGCTCCTTGATTTCCTTCATAACAGCGTGAATATCGATAGGTTCTTCTTCCTCGAAAGTATCAACGTAACGAGGAATGTTGAGGTTGTAGTCGTTCTCAGCTACTTCTTGCAGTGTGGCGAGATGGCTGTACTTTTCTATCTCCTTGCGCTCACGATAGGTGTCAACAATCTTCTTGATATGCTGCGGACGGAGTTTGTTCTGGGTCTTGACCTTTTCAAACTCCTTGCTGGCATCAATAAACAGAATGTTGTCATCCTCCTTACGGCATTTCTTGAACACCAAGATACAGGTCGGGATGCTTGTGCCATAGAATATATTGGCAGGAAGTCCGATGATATTGTTTCCTTTATCATCTTAGACGTATTTCGCTTTGTACCATTTATGTTTGGCTATTGCCATTTCGCATACAAAGATAACTGATTTTCACGAGAAAACACAACTACAGGGTTGTTTTTCTACGTAAATAAGACAAAATTGTGCAATTGACATGCTTTTTGTGGCCTATTATACTTCAAAATGAAATCTATAACTCCCAAAAAATGGCATCACGATAGCAGTGCATTTGTTTGATGGCATCTTCTGAGCCATAAGAAAACGAGAAAAGAGACCCACCTACAGCAGGCGGGCCCCTTTTTGAAAAATAACTAAAACTCTTACAAGTACTTTGGTATGCTGGTATTTCAGCAAACCATAGCACTTGTAACAGTCAAATGATTACTTTATGAGATTCTTGCTTTGGATGGGTGGAAAGTATTCCCACAATTAGAATCTTCTTAACTAATTGCGACCTTCTGCAATGTCTCTGGCGCTTTCTTACACTGTACGGTCGATTTCAAATTAACCTGCTTTCCAGCCTTGAAGTTTTCATTACCTGTTGTGGAAAGTGTATATAGGTAGAGCAGATTTTTGTACTTAAACTTGTAAGTCAACTTGACATTGAAATTCGTAGTGCCACTTGGCAATACGAAGATATAACTTTCTGGATCGCTTTTTGCTACTTTCACCGTTGCAGAATTGTCAGTTTCATTGAGCATACTACTTGTCAGACGGTAAGAGCGCTCTGCATATAGAGAAGGATCATTATATTCGAACACCCACGCTTTGTCGATGCTTGTGGCTTTCGGATCAATCTCTGCCTTGGCAGGGAACTTGCCTGTTATCTCCACTGAAACGAGTTGACGATCAGTGAAATCAGCTAAAGTGGCAGGTGTTTCTCCTGCAGGAGTAGCGAAAACACTGCTTATAGTTGGGTCAATATTACCAGCGAAGTTTGTGGGATCCTGCAATGCTTCTACAAATCCATCATAATCACTTGTGATTTCGACAGCGATGGAAGCCAAAGCATGCTGGAAAGAGAATTTGAAACCTTCAGATTTGTAGTCCGAATTGAGTATCGGTGCAGCCCAAAGGAAATCAGTCTGGTCGGACACATCGGTCGGTACAGTATAAGTCACGTGCGGTCTCTTGTCATATCCATATATGCAAGTGGCGTTGTCATCAGTATATACCGGGAAGAAATCCACCTTGCCCTCTGTAGGCCAATAGACAATAGGAGCATAAGTCCAACTGCCTCCGGTATAATTGATTGCCGTACCTTCCATCAGCGGAGTAGCCACATTGTTCTTCACAGTATTGGCATACAACTTGAATCCATTGGCTTGCAAATCCGCCTCCTTCACTACCAGTCCACGCGTAGGGTCACTCGCCTCGGCAGTGGCATCAAAGACGAGGGCTTGCCCTGTGTCCTTTCGTGGTGTCAGCGTATCATCCGCAGTGCATCCTGCAATGAGGAGCACTACGGAAGAAATTGCTATAAGTCTTGCTTTATTCATAGAATATCATTTAAATTGATATTTCCTAATTATTATCTCTAAGAAAGGAAGGTCCAGACATTTGATTCTGGACTCAATCCCTATATCAGTATGAGGCTATCATGACATTAGGTCAAGGTCCTCGGTGTCAAGTAGAGTTATGGTATTATTTCTGATTCCCATGCACTTACCTCAGCATCGACAACGATAGCATCGAGAGTAAGAGTGATATTATTCTGATAAATCTTACCTGGCTCAAGTGTTACATTTTTCACTTCTTTGGAAGCCTTATAGTTCTGCTTAAATCCATTCGTATCATTAACCTTATCATTCCATGTTGGATAAGTAGTCACATCATAATCGAGAGTGACGGTATAACTGGTATTATCGAATGGAAGAACCATGATGGTACCCTTGCCCAACTCACCACTTGCATTTTTAGTATCTCCGCACCATGTGATAAATCCGCCCTCCAAAGCGAAATCTTTATCTGCCCAGATTTCCTTATCACCATCCTTAGATATAGTGTAAGAACGCTTCTCCCAATCACCCTGCAGATTCCATATCTTCTTGATATCAGTCTCACGTGGATTGAGCGTAGCCTTTGGAGCGAAATAGCCAGTGAGGGTTACAGAGTTGACATTGATGCGGGTAACATCTGCATCATATCCTGTGCTTGCATTATCCACCATGAGTCTGAAAGTGAAAGCAGAGAGAGCATGCTTGAAATTGAATTTCACAGCAGGATTGGTGGATGTGTAGTCATTTCTCTTTGCGCCGAGTATAGGAGCAGCCCAGATATAGTCAGTCTGCTTTGACACCACATCGTTCACATAGAATGTCACCTGCGGAATATTGTTCCAATCGTATGTGGTTCGGATATTGGCAGCATTCTCGCCCCATCCCTCATATCGTGGATAGAAATCCACTTTGGATCCATCGGTAGGCCAATACTTGATAGGAGCATACTTCCATGCTGATGCGCCTGCATCCCAATTGACAGCCTGATCGTTCATCAGAGGACTTACCTTACCTGTAGATTGCTCCACTACGTTAGCATACACCTTGAAACCTGTATCCTTGAAAGAATAGCCATTGGTTCCATCATTTGAGATATGAGTAGCTCGCGTAGAGTTGTTATCACCAAAGTAGGTAGCAACCTCAATAGCCTGTGGAGTTACAGTCTTTGCACCCTGTTCTTCAATATCAGAACTACAACTTGCCATTCCAACTGCAAGCACTGAGAGCGCGATGATGTTTCTTTTTTTCATTGTTCTTATATTTTTTAAGTTATTATTGAATTCTTGTTTATATATATATGTTGTATAATAATTTTCTGTTTTGGTGGGCAAAATATTGTATTGCCAGTGTCTTTCCTTAGTTATCGTTCAGATAATCCAAAGGTATTCGATAGTGATTTACTTGTGAAAGCGTCGTTCCGTCAATGCGGTAATTGTCTTTTTGGTAAGAGTGCCCCTTGCTTCACGAGCAAGGGACACTCGCTCAATCAATTAGTTTTTAAGCATATAAAGTACAGAGCTGTCTGTAATTTCAATATTGATCTTTACAGTGGTGTTCTGATCAATCGCAAGATTAGTTATGAAATTATTCCCATGCACTTACCTCAGCATCGACAACGATAGCATTGAGAGTGAGAGTGATATCATTATTATAAAGCTTACCTGGCTTAAGTGCTACATTTGTCACTTCTTTGGAAACCTTATAGTTCTGCGTAAATCCATTCGTATTCGTTGCCTTATCAGCAGTTGTTGGATAAGTAGTCACATCATAATCGAGAGTGATGGAATATGAGGTATGTTCGAATGGAAGAACCATGATGGTACCCTTACCCAGCTCACCAGTACTCGCCTTTTTTTGATCTCCGCGCCATGTGATATTTTTCATTTTCGTATCATCATAATTTACACCTGGCCAAATTTCTCTGTCGCCATCTTTTGAAATGGTGTAAGAGCGCTTCTCCCAATCACCCTGGAGATTCCATATTTTATTGATATCAGTCTCACGTGGATTGAGCGTAGCCTTTGGAGCGAAATAGCCAGTGAGGGTTACAGAGTTGACATTGATGCGGGTAACATCTGCATCATATCCTGTGCTTGCATTATCCACCATGAGTCTGAAAGTGAAAGCAGAGAGAGCATGCTTGAAATTGAATTTCACAGCAGGATTGGTGGATGTGTAGTCATTTCTATTTGCGCCAAGTATAGGAGCAGCCCAGATATAGTCTGTCTGCTTTGACACTACATCGTTCACATAGAATGTCACCTGCGGGATGTTGTTCCAATCGTATGTGGTCTGGATATTTTTGGCATTCTCGCCCCATCCCTCATAGCGTGGATAGAAATCCACTTTGGATCCATCAGTAGGCCAATACTTGATAGGAGCATACTTCCATGCTGATGCACCAGCATCCCAAGTTACAGCCTGATCATTCATCAGAGGACTTACCTTACCTGTAGATTGCTCCACTACGTTGGCATACACCTTGAAGCCTGTATCCTTGAAAGAATAGCCGTTGATTCCAAGATTTGAGATATGAGTAGCTCGCGTAGAGATGTTATTACCAAAGTAGGTAGCAACCTCAATAGCCTGTGGAGTTACAGTCTTTACAGCCTGTTCTTCAATATCAGAACTACAACTTGCCATTCCAACGGCAAGTACTGAGAGTGCTATGATATTTCTTTTTTTCATTGTTACTATATTTTTAAAGATATTATTGACTTCTTGTTGATATATATATGTTGTATAATAATTTTCTGTTTTGGTGGGCAATATATTGTATTGCCAGTGTCTTTCCTTAGTTATGGTTCAGATAATCCAAAGGCATTCGATAGTGATTTACTTGTGAAAGCGTTGTTCCGTCAATGCGGTAATTTGTCTCTTTGGTAAGAGTGCCCCTTGCTTCACGAGCAAGGAGCACTCGCTCAATCAATTAGTTTTTAAGATATAAATACAGAACTGTCTGTAATTTCATTGTTTCGTGACGTTTAGTTCTTGTTCTCAGGGAGAGCAACCTCATTGGTGATAACGTCCCAATCCTCAACCTCTGCATCGAACTTGACAGTTGTCAGACCGATATTCAGGTGGAAGTTGTAAGCCTTGCCCTGCTCAAGAATATATGTGCCGGCATCTGAATTTTCTGCTACTGCGTTAAGATCGGTAGTCTTCACTACGTTAGTAACTGTAGAGTTGTTCTTAGGATTTGTAGGATCCACTGTGATTACATCGTAAGTAATCTGGATGTAGAACTTAGTGCCTGGCATTACCATTACGAAGTTGTTAATCTGAGCATCATCAAGCATGGTGCCATCAGCATTCATTCCTGTACCTACGAGGAGATCAATCTCCTTCTGAGCGTCAGTACCCTTCAGACCAGCCTCAACAGCAGCTGAGAAATGACCTGCGCCCTCTTCGAATACGAGGTTAGAGTGGTCACCCTTGTCGTGCTTCCAGATTCCATCATAGAGACGGAGAGTACCTGTGTTCCAGAAGTTACCTACGAGCTCTACCTTCTTGATCTTGATAGTGGTGTTCTGATCAATCTCATGATTAGAATTGTTTACGTCAGGCTTGTTTACAGAGTATTCATCACCCCATACCTGCACATTGAAGTGGAGACGAGACATAGCGTGCTTGAACACGAACTCAATCTTCTCGTCAATCTTCTGCTTCTGAAGGTCAACTGGAGCCTTAGGGTCTGTAATACCCTTCTGAGCACCCCAAAGGAGGTCAACACCCTCTGTTGCGATAGCAGAACGTGTGTACTCGATAGCAGGACCCATAGCGTCATAACCAAGGACGAGACGTACATTCTTCTGGTCGATTGTAGTGTTCTCCTTAGAGTAGTCATTTGACTCTGGAGTGAAGGTGAACTTATCCTGATTAAACTCATCGAAGTAAGGAGCATAAGCATAGAATGACACGAGAGCGCCATCATTGTTAGGCCAATACTTGATTGGAGCGTATGTCCAAGCAGTACCATCGAATGTTACCTTCTGATTGTACATGAAGTTAGGCTGATAGTTTGCCTTAGAGTAAGTATTGATAGGCTCCTGCATCTGTGAGAATGCAAACACACCGAATCCATTATTCTTCACAGTCTCGTTGGTTTCAATTGTAGAACGAGTAACAGATGGAGTGTAAACACCGAAGTTGATGCCTTCGTTCGCCATTGGAGCAACACCCTTTTCAGTGGTGGCGTCATCGCTTGAGCAACTTGCGAGAGCTGCAACTGCAGCAATTGCAAAATAGAAATACTTTTTCATAATCCTAATGATTTTGAAGTTAATAATTGATTTTATTTTAAATTTATATTATTCTTTCTTTTGAAAGTGACTTAGAATATAATCTGATTATTGATTACTATCCAATCTTCCACCTCTGCATCAAATCCAGATGCTCCGCTGCCGTCAGCCGGCTTCACGTATGGGAGTTCCAATACTGGCTCATCGATATTCAAATCAAAGAGCAGCGGATCATTGATACGGCGCTCGATAAGGTCGCCTACAGAGAATGTCTGCTTGAAGATTGTCTTGCGATCCACCTGGAGCACACTCATGTGGAGCAGTATGTCCTCCGGTTTGAATGTAGGGTCACTCTTTGAGCGTGTTGCTCCAGAGCGGGTGTCCTCATATTCTGTGCCTGTCTGCGTCTCTATACTTGATGAAGAAGAGAGATAGAGCGAAGTGCCTGGCATACCGAAAACCTTCACCTTACCTACATAGTATCCACCAGTCTTGCTGACTCCGTCATACTCTGCCTTCCAATCCTTTATCACGAATGAACCGAGATTATCGCCAGCCTCGAAGTATGTAGGGAATACGCTGCCAGCCATTCCGTCGATACATCCTCCGATAGCATATCCATTGTATATGCCTTCCACGCGGAGACGTATATGGAGAGTGGAGATGATGATATGCGGGCGCATGGTGAGAATCTTGCGCAAGCGACCATTGCCGCCACGAGCCACATCTATATCATGCTGGGCTACATACAGTTCGTTACAACAATCAGAGGCAAACACTGCAGGCTCTTTAGCCAAGGTGCTGCGTGGGAAGATAGTATATTTTCCTGCATCGTCAGTATTCTCTGCCAGCATCACCTGACTGTCATAGTAGGACTCCATGTGACGGAAAGTAAGACTTGAGAATTCTTCCTCTGTCTGATTGAATACTAACACTCGGTAGCCTCCTGCCGGGAGGGTAACCTTCACGCTATCCACATTATTAGATATGATGGTCTTAGGTGTGCTGCCGTCTGTAGGATAGATGATGGCAGTGAAACCTGTCGGACGTTCGTCAAGTTCTATCCATCGTGGACGTATCACGAGGTCGAAGGAATTATTAGGATCCACCACCTCGAGCGGTTCGCGTTGACAGGAAGAGAGCATACCTGCAAGTGCGCAGAATATTGCCATTACAAATGACGCATTCTTTATGCTTTGGATATATTTCCTCATATTAACGTACCTCCTGCTTTATAGTTTTAGTGTAGTGCTTATTGATAGGAACGACGAGAGACACCGCTATTTTAGTAGGGCCTACATAGCGGAAGATCTTACGGTCCGCACTGCGAGTGTAGAGCTTGCCTCCTGATGTAAACACATCGTATGCATAACTCTGATTACGGAAGTAACCCATTGACATAGAGAACTCCCAACGTATGCGGTTATTCCATCCAGGGATGGCATAAGTATAGTCAAGTCCAGCGCTCCAGAACTCTCCCTGATGTCCAGACCAATCATGCTCGAAGTCATATTTGCCACCATATATATAAGCAGCAAGTGAATGACCTGTCAGACGATACATACGGTTGCCTGGATCTGCTGTATGCTTTTCGCCAAACCAATATCTGAACTCGACATTAGCAGCCTGAAGCTGGAAGCAATTCTTGTGATCACTCTTGCGGAAGAGCCATGGCGTGTACCAGTCTGCAGCCACTGAGTAGCGGTTGCCTAAAGGAACGATGACGCCAATATTGGTGAGCGGCACGAGAAGATTAGTGCGGAATGCGAATACTGGATAGCGGCAATCCATGTCAATGTAGCGAGGAGTAGTGTCAGGACGCTCCACTATAATCTTCTGGATTACTGGTGCAGGCTCTGCCTTTGGCGCTGGGATGTAGTACATCAAGCAGTTGGCTGCAGAGCGCATCTTCGAGAGATAATTCTCTTCAAGATAACGCATCGCCTCACCTTTGCAGACAAGTCTCAGAACTGGCAACAGTTTTGGATTGCCATCATAGCGTCTCAGAACGTTTTGCACCTCTTCTTTACAAGGCACGTTCTCATCATTAGCTATTTCTTCTGCCAAGTCTGACCAAGAGAACACCTTGATGGAGGTGCGGATATTCTTTGACAACTCCGGAAAAGCAATAGAGAAGAACCTCTGCATTGCCTCCGCACGACGCTTGGCGAGTGACTGATTGTACTCCATTTTTCCTTCCGGAGAAGCTGTAGCCACCATTACCATACTATCTACCTGTATGGCACTCCCAATGACAAGCTGCTTCGCTGCAAACATAGACGCAGTATTATCCTTGTATTCCGGATCTACCACGTCGCTATCAAAACGGAAATAGACAGGGATATTGGCCCTTTCCTCTGTCCGGTCTTCCGTCTTGCCTTCCTGCTGTGCATACAATGAGCACGAAGCGAGCAGCAACATTACGATGGTTAATGATTTCTTGTACATGATATATCTGTTTTTTATTATTATTCTTTTATCATTGATATTTTTCTCAGTTTTAAGGTTAGTGATTTGCTTTTTTCATTGATTAAGCTTTCACACTTCACCTCAGTTTTTCGATTGCAAATTTCAGAATAAAAATTAAGAAATGATGTCTTTTTTTAGGTCTTCATGTCTTTTTTTAGGCATTTTCCCTAAAAAAGAACACTAATTTCTTAAAAAAAGACATCACAGAAGTAGGGAAAAATCACATTTTAGTAAGAAAAGGATACTTTTTTCTAAAAAAAAATATTAACTTTGCAAAAAATTAAGAAAACTATGAACTATGTTTTAACTTTTCAGGATTTTGCCATTGCAATATCTTTTACCCTGGCATTTATCCTTCTTTTGTCACGAAATCATACTGAAAACCACCCATATTTCAAAGCAAAGTGGTATATTCTGATAGCAGTTGCACTCCTTACCGTACAGTTCATGATACAGCGCTTTGGAATGCTGAGAATGCAGGAAAACTATAGCATAGCACTGTTTGTCAACATTGCCATTTTCATGCCTGTGGCTTTCCTGATTATCAACGGCATGCACATACTGCTAACCAACAAAAACCTCCCTCGAAAAATTCAAAATGCATCTTTCGGACTATATCTTATAGGCATTGCGGCATGCGTATATTATAGATGTATGCGAAGTGACGATATGGCTATAAAGATAATATGTGCCTTTTGCTTCATGGTGCATCTTATCTCACTCCACCTTACAAATATGAAGGCTTACCACAAATTAGTGAATAAGATAGACAACTATTTCGACTTTGACGCTGAGCCACTCATCAGATTTATGCTCACTTCTTCATCCTTTATGATTGGAGTGTCTCTGTTTACCCCATTTATTATCATAACAAATAATCATATTCTCATAGCTATACTGATAGCCCTATTCGAGATTTCTCTAATCTATTTCGTAGCAAGATTTATAGGATATGGCAATGAAGTGGCTATTATTTCTGCTGTAAACACTTCTTTGGGCAACGATAATGAGACTGAGGAAGCTGAGGAAAACAATGAAGCTAAAACTGAAAACGATATAGAAACACCTGACAGGATACACGTTTCGGTAGTTGACAATAGTCAAAACGCTCTATTAGACCTCACCTCAAAACTGACCGAATGGACTAACCAAAAGAAATATTGCAAACAAAATCTCACCATCGTCATACTGGCAAAAGAGATTGGCACCAACCAGAAATACCTCTCACGCTATTTCAATGAGACCTGCAATCTCTCCTTCCGCGACTGGCTCAACGATTTGCGAATGCAGGAAGCAAAGAAGATATTGCTCGATAATTCTAATATCACCGTAGAATCCATCGCCTCTGAGTGTGGATTCACATCAAGAACTCATTTCCATACCCTCTTCGTCAAGATGTTTGGAATGACACCTTCGCAGTATCGCATCAATAATCTTGTGGAAGAAGAGAAATAAGTCTCTTTTCCATTAAACCCAAATCGGTCATTAGGATTTCTCTGTGTCGTACGGCAAAGAGAAATCCTAATGACCGATTTTGGTTTATTCCAGTGACTGGGATTTTGCTATCCCCCACATGTCATGATGGAGAATGTTGATTATCGTTTCCAGACCTTGCGCCTATTGATGATATAGATTCCATTAGGGAGTCGTCGGAATGATTCTGCATCGGCTTTGGCAGCCACCTTGATGCCAGTAAGAGTATAGATTCCATGATTGACATTCTCTATCGGCAGGATAATATCCTTAACGCCTGTAGATACAACAGTGTCAAATTCTATGACATAACTCATCTCACCAGGTCCGCTCGCAATATCCACGATATGCAGTTGAGGACGTTTCTCCGGATCCTTTCCATCCAGCATGACATACTGCGTAGTCCAGAAATTCTCAGGATCCAGTTCTTCTCCAGTACGTGAATTTGTGATTCGTGATATTCTGTAGTCCTTATTCATAAGATTATCCACCTTAGAATATATCCATTCCTTTGTCACCGCATTGACTGTGACACGGCACTGGGTCTCAGAAATCACCTCCATCTCAGCAGCATCAGGCAGAGAATGTACTGCAGCATCGGTACCATTGGAGAAATAAATACGGTCCGGCAAATCGTAAGTATCAGCCTCATCATTGACCACCCAGGCGCGATATGTCTTGTCTCCTATCTTGGTATTGATACTGTGTATAAGCTCATGCACAGTAACCTTGTCAAGAAGGGAGAGGTCCGGATTGTTGTAACTCGTCACATGAGTGTATCCTACATTGTACTCCTTTAGGTGTCCGAGCAGAGAACAGGTAATATCCCATGTGGCATACGAACAAGAACCAGCAGGAATTGCACCGAAATAAGTAGCGATATCAGTAGCAAGAGCCATTGCCTTGTCCTTACCGTTGAGCGAAGAAGAGACGATAGCGAAATCTGCAGCCAGTCCCTTTTCGTTTTCCACCACTTCCGGTTGATGCGTTATTACCTTCACATTCTGCGCTTCACCCATTCCCTTATTATGAATAAGAAGTGTAAACTCTGCAGGAATGACAGGTTCTTTCACGTCCTCCGTGAGAGGATTGTCACCATACAAGTCACGCTGCATGAAGTATTTGAGGTCCAGTTCCGGTGACGGCTTCACCGTGAGGGAGCAAGGGAAAAGCGAGCGTGACTGATCCTTATCGCCATCATTGAAATACAGCGAGCCGCCAAAGCTATACACTTCTGCCTTCTCTGGAGCAGCATACTTGGTAGGAATGAAAAGATAAGTAGCAGTACCTGTAGCACCCGGAGCAAGAGTCCATGTGCCATCATTATTGACTACAAATCCTTCAGTGCTCTCAAGCGAAATCTGCATTTCATGCGCAGTGGCCTGTACTCCAGCCTCATTCGTGGCAGTAATGGCTGTGCTCATCTTTGTCAACTGCTCATTAGTGGTATTCTCCACCGTCATAGTGCCTCGGAAAGCCTGACGGGTAAGCACCAGCTGCTGATTGATCTGGAATTTCACAGTAGCGCAAGTATTAGGCGAAGCCTCCTGCAGAACCTTGCTATCCTCCATAACGGAATTTGCAAGGTCACCGTAATCCACGAATCCCATCTGTCGCATCACGTTTCCGCAGCTGTCCAACTGCATCTTAAAACGATTGGCAAGAACTGCATTGACGATGTTATCACCAGATACAGACAGACCATCAGCCTGACGCATATAGTTGACTTGTCGCTCGATGTATGTGGCAAGACTGAAATCATACCATTCTGCTACCTGCTGCGGCATAGAGATAAGATTCTCATCATACAGTTGCTGGGCAGTTACAGAATAGAGTGTACCAGCAGAATGCCTTGCGACAAGGCGGCTGTCCACCTCCTTTATGCCTTCACACACCTTATTATATGTAGCGGCATCCTTGCGCAGCAAAGGGGAATTGATGATTTCTGCATTGAGGTCATTGGTGATACTGTCGATTTTCATCATCAGATTAAATTTTTTCCGGTAGTTGTCATATAGACTTACGAGTGCACTCTGCTGTGAAGACTGCTTTCCATTGCGGGTTCCATACGCCTTGGCACCATAGTTCTTGGTAGCATTGTCCCATACACACATCAGCAGTTTCTTTAATTTGTCATAGCTATCAGGAACGTCACCCTTGCTCAAAGGAAGACACTGCAGAGAACATGAAATCTTGCAGGCATACTGATACATAGCATAGAGGTCCACCTGTGAACGTACAGTCCAGCGTCTTACCATAGGAGTACCCGTAGGATACACCTTAGGATTATCAGGCACTGTGGTCTCCACAGTCTTCTCCGGCTTGGTAGGTGTGGTTTCCGTTGAAGGTCGCGCCTCACAGGTACGCAGCAGATACTTCACATATTTGGCAATCTTCGTAGCCTTGTCATTTCCGCTGCAAGGATATTCCCAGCCGAGATATGTCTCTCCAGAACAGTGCATCTTCTTGGAACCATAATCCAAGAGACCGTCAATTATGGACTCTCCAACACCCTTTGCCGAACTGCTGCCATGTCTCTTTGCGCCAGCAGACTGCTGCTTGGCAAGGGAGACATGCACAGGGATAGTCACTTGCTGACCTGGAGCAAGGGTAAGACCAGAGTAGTCGGTGAGTGCCACGAAGTCAATACCCTCCTCCTCCGGCAGTGATACACAGACATTATTGGCATTGATGAGACCCTTGTTGGTCAATACGATATTGTAAAGCAAAGACCCGCCATCCACTACCTTCTGCAGATCAATGGCATCAGGGCAGTCCATCTCCACTACAGGGACAGGAACATTCGTCTCATAGACAAACTCCGACGTAATGTCATACTTGTCTTCTATGGTCGTTTCCTCCACATTGAACGATACGCTGATAGCCTGATATGAGACATAAGCCAGATGTTCGGTCACCTCACCAGGATTTACCATTACATTCTGAGTGTAGGAATCATGCTTCGAAGCAGTGACCTGCACCTTATAAGCCCCCTCATTGATATTCTCAAAGCGTACATATCCATCTTCATCTGTGGTAGCAGAATAAAGGAGAACGCCATTATTGTAATCCCTTACCATCACTGTGGCATTGGAAACGTAAGGATGTTCACCGTCAGCATTGCCATACTCGGTGTTTTCATCCATCACACGAACGTAGAGCGAGCCCTTTTCCTCGCTCACCACCTTTACATTATATGCGATGCTGACACCGTCCGCTTTCTCACAGTTGATGGCAATACTGCCCTTTTGGGTGACATTGACATCGAGCCCATCAGGATTAAACCTCAACATCACCGTGGTGCTGTCACCGTTAGCAAGAGAATGGATGGATGAAGAAGATGCCAAAGAGATAAACTTCTGGTTTTCCGGAATATCCACCGTTATCCTACCGGTCTCACCGAGGCCGGTATTGGAGATGACAACAGGGAACAATCGCTGTGCATTCTTGCTGACGGTAGAGGTGATATCCCTTGTGCTCAATTCGAGATTGCCATCATGGCTGGAGCAAAAGCAATAGACAGGGAATGACAATTTCGCACCTTCAGCACTTACAAGGCTTATCATCACCTTCTCCCAATTATCAGAAGAGGAAATGACAGACGACGTTATCTCGACATCAAGGTAGGCCTTTTCATTGCCGGAAATGCCTTTAATGGTCTTGACCTTCACTTTATAGTGACCGGAAGCATCATCCACTGTCGCCTTGACATCAGTAAGCATGAGACTCGAAAGATTAAGAATCGGCACACTGATACGATAAGGTTCGCCCTTATACAGATGGAGCTTGTAATATGAAGACTCGGCTTTTGCCATGCCATATACACCAGCTCTGGCGACAGCAGTCTCTGCATTCTCATCTGGCAGACAAGCTCCGAAATCGAAATCGCCTCCTATGCCTTGAGGCAATGCATAGTCAACAGCAAATGAACCATCAGCATCCGTCACCGCCTCAAGGGCAGTTCGTGCACCATGATACATGACATAAGGCTCCACCTTGATGCCAGCAATGGCTTGCGTGCTGCTGATTATCTTGCCAGCGAGATGCACTGTCTCACCGATATTATAGGCATTCTTGTCCGTGGTCACGGTCATGGTGTAAGGAGACGTCACCTCAAACTTAGCAGAGGCGGAATTGTTGACTGTCTGCAATTCTGCAAATGCACGGTTGGCATTGCATTCTGCAGTGATACTACATACCATAGCGGTAGCAGGAGCAACAAACTCTGCCGTCACCATCTTCTCCTCCCCTACTCCAATTGCTTCGGGTACAGTCAGCGTGATTTCATCATTATCAGTCTTGAAGGTCACAGTGCTGCGGGCAGGAACTTCCGCTGCGCCGATATTCTTCACCTTGGCACTGATCTTATATTTCTGGTTTGTCTCGACAGAAGCAGGAGCTACCGACACGCTCTCAATGTACATATCAGGCAATGTCTGGTCACTCACAAGGATATAGGCGGCACCCATGGTATAACCATCACACTCTGCCTTGACATTTACCACACGATTTCCCTCCTGGGTGTCATTCTTCTTGGCATAAAGAGTGAAGGATGTGCTCTCCTTTCCTGGCGGTATTGTCACCTGTGCAGGAAACACTATGCCGTCAGCATCAACGGTAAGCTTCACCGGCAAAGCTTCCGTAGTATTGTCATTGCGTTGCAATGTAAAACCTGCACCTTGGGTATCTCCCTCCATTATGACTGCCTTTTCTGCAGAAAGAGTCAAGGCAGGACCATCATTGTCAAGAATCGTTACCGTCTTTGTCACTACAGACTGCTTGGTTCCCACCGCGTTGCAGTCACAGGTGCTGATATATATAGATGCGGTAAGGCATATATCCCTCGTACCATCCACCTTTACATTGTCCTTGACACCTATAGGAACCGTTACCTCCGTGACACCTTTGTCCATCGTAATTGTGTTGTTATAGAAGATATCGCCCTTTCCATCATCTGAAAGACGGAGGGTTATCTTATTATCCACCACATCCTTACGAGTGATAACGGCACGGATAGCCTCATTGCCAGCATCTTCCTTGACGATAGAAGGCAAAAGCGTCATGTCTATAGCCGGGACATCATCATCATTGAGGATAAACATGGCTGTCGCCACATCATATCCTTCGATGGAGGCCTTTATCTCTATGCCCTCATCATTGCTCGGAATGTCATCGTCGATGATAGGAATATCGACCTTTACCTGCTTCTCGCCAGCCTTAATGACTACGGAAGGAGGCAGGCGGAAACGCTTGGTGTGCTCTATATTGAGAGTCACCGGCATATTTTTCTCCGCAGCCTTGCCTACAGAAATCACAGCATGAATGGTGTCACCCTCTTCATACGTCTTTCTGTCAAGAGAGATAGCGAGCGGATACATGTCATTGTCCACGAAAGCTATAGGCAGAGCAACGGCATCATATCCATTTCCTGACGCTGTGATACGAATGGAGTCTATCTCATTTACTACACCATTGTCAGGCACTGAGACGATAAAACGCACTGTATTGTCACCCTTATTGAAACTTACAGCCGACGACATATTGGTCAGTCCTTCAGGATTTACTGTCAGATTTACAGTCTCTGACTCAGTACAGATACCTGATCGCTTCAATGTAACAGCTATACCGGAAGTGCCTTCCTCTATGCTTTTGGAGAGCGATGTGATGTAAAGACTCTTGCTGAGGTCTGCTGTCTTGCTGCTGAAACCTGCATTATTAGCCTGCACCTGCACTGATTCCCCAGCATTGGAACTTGGCACCACCAGCACCTTTGCCTTTACATCTCCGCTGACACCGAGGATGTCAGGAAGAGAGAACGCTGCTGTCCGCTTCACGCTCTTTCCTGCCGCAAGGGTGTTGTTGTAATTGAGAGTATAGAGCAGAGGTGACACCTGATCGCCACTGCATAGATATATATACTCTTTCCATCCTCCGTTTGAGTCGCTGGAGCCTTCATTGTTCACCTTCCATTCTATTGAAATCTTGCCCCTTGGACTTATCTTATCCGTAGAAAAGACTATGTCTGATACGGTGAAATCCACTGCATACTTGTTTTTACCCTCCTTTACGGTCAGTGCACTCCATTGATTTGCAGTCTGATAAGCCGAAACGCTCTTGGCTGGCACATATACAAAGACTGAAGGCTGAAGCCCTTTGAAAGCATCACTCTCCACCACTGGCGGTACGGCAGCGTAACAAGTTATCTCTGACAGTTTTGTGGCATTGCAGAAAGCATTGGAGCCTATCTTCTCTATAGAAGCCGGAAGGATAATCTGCTCCAAAGTGGTGTTGCCATAATAGGCATAACCTGGCACCTCTGTAAGATTTGGACAACGGCTGAAGTCGATGCTTGTGCAATTAGGATAATCACTTGCCACACTGACATCACTGCTGCGGACATTGCCCTGAACTATAATCTGTCGGACATCAGAAGATGACAATCCACTGATTACATTATAGATGGCGGAGCGCAGATTGCCAGCCTCGAAATCACCGATTATGACAATTCCGGTCTGTGCATCGAAGGTGTTGGCATTCGGATTGCCAGGCACTGTAGGGTCATAATCAGGTTTCTGTTCTGGAATAGTCGGATCTGGATTTTCCTTTCCCGGGTCAATCACCGGGGCATCAGGATCCTTCGGACTATCAGGAACATAACTAAAGACTGCCACAAGGCGTACTCCCTTCTCGGGCATGGTAAAGGCAAGTCTGGCATTCCTTGAGATAGTGTCATTATCCTGCATCCAGCATACAAACTTATAATGGCTGTTGCTTTCAGCATTAACGGTTACGGCGCTGCCTTTCTCGAATTTCTTTCCATCTCCCATATCGGTATATCCAGCCCCTGCAGGCGAAATCTGACAATAGAGCGGATATAGTTTCACCGGTGCCTGGGGGTCTGGCGGATTCTTTGGGTCATACTCATCCTGGGCATACATTCCGATACTGCATATTGCCAGCATGAGCAATGTTATAATCTTTCTCATAATTGAAGACGTTTTCTCTTAGCGTGGTTGAGGTGATGTGAATGTCGGTGAGACATAATAAGTCTCCTTTTTCTATCTGGGAAACCCCAAAACCGACACTCACAAACCTGGGAAATATCATTTCAAGACTATCTTCTTTCCATTTCTGGAAATCTTCAAGCCCTTGGCATTGGCATTGACACGCTGACCGGCAGCGTTATACCAGTCGGTATCTTTCTCTTCTGCAGTAATTTCACTGATGGAAGTAGCTTCCCCCACCTTCAGTTTGAAGCGCTGTGAGTAGCCTGCCTTGGCAGTGAATGCATAGAGTTTGCCGTCATTGAGGGATATGCTCTTGCCCTCCTGAGTATCTATGAGCGCCACGCCAGTGTCGATATCATCTGCAAGGGAGATGGAATATTCTCCGTCTGCATTGAAATAGGTGCCTACCGCCATTACGCCATTTCCCATAGGACACTCATTGATGGCATACTGCACGCCACCGTTTACAGTGTAAATCTGAGCAGCCTCGGTACTGATGAACTTAGATGCGTCCTTGTCGAGTTCATAGGCATCGGAAGCCGCCTCATTGATTACCACGCGGGTACGGTCAGTCTGTTTGCCATCACTGAGCGACAGATTGATTATTCTACGATTATTGCCACTCTCTCCCATTGCCTTTGCCTTACTTGCAGCACGCACCTGTCTGCTTGTCTGGCGTCCTTCAGTGGAGAATGTGATGCTCTGGTTTGCTCCAGAGCACTGCACGAAGAATGCTTCTCCAGGAGAGAAGATGTAAGAGTCATCCTTCGGATTGTAGGCCTCATAGGTTCTGTTATGCATATTCCACACTGTGATTGGAGAAGTGAAATCCATATAGCGTGTGTCATAATAGCATTGATATGGATTGCCGACAAGATTCCATCCCTGATTCTGAGTAAACTCACTCGGATAAGCATTAAGAGGAATGCTGACGTCCTTATTGGCTATGGTGCAAGTCTTGGATGACGGTATCTCCAGAGCACTGTTATATTGATAATAATCCATCCTTCTCTCCGTGCTGATGATATATCCCTTATAGGCACTGAGCGTGCTTTCGGAATTGAGCTTCACCCATGTATAATTCATGTCGCCCATAGCGCGGTTTTCTCCGGAATATTCACGAATGGCGAAATTGGTAGTGCCTTCAAGGACAGGCTTTATGTCCTTCACCTTCACATCATAAGGAAAACTTACGAATGCCCAGCTATTGTCGTATGTATAGAGAATTGTGCTGATGCTGTCGGCTGTCATCGGTACATTATTGACAATGGAAGTCATGAAGCGGTCTTTGTTATTATTTTCATACAGCCTCTTGTAGTCATAACAAGCGGAATACTTGCTCAGATTGACTGCTCCAGATCCATTGACGGTAAATGATCCGTATGAGAGTTTGTTATCCCAATCAGAGCGGAATGTGGTCATTACTGGCTTATAGTTGGAATTGGTCAGGTCATCATCTATATCAATGATACGCTCTTCGCTTGTGGAAAAGGACGTAGGACGATAATTGTTCATCTCCTCAATGGTGTAGAAATCGCTCCATCCTGGTGTTGACTTATATATTGACTGCGACATTGCCGGCACATGGAGCACGACATCATTCATATTGACAGCTGATAGAGGGCACCTACCGTTGACATAAGGTGGTATTCCGGCACGGATATAAATGTCCTTCAATGCCGTAGCACTGTTGAAAGGTTCGTAATACATATATCTCAACGTGCTTGGCAGCGTTATCTTCTTCAATGATTTACAGCTGAAGAAGCAACGATTTGAGAGTGTTTCCAATCCTTCATTGATAATGACGTTCTCCAAAGGATTTCCCCTAAAGGCTTCCTCGGAGATAGTTCTGAGGGAATAAGGCAGAGTAATGTCCTTCAGTCCACATTGTCTAAACATACCGTAAGCAATAACCTGCAGACCTTCACTGAAATGGACATCTTCCAGCATACCGCAGTCTGCAAATGTATTTTGATTGGTATTTACAAGTGTAGATGGAAGTGAAACCTTCCTCAATTGAACGCAACCATAGAAAGCATACGAACCAAGTTCGGTCAATCCCTCATTGAGATTCACCTCTTTAAGGGCATTACATTGCCAGAATGCACTACCACTTATATTCTTCAGCGATGTCGGGAAATTGATTTCATTCAGATGATAGCATCTAATGAAAGCGCTCTCACCTATTTTCTCTATAACCTTTGGCAATACTATCTTCTCCACTCCCCATCTATCTTGAAGCCAGCTATCAGGAATGACAGCCAATTTAGCCTCTGAAAGGTCAATACTGATGAGGTTAGGCATGTTTATCTTTATGATATTAAGGTCCTCTCCGTTTATCTCACCTGAAACTTTCAGGATATTGACATCCTGAAGATAAGCAGCCTTCTTCACTATCTCATTCGACAATGTACCGGCTGTAGTGAGATTTACGCTTACCTCAATGCCGCTGCCATCTACAAGGATGACATTGTTCCATCTCGTATCTGCTATACGGTAATCATGTATCGTTCCTTTAGGAAGTAACACTCTGGCATAGAGATTACCGGTTCTGAAATTAGATTTCAATACTGGTGGAGTCTCTGTATTGACCTTTACTTCATAAAGGTTTCCAAATCCGTTGAATGCATAGTCGCCCAACTCCTGCATAGTATTAGGAAGTTGGATTGCCTTTACCCCTTTTGCCGCTTCAGGAAGGTTGTATTCTCCTTTCATGGAACGCACCGTATAAGTGACGCCATCATAGGATACCGTAGCCGGTATTACCATCAGTGAGTCAAACCGGGAATAGTAGGTGTAAAACTGTGCCACCTTGTTTGTTCCGTCAAGGTAGTAACTGTTTCCATCAATCGTGACGCGCTGACTGCTGAAATTCCAGTTCATCTCATCACCATGTGCGACTACGCTCATCATAAGCGCAACGCAGAAAATCAATAATTTTCTCATAAGTCTTATCGTGTTCAGGTTCTGTTTTTTTGTAAATTATTTCTATTTGCAGGCAAATATTGCACTATATTACTTTGCATCATCGACATTACATAAAAATATAATGGTTTCACACAATGGAAATCAAGTCATGAAGACGCGATTCATACGGCACAAGGATTTTACAACTGTTATTGACAAACTTCCTTGCCTACTTATTTATTGCGGACAAAGGTAGAAAATATTTCTGAAATTTCCAAAATGATGGATAAAAAATCAAAAAAAATGTTGATGAAATGACTATTCCATCAACATTTATATTCCGATAATAACAAACTATCACCTTAATGTATAATAATAATGGGAGTTTGTTTGAATTTGTTATAACATTCAGATTTTCACAAATATAGAAACAAATGGGAAAATCTTTCTATTCTGTGTTAGTGATGCTCACAGTCAAAGGGCTATTAATCCAAAGTCACCTTATTATATATATAGGTGCTGCAAGAGATTACAATGGATAGCCATCAAAATCGAAGAGGACGGTGGAGAGATAGCGCTCACCTGTGTCTGGAAGGAGAACCACTACCTTCTTGCCCTTGTTTTCAGGACGTTGTGCCACCTGGGCTGCGGCAAAGGCAGCGGCACCTGATGATATTCCTACGAGCAAACCTTCGGTCTGAGCAAGCTGTCTGCCTGTGCGGATAGCATCATCATTATCCACATCTATCACTTCATCGACGTATTCCGAGCCATATATCTTAGGCACGAAACCGGCTCCGATGCCTTGTATCTTGTGCGGACCGCTCTTTCCTCCATTCAGCACTGGCGAAGTCAGCGGTTCTACTGCATACACTTTCACGCTTGGTTTCTTCTCCTTCAGATACTTTGCTATGCCTGTCACTGTGCCACCAGTGCCTACTCCTGCTACGAATATATCTACCTCGCCATCAGTATCTTCCCATATTTCCGGACCTGTGCTGGCATAATGCTTAGCAGGATTGGCAGGATTCTCAAACTGCTGAAGAATGACACTTCCCGGAATGGAGTCACGCAGTGCCTCTGCTGCCTTGATGGCGCCTGGCATTCCGTCCTTGCCGCTTGTCAGTCTTACCTCTGCTCCGTAAGCTTTTACGAGGTTACGACGCTCTACTGACATAGTTTCTGGCATGGTGAGGATAAGGTGATAGCCCTTCACAGCGCTGACAAGAGCAAGTCCTACACCGGTATTTCCTGATGTTGGCTCGATGATAGTCGCGCCTGGCTTGAGTATTCCCTTCTGCTCTGCATCCTCTATCATAGCGAGGGCTACGCGATCCTTCACCGAACCGCCAGGATTAAAGTACTCCACCTTTGCGATGACTGGAGCATCAAGATTCTTTGACTTAGAGAATTTGTTGAGTTCGAGGAGTGGTGTCTTTCCCACCAGTTCCGTCAATTGTTTTGCGATCTTTGCCATAATGATTTCTTATTTTATTATTACCGTTTGTTATTGTTTCTGTTTGCTATAGTATCTAAGATTCACACAAAAGAAATAAGGCTTTTCTGACACATTGCAGTGCCCGTCTATGATTTCTTTTTGCAAAAGTACAACTTATAGTTAGATTATCCAAGCAAACCGATGATAATCGGAAAATATAACTGTCATATCGCTTATTCTGGAATAATATTCCATGCAAAATCTCTTCCTATGGACTATTGTCCTGATTGCCGGAGGAGAATAACAACAAAACGAGAAACTATTTTGTTGTTTGGTTGTTTTGTTGGCTGGTTGTTTTGTTGGCTGGTTGTTTCGTTGATAGTCAAACTACAAGCGGTTTCTACAAACAACGAGACTACATTATTAAGGTACTGTCTTCCAGACAGTTCTCCCATATATGTTTATAATCCCGAGACTTCGTCCCGGGTTACTCTCGCTTCGCTCGATACTGTCTTCCAGACAGACAACAAAAGTACCACACAACTAAACAACAAAACAGCCACACAACTAAACAACTAAACAACCACACAACTAAACAACTAAACAACCACACAACTAAACAACTAAACAACCACACA
>SAMEA104315429__coassemble_653_pt1 | contig 22530 bp, 18 predicted proteins | sample SAMEA104315429__metabat2_high_PE_009 | metagenome-assembled genome bin SAMEA104315429 (sample SAMEA104315429) | gut metagenome | biome: Monkey gut; feature: monkey-associated habitat; material: faeces | place: China | collected 2013
ACTTCGTCCCGGGTTACTCTCGCTTTGCTCGGTATTGGCTTCCAGCCAAATCTTGTTGTTTAGTTGCTTCGTGTGTGATTTCTATAATTATGAATTATGCATTATGCATTATGCATTATGAATTATGCATTATGAATTATGCATTATGAATTATGCATTATGAATTATGCATTACCTTACCTGTGTTTTAGGCCAATTCACGAGGTAAAGATGCTCCGTGGCGCGAGTGAAAGCCGTGTAGAGCCAGTGGATATAGTCTGGGGTAAGCATATCATCAGTCATATATCCCTGGTCGATATACACGTTAGCCCACTGTCCGCCCTGCGCTTTATGGCAAGTGACAGCATAGGCATATTTCACCTGTAAGGCATTGAAGAATGGGTCATTACGCACCGCTTTGATGCGGTCTGCCTTGAGATGTATGTCCATATAATCCTCTTCGATAGCACTGAATAGCGTCTGATACTGCGTCTGGGTGAGGGAAGGGGAGTCTGACTGCAAAGTGTCAGTGAGCAACATCGTCTCCAATTCCAAGTCATCATAATCAGGAAAGCGGAGCAATACCTCAGCAAAGTGAAAACCATATAGCTCATGCTGCTTGCGTATGCGCACCACTGTAGCCCTGTCGCCATTGGCTATGAACATTCCGCCCTTGCCAGTGCCAGCCTCCTTATTGCCATTCTCCGATGCTTTATCGGCACGATAGAAATAATTATTTCTCACTATCATGAGGTTATCGCCCTGACAAAGCAGTGAGTCGCGGTCGAGAACTTGGTTTCGTATGCCATTATTATATAAGGTGGCATTCTTGTTACTTCGGGTGATAACGATGGTTTCGTCATATCCCACGTCTCTATAACTCATGGATAGAGAGTCGATAATCTCATTTCCAGGCATGATATGAATGTCAGGAAACTTAGAGAATGTGATTTTCGGCAACTCTGTAGCCTCGTCATATTGTATCAGCCGACGTATCATAGTGGCATTATAAAGTATTCCCGACTCAGCGCTTTGGCGCAGCACTTCCTCCAGTTTGCATTCGAAAACCTGTGCGCCGTAGCCTTCTATCACGTCAGAGAGCAGGGCTGGGGACTCATCTTCGCCCACGGGTGGCAACTGTGCCGTGTCGCCGATAAGCATCAGTCGGCAGTTTTCGCCAGAGAATACATACTGCATGAGGTCATCGAGCAGTGAGCCAGTGCCGAAACCTGTCTCTCCAGTCGGCATCGAAGAAATCATCGAAGCCTCGTCCACCACGAAGAGAGTGTCGGAATGATTGTTGAAATTCAGATTGAAATCGCCCTGAAATGTCTTCTGCCTGTATATTTTACGGTGGATAGTGGAAGCAGGAAGCCCTGCATTGAGCGAGATGACCTTTGCCGCTCTGCCCGTAGGAGCCATCAGCACGACTCTTTGTCTCAGTGAGACAAGAGTCTGAACCATCGCTGCCACGATGGACGTCTTGCCGGTTCCGGCGCTGCCTTTCAGTATCATTACGGGCATATCGTGGCGTGAAGCCAGGAAATGTCCGAAGCAGTCGAGCGCATTTTTCTGGTCTTCCGTGGGTGGAAAGCCAAACCGTTGCAGTATCAATTCGCAGAATTCATGTATCTTCATTATTGTGAAATCGTAATAATAACACCTCTCTTATTCGCCTTGTTACAGCCTTATTATCACGGTATTCAGCAAAGTGCAGTCCAACTTTAGTTCTCTTTGACAGTTTTGCTCCCTTTACTGATGAAACGAGGATAAGGCAAGAGGTAAAATGGAAAAATATTGTTACGGAATTGTATAATTCAGTTTTTTTCCTTAATTTTGCACGACAAAGGTATGAAAAAAGTTCCTCCTGACCAAAATATGAATGATAAAAATGACAAACAAACAATGCAGCAGCCTGTAAGCAGGAGAGGTGGCACGCCACGTCTCATCATCCGTGCAGGCAATGGCACGCTTAGTTTTCTTCTTCCCCATGGTGACGGCACAGTGGATTACGCTCCCTATACCGTTAGGAGTGGTGTGTCCATGGCGGCAAATCTCCGCTCTGCCTTCCGTGATGCGGAGTTATTGCAGAATCATGGTCAGAAGGCGCTTCTCTCTGTCTGTACTCCTGTAGCCCTCGTGCCGATAGACGAGTATATGGACGAAGAGAATTTCGATGCCGACCTGCTCTATAACCAGACGTTTATGGGGCATGATTCGGAAGAGAAAATCATCAATGTGCTGCCCGAACTCAATGCTGTCGCTATCTTCGGAATCAATAAAGACCTGAAGATGGTGGTGGAGGACCATTTCCCTGACGTGAGAATACAGAATGTGATACAGCCTGTCTGGAGTCATCTTTACCGCCGTGGCGGAGTGTCTGGTCAGCGAAGAAGGCTTTACGGCTATTTCCATGACCGCTGCATTGATATATTTTCCTTCCAGCAGAGGCGCTTCCGCTTTGCCAATCGCTTTGATGCCACGCATTTGCATGATGCTCTTTACTTCCTGCTCTTCGTGTGGAACCAGCTCGCTTTCGATAATGAAAACGACGAGATGCACATCCTTGGCAATATAGAGAATAAGGAGTGGATAGTCAATAAGCTGAAGGGCTATCTGCGTAGAGTGTATGTTTTAAGTCCTTCTGCCGAGCTTAACCGCTTGCCGGTCACTCAGATAGAAGGCATTGACTTTGATATGATGTTATGAGAGTAATCACAGGAATATATAAAGGTCGCCATTTTGAAGTGCCACGCACATTCAAGGCAAGACCGACAACCGACTTTGCCAAAGAGAATATCTTCAATGTGCTCAATGGCTATATGGATTTTGAGGACGCGTCAGCCCTCGATCTCTTTGCTGGAACGGGTAGTATCACGCTTGAAATGCTCAGTCGCGGATGCGCTGACGTGACAAGTGTGGAGATGGATCGCGACCATGCCTCTTTCATTAGGCAGTGCCTGCAAAAGCTCGGCGATGAAGACTGCTCGCTCATTCGTGGTGATGTGTTCCGATTCCTGAAGAGTTGCAAGCGCAAGTATGACCTTATCTTTGCCGACCCACCTTATGCATTGCCTGACCTTCCGAAGATTCCAGACCTCGTATTGCGCAAGAATGCAGAGGAATGTCTGCTCAAGGAGGGTGGCATATTCGTCTTCGAGCATGGCAAGCACAATGATTTCTCCCAGCATCCATGCTTTATAGAGCATCGCTCATACGGCAGTGTAAACTTCTCTCTCTTCCGTGCTTGGAAAGAGGAGGAGCAATAGTCCGCCCCCTTGTTGCCCGCGTCACCAGCTGATATAAGAAGAATAAGAAGCAAGAATACCAACGGCGTCAGCCATTCTTCATTCTTCATTCCTCATTCTTCATTAAAAGAATGCCCCCATTGTGATAGATCGCCTGACCATAGAAAGAATCAAAGAGGCTGCCGACATCGTCGATGTAGTCTCAGAATTTGTTAGTTTGAAGCGTTCCGGTTCAAACTATAAAGGTCTGTGCCCTTTCCACAACGACAGCAATCCATCATTCTATGTATCGCCATCGCGTGGCACTTGCCATTGCTTCACCTGTGGTGAGGGTGGTGATTCCGTAGGATTCATCATGAAGCATGAGCAGATGAACTATGTGGAGGCACTTAGATGGCTTGCCAATAGGTATGGCATTGAGATTCAGGAGACAGAATTGACTGACGAGCAGCGCAAGGAGAAGACGGAGAGAGAGGCGATGTTCGTCGTAAATAATTGGGCAGCAGAGTATTATTCAGATATTCTCTATAATGATGTGGATGGACGTGCCGTAGGACTTCAGTATTTCCGTCAGCGTGGTTTTCGTGATGATATCATCAAGAAATTCCGTCTTGGCTTCTCGCCTGCCGACAAACATGCCATGCCGAAGAAGGCAAAGGAGAAGGGCTACAACCTCGAAATAATGGAGAAAGCCAGCCTATGCTATAAGGATAGCAAAGGCGAGATGGTGGATAGGTTTTCTGGACGAGCCATGTTCCCATGGATAGGCGTCAGCGGCAATGTCGTAGCCTTTGGCGGACGTGTGCTTGATTCGCGCACAAAGGGCGTAAGCCAGAAGTATGTCAACTCGTCAGAATCACCTATCTACAAGAAGGAACGCGAGCTTTACGGACTCTTTCAGGCAAAGAAAGCCATCGGTTCGGAGGACTGTGTCTATATGGTGGAGGGCTATACTGATGTCATCTCTATGCACCAGTGCGGGATAGAGAATGTAGTGGCAAACTCAGGAACTGCTCTTTCCAAGCATCAGATACATCTCCTCCATCGCTTCACGAGTAATATCGTGCTGCTCTACGACGGCGATGCCGCAGGTATTAAGGCTGCATTGCGAGGCACGGATATGCTTCTCTCAGAGGGAATGAATGTCAAGGTGTTGCTCCTTCCTGACGGTGACGACCCTGATAGTTTTGCAAAGAAGCATAATGCAGATTTTTTCAAGCAGTATGTAGAGGAACACAAGACTGACTTCATCGAATTCAAAACCCGTGTCCTGATGGAAGGGCAGACGGATCCATATAAGCGTTCGGAGGCTATCAACTCTATCGTGAAGAGCGTCAGCGTGATAAGCGACCCGATAGTTCGCGCCACATATATCAAGGACTGCTCAGTAAGGCTTGGCATCAATGAGCAGACGCTCATCGTGCAGATGAATGATTTCATCCGTGCCAACCGCGAAGAGAAGCGTAAAGAAGAGGAGCGTGAGCGACTGCGTCGTAGTAATCCTGATTATCAAGCACCTACTGCCCAACCTGTAAATACACCTACTGCCCAGCCTGCTGATGCGCAAACTTCCACGTCCGCATCGCCACAGCAGACTGTTTCTGCTTCATCCCAGCAACCAGCAGAGGACGATCCTTATGCAGACATGCCGCCAGAAGCCTTCCTTCCGCCAGAGGCTTTTGAGCCACCGTCCTCAGGCAATGCTCCTGTTAGTATTTCGCAGACCACTGTCAGCACAGGAACTGCAACCACCCAGCAGACGTATTCCTCAGCAAAAAAGCAGCAGAAGAAGGAAGATGTGCAGACCATGCTTATCCAGTGCGTGGTGCGTCACGGTGAGAAAATCATCTTTGAGGATGCCGAACTGGACGATGGCACCACAGCCAATGTCACAGTGGCGCAGTATGTCGATTCCCAGTTGGCTCAAGATAATCTGCAATTCACCAATCCTGTCTATAATCAGATACTGGCGGAAGTAGTGGCTCATTCAGGAGAAGAGAATTTCGTGGCAGAGAAATACTTCAAGTTGCATTCCGACTATGAAGTGAGCAAGACAGCCATCGACCTTACAATAGACGATGTGCAGTTGTCTAAAAGTTATGAGATGAAATATGAGCAGGACACGCTCCGTGAGCACGTGGTTCATCTCGTAGGCGATTTCTTTTGGGAGACGACAGCCAGCCGAATCAGTTTTCTGCGCACGGAGATTGCCCACAATGCTTCCAATCCGGAGAAATACGGCAGTTGCCTGAAAGAATATCAGCAACTTATCGCTTTCCGTCAGAAGTTGGCAAAAGTGCTTGGCAGGTCGTGAAGAATGTGTAATTGCAAAGTATCAGCAAATAGGTGTAATTGCTTGCACTTTGCAATTTTCTTATTGTGTAAGAGTGAAGAATTTAGAAAAGAAAATACATCTGCCGGTAAATACTTGATTCTTGGATTGTTTTTATAATCTATTGATAATCAAAAAGATATGATTTTGTAGGACGAAAACGGAGAAATCGTAAGACGAAAACAAAGCTATTACGATGCGATAACAAAGTTATTAGGAGGTGAAAGCATAGTTATTAGGAGGTAAAAGCATAGCTTTTGCACTGCAATAGCTAAGTTATTACCCAACAAAAGCAAAGCGTTCTGACGATAAAAACGTACAAAAACGCCCCGAAATACTCCTTTTTATGTTCCCCAACCACTTCTTTTCCTCAAAATATCGCAATTATCGCCATTCCAATCCTCTATTTCCTGCCAGAAATCCCTCGCTTGTCATGATAAAATAAAAAGTCAATATGTAAGAAAAAGAAAAGATTTCCTTGCATATTGACTTTTTTATTGTTCTGCGGTAATATTCCATTGGCGATGCGTCATTGGTGACATAACGGAACTGAGATGAGAAGGAGACAATTTGATTACCCACTTATGAAATACAATAATATTGACTGAACTTTCGCAAATAATTCCGATCACCTACTTATTACTATTTAATGAGTTTTATCAACTCTTCTTTTGGTGGCAGGAGTTTGAGAACATCTGGTTCTACTTCATCTGCAGTCTTGTAGGTAGCAACTCCCATTGGCTGACGGAAGTCCTGCATGATATAGTTGACATACTCCTTGTCCATGTTCTTGCAAAGGATGATGCCGATAGGTGCATTCTCTCCTTCACGGCGATCATCGTCATTAAGGATGCGTAGATAGCTACTGAGTTGTGCGAGGTAAGCCACCTTAAAGTTGCCCTTCTTCAGTTCGAACACTACGGTGCGACGAAGGTCACGATTGTAGAATAGTAAATCTATCCAATGGTCGTGTCCGAGTTTGTCATAATGAACTTGATTGCCAATAAAGGCAAATCCCTTACCGAATGTCATAATGAAATTCTTGACATTGTGTACAATGTTCTGCTCAATGACACGCTCATCAATTTCTTCATCGCGCATACCTATTTCCTCTACGTTGATAAAGTCAAGAAGGTATTCGTCTTTGAACATCTGCATGGAATGGAATGCCTGTTTATAGTCAGGAATTGTAGTCAGAAAATTATTTGGGAGTTCTTCTTGATGATTGTAGAGGTCCTTTGTCTTGATGATATTGCGTACATCATCTGCTGCGGGCTTGTAATTGTAACAATAACGGATATAGAACAAACGTTCTTCCAAAACCTTCGCATTCTCAAGGATTCGGATGTGGTGAGTAAAACTGATGCTCAGAAACTCTGTCAACGGGAAATCTGGCAAATTAGTCAATTGCAATTGGCGAATTGTATCAGTCTCATTATTACAGAAATTGGAAGAGTCTTCGACTGCAATTGTTGTCTTGTCAGTTAATTCGCCAATTCCGATTGGCGAATTGCTTTCAATGAAATTCCAAGCTTCGTAGAAAAGTCGCATGTTCTTCAAGCTGCTTTCTCCGAATCCCCGCAATCCTGGCAGTTCACTTCTGAGTCGTTCGCTAATTCGGGCAAGCACACCCTTACCCCAATTCCTGTTGCGTGTATTGGCAGAGATGAAACGTCCGATACCAAAGTAGAGAGCCAGCATCTCTTGATTGACAGCCTTAGCTGCATGTGTCTGACTCTGCAATATGGCAGTTTTGATGACGTTTACTGCTGATGTTATATTTTGAATTTCGTTATTCATTTCTGTTCTAACTGTCAGTTGTAATTGCGGATAATGCGCGCATACTTGTGCATTTTCTTGCAAAGTTACTAAAATTTGAACGAAAAACGGTTATAATAGCGTTAAAAGTTTGCGTAAACTAAAAACAATGAACTACATTACGCTCAATCATAACCTTCGAATAGCATCTTGACTACATTTTTAAGCATTTTCACTACCACGGATGCTGTCCATGGTAAATTCTCCAACAAGTTCAATGTCATTAAGCCAGTTGAAGTCTGCATATACTAACAACTTTCTCATACACTATACTTTCTTTGTTGCGCGTTCACGATGCTTTAACTGTAAATCTTGCAAACCTCTGCCGATAGGGCCTTCTTTGGCGATGAGAAGGATGTCGTCGTCGAGTTGTAAAGCATAGAGTACACGGAGATAGATACCAATACTTACAGTTGGTAATCCCTTTTCTACTCTGGATAAAGTAAGTTCAGAATGAGTAATGAGGCTATAATAATCCTTTGTTGGGAATAAAGATTGGGAGGTGTTAGTTAGAATCACCATTTTAAGGTATTGTATAGATTTGAAAGTCATTGTAATTTTGCACCCGCAAATTGAATTACAACAGAAACAAAGTTAAATAAATTGTTATTGTATGAAGAAAATCTTTACTCTCCTTTTCGCTACACTGATGGCAAGTAATATGATGGCGCAAATGCACGGTGCATTGAAATTTGCAGGAGCATCGTCAATCAATGTGATGACTCAGAACATAAAGAATAGCAGCGATACCATAAAGTTTGAGATGGCAAATATGACTGCAGGAAATATCACTCTGCCAGCAATGCAAGGTATGGCTACCATTCCGTCCTTTACTATAGAGAATGTGGCTTATACTATGGGAGCAAATCGTGTGATTACCTTTGACGAACAGGCTTTCACATCAAAGGTGAAAGTGAATGGGGAAGAGAAGGATATAGTAGGAACATCCCTTTCAGGAACCTATAATATGGCAGACAACTCGTTTGCATTGGATGTAGTATTCAAATATGGCTCAATGCCTTTCGCTATGAGTTACAATATCAAGGCTTACTATGTAAAGTCTTTCACCAACGCTATCACCGTTACTGTGGGTGGACAGTTTAATTATTCCAATGCGGGTGTGACATACAATGTACGTAAGTATATGGATGGCGATGTCCAGAAAGTGGATGTAGAGATTCCTACTTACACGCTCGACAATACCGTAATGGGAAATCTGACACTTGGCACTTACACTGTGAAGGGATTGACATACAGCGAAGAGAAGGGTGGCTTCTATCGCGATTATAAGAATGATGACTTGAGTTTTCACTTCACTGCAGAGAATAAAGGCGTGAAGACCATGGATGGCGATTATTCTTTCAATGCAGCAAAGGATAACAATATCTTGGTGAAATATGACGGCAATAGCGTGACCGACATAGTGAATACCTTCCAGATGGGAGCGATGCCATTTGGTATTGTCTCTTCATTTAGCAGTTCGACAACGGGCATTTCTTCCATCAATAGCAATGTGAAGCCGCAGGATGGCAAGATATATAACCTCAACGGTCAGGTGGTAAGTGACAATTATAAGGGCGTTGTGATAATAAATGGTAAGAAATATCTAAAGAAGTAATTGAGTAGATAGATGATAAACTGGATAAAACCCCATAATATCAGAATAGCCGTTGCAGGTGTAAGCATGATGATGCTCACTGCCTGCAACGGTATTTTTGATGATATTTACGACCGCCCGGCAGACATTGTACCTGCAAAAGGGCAATTACTGATAGATGCTACCAGTTGGACAGATTGGTATTATGTGGATCTGGACAAGCTGCATCAGCTCACATTGGAAGGCGACGATGAGGCTTTGCTGAAGGCGCAGACCGAGTTTGAGGCTTATCCCATTCCGCTGACAGCCACAGGCGACAAGGATGAATCTGAGTCGGGGCACGTCGCTGCTACGCAAGGAAAGAAGGCTGGACAATATATGTACTGGTTTGATGTGTTTGGTGCAGGAGTCAAGAACAATACGTTTTCTTATTTCACGCCTACAGCCGAGCAGACATCACCCGAAAACTGGACCTTTGCTGTGCATCGTAATAATGTGAGAACGAATGGAGCTTCAGTGCTTGAGACTGCCTATACATCTATGGATGCTCTGCCGGAGAGCAGCGATGCTTTCAGGAATATGAAGTTTACTGAGGACGAATGGACCGAGAATGAGGTATGGGACAGTCAAGAACAGATGTTATTGGGCTATGTTCCATCACAAGGAATCGAGCTTAATCGTGTGCTGTCATCATGGCTCACTATGGACATACCTCCGATGCCTCCAGCCTTCAGCATGAATAATCATGTGTTTATCATTCGCCTGAAGAATGGCAAATATGCAGCGTTGCAGTTGGAAAACTATCTTTCGCCAAAGGGCGCAAAATGTTATCTCACAATCAATTATAAGTATCCTTACTAAAGATGAAGAAACAAATGATAATCTCCATGCTTATGGCAGGCACAGCTTGGCATACAGTAGGGGCGCAAGAGGCTTGTATCGACTCTATATACAGACAGTTTTCCCTCGATGAGGTGGTGCTGACTGGCACACGCACACCAAAGTTTCTGAAGGATACTCCGATACAGACACGAGTAATCAATGCGAAGGAAATAGCCAAACTCGATGCTACTAATGTGCAAGACCTTTTGCAGCAGGAGTTGCCAGGAGTGGAATTTACTTATGCTATGAATCAGCAGACGCACCTTAACTTCTCTGGTTTCGGCGGACAGGGCGTGCTCTTCCTCGTGAATGGAGAACGACTGGCTGGCGAGACGATGGATGACGTAGATTTTACGCGCCTCAATATGGACAATGTGGAGCGCATAGAAATAGTCAAGGGGGCTGCATCAGCTCTCTATGGAAGTAATGCCACAGGAGGTGTGGTGAACATTATAACAAAGCATAATAAGCAGCCTTGGACGCTCAATGTGAACGCTCGATATGCCAAACATAACAATCAGCGATACGGCATCAGTTACAGTCTGAACAGCAAGCATTGGAATAATATGCTCACAGCCAACTATAATAGCATTGATAATTACGATGTGAAAAGTGCGGCAGACCCTGTGACGCGCATTATCTCCACCGTCTATGGCGATAAGACAATAAACGTAAAGGAGCAGTTGGCATGGAGCCCTACCACTAAATTTCATCTTACAGGGCGTGCAGGGTATTTCTTCCGTGAGACAGTGAGGTCAGTGGACCAGCCAGAGCGTTACCGTGATTTCACAGGAGGACTACGAATGGACTGGAGTATATCGGAGAAAGATGAATTGCAGGTGAGTTATGCTTTTGATCAATACGATAAGTCAGACTATCAGCGCATTACCAGACTTGATGTGCGTGATTATAGTAATGTGCAAAACTCGCTGCGAATGCTCTATAATCATTCTTTTGATAATGGAGATGTGCTTACTATTGGCTCCGACTTGATGCACGACTATCTATATAATACCAATCTTGAGGGCGAGACAAGAAAGCAAGATACATGGGATGTTTTTGCTCAATATGACTGGCGATTGGCAGACAAATGGGAGATGGTGGGAGCATTGCGCTATGATTATTTCTCAGATGGAAAGGAATCACATCTCACTCCGAAGTGGAACCTTTGCTACAAGCCATTGCGCAATTTGGCATTACGTGCCGGCTATGGCATGGGCTTTCGTGCGCCAACGCTAAAAGAAAAGTATTACAATTTTGATATGTCGGGCATCTGGATTGTGGAGGGTAACCCTAATTTGAAATCGGAAGTAAGTCATAACTTCAATCTTTCGGCAGAATATACTAAGGGACATTACAATTTTTCAGCATCCGTATATTACAATAAGGTGAAGAATAAACTTGCGACTTCTGCGCCTTATTTCAAGTCGTCTGCCGACAAATTGCCTTATCTCCCTTATTCCAATTTGAGCGACTATAGCGTATGTGGAGGTGAAATCGGTGCGCAAGCAAAATGGAATAACGGTTTTGGCGCACGCCTGACCTATGCTTATACCAAGGAGCAGTTGGCGAAAGATAAAGATGGAAACACCATCAATAATCAGTATATCCCAGCGCGTGAGCATGCCTTGAATGTCCGTATAGATTATGACCGTCAGATTACTAAGCAGTATGGTCTGAATATCGGATTGCAGGGACGTGTGCTTTCGGGAGTGGAGAATGTGGAATACAAGGACTACTATGATGTAAGCAAGGGAACCATCAGCGTGAAGTATCCTGCTTATTCCATCTGGAAGCTCTCGCTAATCCAGCGTATCGGCAAGGCAATAAAGGTAAATGCAGCCTTGGATAATCTCTTCGGATATAAGCCAAAGTATTATTATCTCAACAGTCCAATCACTGATGGAGTAACCTTCCAGATAGGATTGTCGGTGGATATAGATAAAATGTTTTAGAGTAAGTTAGTGAAAGTCAATGAAAAAGGCGACTTGGAGAAAACATCATAAATGGTTTGGATTAGGCATAAGTTTCTTTATGCTTATGTTTTGCATATCAGGCATTTTGCTCAATCATCGTTCTCTTATCAAGGATGTGAACGTAAGCAGAGAGTATCTGCCAAGTCGCTATGAGTTTCATAATTGGAATGGAGGATTACTCAGGGGGACACTTGATATTGACAGTAATCTAAAGGGGGATATGCAGGCGAAAAATGACTCCTGCCATAGTTTGCTGTTATATGGCAATGGAGGCTTATGGCTTACAGATACCAAGGCGTCTTCTTTCACTGATTTCAATAAAGGCCTGCCTAAAGGGGCTGATTATCGACAGATAAAAAATGTAATAAAGATAGAGAGAAACAATGCAGAAGGAATCCTGTTTGCCGTTTCTCCTTTCCAGCTATATCGCTATGGCTTACATGGAGCATGGCATGAAGTGAATATGCCATTGGAGAAAGACGAAAGACTGACGGATGTGGCTTGTCATGGAGATACGCTTGTGGTGCTCGGTAGGTCATTTGTCTATGCTTCGCTCCCTCCATATACCACTTTTCAGCGCATTCCGCTTCCCACGCCAAAGGGTTATGATGGAAGAGTGACAATCTTTCGTACTGTTTGGATGCTACATAGTGGTGAACTATTTGGCTTAGCAGGAAAGCTCATAGTGGATGGCATAGCCGTGATTTTAGTGTTGTTATGCGTCACAGGATTTGTATTTTGGCTGAGACCAAAACGAAAATGTTTGTTGAAAACATCCTTCCAACTGCATAAAAGGGTAGGGCGCTATACCATTATATTAACACTTTTGATAGTATTCACGGGGTGGTGTCTTCGTCCGCCTGTGATGATAGCGCTGGCATTAAGCAAGATTCCGCCACTTCCTGGCACAACTCTCGATAGTTTAAACCCTTGGCATGACAAACTACGCATGATTCGCTATGATGAAACGTGCCACGACTGGCTACTATCTACATCCGAAGGCTTTTATTCTGTGAATCTAAAGCATGGAAATGTGAAGAAGATAGAAGCAGAACCACCTGTGAGCGTGATGGGACTTAATGTGTTGCAAAAAGACAAGACGGGCAAGTGGTATTGTGGATCGTTCAGTGGACTGTATGTTTGGGACAGGCAAAATGGCACTTCCACAGACTATTTCACTGGCAAACCAGCACCTGAGCAGTCTGGCGCTCCATTTGGAAAGAAAGCAATAGCTGGTATGAGTCAGGATTTCTCCGTCCCTGTCGTTGCGGAATATTATGACGGTACCACATTTGCTCCTCAGCCTGCCACTATGAATCATCTCCCTATGTCACTGTGGAATGTGGCTTTGGAGGTGCATAGCGGAAGAATATTCATCGGTAGTATCGCCACCTATGTATTCATTTTCTTTATGGGCTTGATAGCTATCTGGTGTCTTTGGTCTGGTTGGCTTGTTGTTTAGTTGTCTTGTTGTTTAGTTGTCTTGTTGTTTAGTTGTCTTGTTGTTTTGTTATTTATTTGTTTGCTTGTCTTGTTGTCTTATAGTAAACACTTTGGGTTATACCTCTGAAAAGGAGGTAAAGAATAAACGCAAGCCAAAGAGAGTGGTTGCCCAGAATGGAAGCAAACGATAAATAAGTGACGAAGAATACGCCGGAAGCCACGCAAGTGCCGAGAAGCATACCACGTGTGAGCGTCATGCCGATGAATACACCGTCCCATACGAATGCCACGATGCCGGCAAAAGGTATCAGCATTGCCCAAGGAAGGTAGTCGGATGAGGCTGTGATAACGGTGGTGTTATCGGTGAGAAGGGTAAGGAAACTGCTGCCTCCAAAGACATATATGAGGGTGTAAATGACTGTAAGACCGAGGCTCCAAAGGAAAATACGTCGGATAGCTCGATTGAGAGAGGTGTTGTCGCGAGCACCGTAATAACGTCCGCATAGGGCTTCAGCAGCGTAGGCGAAACCATCCATCACAAAGGAGTAAAGCGTGAAGAGCTGCATGAGCAGAGTGTTTACTGCAAGAATGGTCTCACCAAACTTTGCTCCGGCGGCGATAAAGTAAAGGTTTACAGCCACAAGGAATATGGTTCGGATGAAGATGTCACGGTTTACAGTGAAGAAATGCTTCAGTGCCACATGGTCGAATAGGTCCTCACGGCTGACGGGGACAGTCGTTTTCCAAGCCATTAAGAGCATAGAGACAAGACCGATGATAAATCCTGCCCATTGCGCAATGAGAGTTCCGAGAGCCACACCGTCAATCTTCATGTCGTAACAATAGACGAAAATGAGGGAGAGCAGTATGTTTATGATATTCTGTGAGATAGAGATAGCCATAGGAATCTTCGTATTCTGCATTCCCACAAACCAGCCGTTGAGGGCGAAGAGTCCGAGAGTGGCTGGCGCACCCCAGATGCAGATGTCGCAATAGAGTCGTGTAAGCGACATTACTCCTTGCTCTGGGGCGATAAACCAAAGAGCAAATGATAGCAGAGGCATCTGGAATAAGATAATCAAAGTGCCGATAATAGAGGATATTATCAGCGAGCGGAAGCCAGTGGTAAGTGCTTCCTGCATATCTTCTCTGCCGTAAGCTTGTGCCGTCAGACCACCTGTGCCCATGCGGAGAAATCCGAATAGCCAGTAGGTCACATTGAATATCATCGATCCGACAGCGATTGCACCAATGTAACGTGCTTCTCCCATGTGTCCCGTAATGGCGGTATCCACAAGGCCGAGCAGTGGCACAGTGATGTTGGAGATGATAGAGGGTATAGCGAGATTTAATATTTTTTTATTCATAGGGGTGCAAAGTTAAGTATTTTATTGCAAAAAATACTACTTAATATTCATAAATATTAGAAAACTAACGAATTATTTTGTCAAGTCGTAATTTATTGCTAAATTTGCACGTTAATTGTGAAAGTATATTTCATACGGAAACTTAAAGAAAATATATACAACATAAAATAATAAGCACTAATGATGACAGCAAACGAAATCCGTGACTCGTTCAAAAAGTTTTTTGAGCAGAAAGGACACGCTATCGTGCCAAGCGCTCCGATGGTAATCAAGGATGACCCTACTCTTATGTTTACTAATGCTGGTATGAACCAGTGGAAAGATGTAATTCTCGGCACACGCGACCCAGAACCACGTCGCCGAGCCGACTCACAGAAATGCCTTCGCGTAAGCGGTAAGCATAATGACTTGGAGGAAGTGGGACATGATACTTACCACCACACCATGTTTGAGATGCTTGGCAACTGGTCTTTCGGTGACTATTTCAAGGAAGGCGCCATCGATATGGCTTGGGAATATCTCGTGAGTGTACTCAAACTTGACCCTAAAGACCTCTATGTCACTATCTTTGAAGGCGACAAAAAGGAAGGTCTTGACCGTGATGAGGAAGCCTACAGATTTTGGTTGAAGCACGTTCCTTCTGACCATATCATCAATGGTAACAAGCATGATAACTTCTGGGAAATGGGCGATACAGGTCCTTGTGGCCCTTGCTCTGAAATCCATCTCGACTCACGTACTGAGGATGAAAAGGCTAAGGTGCCTGGACGTGAGCTCGTAAACAAGGATGATCCGCAGGTAATCGAAATCTGGAACATCGTATTCATGCAGTATGAGCGTAAGGCTGATGGACATCTGGAGCCACTCGGCATGAACGTAATCGACACAGGTATGGGCTTTGAGCGCCTTGTACGCGCTATTCAGGGCAAGCATTCCAACTATGATACCGACATCTTCCAGCCTATCATCAAGGAGATTTGTCGCCTTTCCGGTAAGGAATATGGTAAGGAAGAGGACGTAGATGTGGCTATGCGTGTTATCGCAGACCATCTCCGTGCCGTGGCATTCTCTATCGCTGACGGACAGTTGCCTGGCAATGCAAAGGCTGGTTATGTCATTCGTCGTATTCTCCGCCGTGCCGTTCGCTATGCTTATACTTTCCTCGGACAGAAAGAGGCATTCGTATATAAGCTTCTTCCTGTGCTTATTCAGGAAATGGGACCTTCTTATCCAGAACTTCCTGGTCAGCGCGAACTTATCGCCAAGGTGATAAAAGAGGAGGAAGATTCTTTCCTTCGTACTCTCGATAAGGGTATCTCACTGCTCTCTGAGGCTGTCGAGGAACTCAAGGCTGAGGGCAAGAACGTCCTCGATGGAAGCGAGGCTTTCCGTCTCTTTGATACATACGGTTTCCCTCTCGACCTTACAGAACTCATCTGCCGTGAGCAGGGCGTTTCTGTAGATGAGAAGAAATTTAATGAAGAAATGGAAGCTCAGAAGGCTCGCGCTCGTAATGCCGCACAGACAGAAAGCTCTGACTGGGTGGAACTCAAGCCAGGTGAGCAGCAGTTTGTAGGTTATGATTTCACTGAATATGAGTGTGAAATCCTTCGTTACCGCAAGACTACTGTCAAGAAATCATCTTACTATGAGATAGTGCTCTCTGCTACTCCTTTCTATGGCGAAATGGGTGGACAGGTAGGCGACAAGGGTGTCCTCGTTTCTGAAAATGAAACCGTAGAGGTCATCGACACACGCCGTGAGAACGGACAGAGCATACACATCGTAAAGGAACTTCCTAAGGAACCTACAGCCCAGTTTATGGCTTGCGTAGATATCGACAAGCGTAACGGAAGTGCTGCAAACCATACTGCTACCCACCTCCTCGACTATGCTCTCAAGCAGGTGCTCGGTGATCATGTAGAGCAGAAGGGTTCTTATGTGAGCGATGATACTTTGCGTTTCGACTTCTCTCACTTTGAGAAGGTCAGCGATGAGCAGTTGCGTGAGGTTTCACGTATCGTCAATTCCATGATTCGCGAGGATATTCCTCTCGATGAATATCGTGACACTCCTCTTGAGGAAGCTAAGAAACTCGGTGCTGTTGCCCTCTTCGGTGAGAAGTATGGCGATAAGGTTCGTGTCGTAAAATTCGGTCCTTCATGCGAGTTCTGTGGCGGTATTCACGCTAAGAGCACTGGACGCATCGGCATGTTCAAGATTCTCAGCGAGAGCAGTGTTGCCGCAGGCATACGTCGTATCGAGGCTGTTACTGGCAAGACTTGTGAGGAAATGCTCTATACTATGGAGGATGTTTCTAACAGCATCCGCTCTATGTTTAATAATGCTAAGGATCTTCAGGCTGCAATAGCTAAGTTTATCGATGAGCATGACGCTTTGAAGAAAGAGGTGGAAGACCTTAAAGCTCAGGGCGTTCAGCGCATTAAGGAGAAGCTTGTAGGTCAGGTACAGGAGATAAATGGCGTCAAGGTCATCAAGTCTATCGTACCTCTTGACCCTCAGGGATGTAAGGACCTCGCTTTCCAGCTTCGCGAGATGATGCCAGAGTCTTTGGTTTGTGCCCTTGCTACAAAGGTGGGTGGAAAGCCAAACCTCACTATCATGCTCTCTGATGACATGGTGAAGGATAATGGTCTCAATGCTGGTAAGATTATCCGTGAGGCTGCTAAGCTCATGCAGGGTGGCGGTGGCGGTCAGCCTTTCTTCGCTACTGCTGGCGGTAAGAATCCTGACGGCATTTCTGCTGCATTGGATAAGGCTATCGAACTCTGTGCTCTCTAAGAGATATTAACCCCTCGTTTCGTGGAGAATATTATATGTTTCTTTCACGAAATGAGGGATATTGTCACTCTATCTAATTTCTATAAGTAGGTAATCGGAATATTTTTTATAATTACTATTCATTATCCCCCAAAAATGATTATCTACTTATTAAGATACGTTACATAAATCCTTTTTGCCTATGTCATTGAATACAGAAAAAAAACTAAAACTCTACTATTCCATTAAGGAGGTAGCTGAGATGTTGGGAGTAAGCGAACCAACGTTGCGTTATTGGGAAACAGAATTCCCTCATATCCGTCCTAAGACTACGGCAAACAAGGTGCGCCAATATACGGACAAGAACATTGAGGACTTGAAGGTCATCTACAACCTTATTAAGGTGCGTGGATTCAAGATTGCCGCTGCACGTAAGATGCTGAGTGCTAACCGTACTGGAGTGGATTCTAAAGCGAAGGTGATGGAGAAACTTACAAGTATCAAGGATGAACTCCTTGCTCTCAAGCGTCAACTCGACACTATCGTATAAAGGTGCGTAGTTACATCGGATGTAATGGTGCGTCGTATGACATTATAATTCATTTCCTGTAATCACATTGTGCGTAATTATATCGTATGTGATTAGGCTAAACCGTTCGTGCTTTAGACTATATATAAAAAGAAAACTGGCTTGCTAAGTCTTGATAATCAGACTTTGCAAGCCAGTTTCCTTATGTCTCTTATTATTGCTTTTACATCATTGTAACTGTATAAATATAAACCACAGATGCAGGTATTGCCATCAGAGAGGAATCAAATCTGTCCAGCATACCACCGTGACCAGGCAGGATATTGCCACTGTCTTTCACGCCGAGCGTGCGCTTCAGGAGGCTTTCTACAAGGTCACCCCATGTGCCGAAGAATACGACAACGATGCCAAGCCCGATCCATTGTGGCAAGTTGAGCCCAGTGTGGCTACATCCAAGGTCCATGAGTAGTCCCGTTTTGTCGATGTGTGCCACAAACATTGAGAAGAAAATGACGAACAATCCGCCTCCAATACTTCCTTCCCAAGACTTTCCCGGACTGATGCGAGGGAAGAGTTTGTGCTTTCCAAGCAATGAACCTGTCATGTATGCGCCAGTGTCATTGATCCAAAGGAATACGTAGATGCTCAGAGGAAGGAGCATATTGAAATTCACTTCTCCGTCTATAGTTCCTCTGAAAGCCAAGACATTGAGACATGAGAAGGGTAGGGCGATGTACATTTGCGAGAGCATCGTGTAAGCCCAATCGTTTATCGCATCTTCATTTTTAGTATATAGTTCACTGACAAAGAGATAGACTATCGTGATGAGATAAGGGATGAATACTGCTGAAGGAGTCATCCCGCTGCAATATCCTGCTACAGACAGAAAGAAATATACTCCTGCTACGGTACTGATAAAACGGTTTGTCTTCACGTTTTCGCGATTGTTCACCAGTCCTGTAAACTCCCAAATGGTCATTCCGGTCACGAGGGCGAAGAGCAATATCATGGATGTTCCCTTCAGAAAGCAGGTCACTACGATAGCGACAAACAGCACTCCGGTGATTGCTCGAGTGATGAAATTCTTCATAGTTATAAGATTTTATTGGCGGGGAAATGATAGTCCCCGCCATTTTTATTAAGCATTTGCATCCTTATTATAGTGGTCTCCTGATGGATTTGCATTGTCATTGCCATCATTCTGAGTGCCAGAAGCTTCATTCTCTTTCTCTTTTTTCTCCTTTTCTTCGCGAGCGGCACGTGCCTCTGCCACTGCTTTGGCATAAACTTCTGCCTCTGCTGCATTAGCATCGATAATCTCCTGTGCACGTGATGTCCATGGACGCTTGCCGAATATTCGCTCTGCGTCTTCTGCAAAGATGACCTCGCGCTCTATCAGAAGTTCTGCCAAAGCATTGTGACCTTCCTTGTGTTCGAGAAGTATTGCCTTCGCACGAGCGTACTGTTCGTTGATCATCTTTATTACTTCTTCGTCTATCAGGTGTGCTGTAGTCTCTGAGTATGGACGCTGGAACTGGTATTCTTCATTATTGTAATAGCATACATTAGGTAATTTCTCGCTCATACCAGCGTATGCTACCATGCCGAATGCACTCTTCGTAGCACGCTCCAAGTCGTTCATCGCACCGGTAGAGATATGTCCGGTGAAGAGTTCTTCTGCAGCGCGACCACCGAGAAGTGAGCACATCTCGTCGAGCATCTGCTCCTTTGTGGTCAACTGGCGTTCTTCTGGAAGGTACCATGCTGCGCCGAGAGCACGACCACGTGGCACAATAGTTACCTTGATGAGTGGGTTAGCATACTGGCAGAACCATGAGATAGTGGCGTGACCAGCCTCGTGGAGGGCAATGGCGCGCTTCTCTTCATCTGTCATTATCTTAGTCTTCTTCTCCAGACCACCGATAATTCTATCTACAGCATCGAGGAAATCTTGCTTGCCTACAAGTTTGGAGTCATGACGAGCCGCGATAAGTGCTGCCTCATTACATACGTTTGCAATGTCAGCTCCAGAGAAACCTGGGGTCTGACGCGCAAGAAGGTCAACATCTACAGAATTGTCCAACTTAATAGGCTTCAGGTGAACCATGAATATCTCCTTTCTTTCTGTAAGGTCAGGGAGATCTACATGTATCTGACGATCAAAGCGACCAGCACGAAGAAGGGCTTTATCGAGCATGTCAACACGGTTTGTTGCTGCAAGGATAATGACGCCAGAGTTGGTACCGAAACCGTCCATCTCTGTCAGAAGGGCGTTAAGAGTGTTCTCGCGCTCGTCGTTTCCTCCCATAGATGGATTGTGACTGCGAGCTCTTCCCACAGCGTCAATCTCGTCGATGAAGATGATGCAAGGGGCTTTCTCCTTAGCTTGACGGAAGGTATCGCGTACGCGTGACGCGCCTACGCCTACGAACATTTCTACAAAGTCACTACCTGACATTGAGAAGAAAGGCACTCCTGCTTCTCCTGCCACTGCCTTTGCAAGCAATGTCTTACCAGTTCCTGGAGGGCCTACGAGGAGGGCACCCTTAGGTATCTTACCTCCCAGTTCTGTATATTTGCCAGGATTTTTCAGAAATTCCACGATTTCCTGTACTTCCTGCTTTGCTCCTACTTGTCCAGCGACATCCTTGAAGGTGACATTGATTTCGTTGCCTTTCTCATATACCTTGGCTTTTGACTTGCCGACATTGAAGACTCCACCGCCTCCCATTCCGCCGCCTACTCTTCCCATGAAGAAAAGCCAAACGAAAATCAGCAGTGCCATTGGCGCGATGCTGATGAGAAGACTGATGAATGTATTCTGTTTCTCGTTGTTATAAGATACTTCTCCCTTGAAATGTCCAGCTTTGTTTTGGGCAGTGAGGAAGTTCTCCACCTGATCTACGCTTCCGATTTCTACTTCTACGTAAGGGTTAGGACCTGCTTCCTTAGCTGATTTGTGGAGAACGTCGCGCACGTTTCTACCATAGACGTACATACGGAGATAGTTCTCAGTCTTGTTTATCTCCACCTTGCTTGCATATCCACGGCTGACGTAACCCTTGAAATTGGAGTATGATACCTTTGTGGCGCTTGTCTGACCGAGTATCGAACCGCCGTCCGTAAAGAACATTACCATCAGTACGACGATGATAAGACCATAGATCCAGTTCATATTGAAGCGTGGCATCTTGGGCTGCTGGTCTCCATTCTGTTGATTTTGTTGATTCATTGATTTTGTGTGTTAGTAGGGTGGAACTGGTATCTCACCGTGAGAGATACCATTGTTTTCCTGTTCTTTTTTGCCTATCCTGAAGATAGATGATTAGTCGAGGTCTGCTATCTCCTCGATAGGGGCATCCTGCCAAAGGGTCTCAAGATTATAGAAATCGCGTGCCTCTGGGACGAAAATGTGAACCATCACATCTACGTAGTCCATTGCTATCCATTGCGCGTTCTCTGTACCGACAACGTGAACGGGCTTATCGTGCTGCTCGATGCGTACCATTTCCTCTACAGAGTCGGCTATCGCATCCACCTGCTGAGGACTGTTACCCTCGCAAACTACGAAATACTGGCAGATAGCACCATCCATTTCTCTGAGGTCGATTACTTTGATTCCTTTACCTTTCTTTTCCTGTATGCCCTTGATGGCTACATTTACTAATTCTTTTCCTGTATTCATTTAATACTTTAATTGTTTTCTTTATTTTTTATAATTTAAAACTTCAGAATCATTGTTTATCTTCCATGAAAGACTTTTACATGGCAGAAATCGCAACGTCATGCAAAGTTACATTATATTCTTGAATTATCACCCTTATTACCCATATTTTTGTGTTTTTTTATTAAATAAATAAGGTGGAAAGAAGAAAAATAATTTTTTTTCAAAAAAAGTGAGAAAAAATTTGCAAGTTCAAAAAAATGTTAGTACCTTTGCATCGCAATTGAGAAACAAACCACTTACTTCTCGGTTGAACAATGGGATATGGTGTAATGGTAACACTGCAGATTCTGGTCCTGCCTTTCCTGGTTCGAGTCCGGGTATCCCAACTAAGTCGTCAAACATCAGTTTGGCGACTTTTTTTGTTTATGTCGTTGTCTGTTTTAATCGCACGCATACGCGCGTTCATTATATATTATAAAGTTGGTTATGTATAAATATACTTGATCCGGTTGATAATGATGGGTGATTATACCATAATATACTTGGTTCAGTTGATAATGGTGGGTGGCTCTACCGGTTGTGGATTATCGTTGTCTGTTGTGAATTATTGTTATCTGCTGTGATTCGTTTGCTCAATTACAGCTTTTTATATTCCGTCAGCGCGATTTCTCCCTTTTCCCTTTTCCCTCTTTACTAAAATAAGAAAATGTAACTCCCATTCTTCATTCTTCATTCTACATTCTTCATTTTTTTTTGTATAAAAACATCCCGCCCCAGTGTCGGGCGCGTTACCGCCCGATATTTCGTCGGTATTTTGCCATTTCCATTGACCTACATCAACGAAAAGGTAAATAATGTATATTTTTCGAAAAAAAATCCCGAAAAGTTTTGGTAGTTCAGAAAAAAGCAGT
>SAMEA104315429__coassemble_658_pt1 | contig 22436 bp, 17 predicted proteins | sample SAMEA104315429__metabat2_high_PE_009 | metagenome-assembled genome bin SAMEA104315429 (sample SAMEA104315429) | gut metagenome | biome: Monkey gut; feature: monkey-associated habitat; material: faeces | place: China | collected 2013
TGCTCGGACAACCATTTGCTTGTCCGCTTCTTCTCTACCAACACGACTTTTATGCGATTTATATCTTTCATCGTTTATCTTTATTATTGCGTTCAGCTCAAAGATAATGGAATATTTTTGAAATCAGGTTATTTTTGTTGCACTTTTATTATTATTTAGCATATCAGTCGGAGGAAAATAAAAATTAAATTGTATCTTTGCATCGAGAAATAAAGAGTTGTTTGACAAGCATACTTATACACAATGCAGAATTTAGAACTATTGCCAAATCATTACCTTTATTGAGGTGAGAAACTCATAATTCGCTCATTTTAAGCTATTCTGTATAAATTAGCGGAATTTTTATTAAAAAACATGGGGCTTTCGCCTTCATCACATCATGAAACTTCAGCATCTCAGGATAATAGACGTCAGCAACCTTGCTGACCATCATGTCGGCGATGTCGCCATCATAATTATGGGATGTGTAGTTGCGTGACGTTATCATGTCCATCCACACCTCGCCGTCAGCAAGTAGTCCAGCATGGAAAGCCCAGCGCGTAGAGTCCTTTGAACCGAGTGTTTGCTCTTCTGGACTGACAAACTTGCAGTAGCTCATCATCACTTTCCAAGCCATCTCATGAGTAAACTCGAAGCGCTGCACGACACTATCTTTCTCAAACTCATTGAGCTGGCGTCGCTTGCTCTCATTCACTATAGCGGCAAGCCTACCAAGCGCTTTGCCGTAACTGTCCAGTTTCTGCTCCCAGCGTGGTTTCGACATATCACGTTATTTTATTTATTTGTGTTCGGCAAAGGTACTAATAAGATATGACTTTAGCAAGGATATAGATAAAATAAAAGAAAAAAAACTTATAAAAAAACAAGACCCCCTCCTATCTCCTTGCAGGATATAGGCTGGATACGTTGTTCGGTCTGTGACTCAAACCGACAGTCGGTATATAGCCTCTCCCTATGGGGATAAGAGGGGGTCTTTGGGGGTTATGGATGATTAGTAACCAGGGTTCTGCCAGAAGAGGTCAGAAGTCTCTGAATACTGCATTACGCCGTTGGCATCCTGTGAAACGCTGAGGTTTCCGCCGTTCTTGACAGAGAGGAACTCAGTGTTAGGGATTGGGCGATAGTAGTGCTTCACAGCGATGTTCTTGGAAGCCTGAGCGTTATACTTCTTCACGTGGTCGATGAGAGTATGAGTACGCTTGAGGTCGAACCAGCGCTGGAACTCACCGCAAAGCTCGATAGCACGCTCACGAAGGATAGTCTCGATGGTGCAGGAAGACTCACCATATACAGCAGAAAGGGAGTTGTCCTTACCGCTGATAGCACGCTTAGCGCGGAGAGCGTCGATGGTCTTGGCTGCCTGAGCAGCGTTGCCAGTCTGGAGTTCACACTCTGCCTGGATGAGATACATCTCAGCAAGACGGAGCACGATGAAGTCGCGAGCAGAGATATCGTAAGTGAGGTAAGGATAATTGTCGTTTACCTGGTCGTCGAGGAACTTCTTGATACCTGGGAAAGAGCGACGTCCTTCAATCTTCTCCTGGTTGTAACGGCTATCACCATATACGTCAGATACTGCCTTACCACCCTCTGTAGGGAGTGCTGTAGCCATATCGCCAGAGGTATATACAGGGATGTCACCGCCAAAAGCAAACTGGAGACGATACTTGTTCTTAGCCTCAGCCTGGAGAGCCTTGCCTTCCTCAGAGTCACCGTCGAGGATAGAATAAACGATAGCGTTCACACCACCATTGAAGTAGTTGCCATCCTCCTGGTAAGCCTCTTCGTAAGACTTGCCTTCCTGAAGGTCCATATCAGGATAGTTCTTAGGGTTCTGAGCGAGCTCCTTAGGACAGTTGTAGTGGTCGAGCAAGGTACCATTGTAACGCTGGTCGGTATCCTTGATCTTAGCAAGCTCAGTCCAGAGGTAGAGAGAAGGGAGGTAACGTGTGAATCCACGTCCGTAAGGAGAGTAGTAGTTTGTACAATCCACGTTGGCACCAGTCTTCTTAGAAGGGATAAGAGCCTTCTTAGAGTCTGTAACACGCTGGAATACGCAGGTATTCTTGTTGCCGGAACCGCCAAGGTCGGTACATCCGTTGTTCCAAAGGCTTACGAACATGAGGTTCATAGCCGAACCACCATTGTTCTTGTAGCCCTTACGAGTAAGGAGAGAGTTGAACTCACCCTTGCCATTGTCAGCGAAACGATAAGGCACGCAGTTGTCATTACCGCTTGAGAGGCTGTTGCTGTAGTGCACTGCGAAGAGGTTTTCAGCGTTCTTAGTAGCCTCCTCATTGTTGAGGTTCCATGTATCTGTATAGCGGTCATAGAATTTAGCGCCAGAGTTAGCGATAACGTCCTTGGAAGCATTGAGAGCCTCAGTATAGAGATTACCGTAACCCTCTACAGAGTTAGCACCGAGCCATGAAGCGGCATAGAGAGCTACGCGAGCGTAGAGAGCCTCAGCACTGTAGTATGTAGCACGGCCAATGCCGGTAGCCTTGTTCTGTACAGTCACGCCACCCTTCTGGAAGTAGTCCATAGAAGTCTTGAGGTCATCGAGGATATGCTTGTAGATGACAGCCTCAGGCTGACGTACTGGCGAGGTATTGATTTCGGCAATAGGCTTATCATTGTAAGGCACTGGACCCCAGATAGCTACCATCTGAGAGTAATAGAGCGCGCGAAGGAAGTAAGCATCACCAAGGTAAGCGTCCTTCTTGTCCTGCTCGATAGCGTTGCAGCCAGGCACATACTTCATAGTATTGTTACAAACGTCGATGCCGGCATAGAAGAGTTCCCAGTACTGGTCGAGGCAATGGTTGTCGTTTACAGCGTTGGTACCGCCGGTAGAAGAGTAACCATAGCACTCAGCAGAGAGGTCGTATGAGCAGAGAGACTTCTGCTTGTTGTCGTAACCATAGTAGAAGAGGTCAGAACCCATCTCGGCAAGACCGAGTGAAGGCTCCTTGCCCCACCATCCACGGGTGTATGCGTATGCTGAAGAGACGAGTCCGTCGATACCAGTTTCGGTCTGATAAGCGATGTCTGGAGTCTCACCTGTCTTGTTGTCCTCATCGAGGAAGTCAGAGCAGGATGTAGCGCCAAATCCTAAAGTGGCAGCTACGAGGAATATATTGATATACTTTTTCATTGTATTGTTTCTGAATTAGAATGTTACGTTGACACCTACAACTACCTGCTTGGCGAGTGGGAATGTTACAGAACCATCACGCTCTGAGTCATAACCGCTGATTTCGCCAGTGGTGATGAAGTTCTTCAATGAGCAGTAGAACTTGGCATTCTGGATCATTGCGTTCTTCAATACGCTCTTAGGCAAGAGGTAAGAGAGGGTGATATCCTTGATCTTGAAGTAGTCAGCCTTTACCATACATACCGCATTCTTATATGTTGCACCACCTGCTGATGATGTACCTGGTGATGGGATGATAGTGTTGGTGTTCTCTGGAGTCCAGTAGCTGAGCTCACCCCAGTTGGCATTGTCGTAAGTATAGAGGTTGTAACCACCGTAGTTCATGTATCCACCGAGACGAGCCATCATCTGCACAGAGAGTGAGAGGTTCTTGTAGGTGAATGTATTAGTCATACCGAGGATAGCCTTTGGAGTGCGGTTGAAGACAATCTTGTCATCATCATTGATGATACCGTTCTGATCCTGATCGACTACACGGAGGGTACCAGGGTTACCATATTCAGCATAAGGCTTCTTGAAGTCGAGACCTGTCTTTGCCTTGAAGTCAGCAACATACTGGTCGAACTCGCCAATACCCCAGCAGTTCTGAATCTCATACTGAGAGAAAGCAGAGATAGACTCGCCTACCTTGAGGATGTCATTACCATCAACTACCTGATCAACGCCGTCGCGGAGCTTGGTAACCTCGTCCTTAGACATAGTGAGAGAAGCGTTTACGTCCCACTTGAAGTCCTCTGTCTGTACAGGAACACCATTGAGTGACACCTCAAGACCGCGGCCCTTTGTCTCACCCACGTTGCCGAGAGTAGAGGTATATACAGATGATGCAGGAGTAGTCATGTAGTAGAGGAGGTCGTAAGTCTTGCTGATGTAATAGTCGATACCACCATTGATGCGACCATTGAGGAATGAGAAGTCAAGACCGAGGTCGAATGCTGCTGTCTTTTCCCATGTGAGCTCAGGGTTAACCTTTGTCATTGGAGCCTTGTTTGTAGAGTTAGGCACAATGGAAGAGATGGTAATGAGAGTCATGTAAGGGTCGATAGCGGCGTTACCGGAGAGACCCCATGATACGCGGAGCTTCAAGTTGTCGAGCCAAGACTTGGTGCCAGCCATGAATTTTTCCTCAGAGATACGCCAACCAGCACTTGCAGATGGGAAGTAACCCCACTTATGACCGTCGGCGAGAACGGAAGAACCGTCAGCACGGAGGGAAGCCTGGAAGAGGTAACGGTCGAGGTAAGAATAGTTGAGACGTGCGAAGAAAGAGAGCATAGCACTCTTCACGTATGAAGAAGATGTCTTAGGAGTAGCAATCTTGCTGACATCATAGAATGAGCTCTGGAAATAATGCTCTTTACCTGCGTCGCCTTCGATGGTGCTTGCCTCCTTCACGGTCTGTGTCATTTCGTGACCAAGGAGAGCAGTGAAGTCGTGGTCGCTGCCGATGCCGAAGTTGTAGTTGGCTGTATTCTGCCATACATACTTAGTGCTTGCAGAGTTGGCGAGAGTGATGTATGAAGTGGTAGGAGTCTGGAAACGTCCGACACTGTACATATCCTGGTACATACCGTCGCGAGCATTGCTGCGGTCGAGGGTGAAGTTGCTCTTGAGAGTCATGCCCTTGACAGGAGTGAGCTGGAGATATGCGCTGCCGAAGAAGCGGGTAGTCTCGATGTTATTCTGGAAAGCACCGTCCACCTCGTCGAGGAGAGGGTTACCGTGAGCGTCATAGAAGTAGCTTGGCTTCTGGATGATATTGCCATCAGAATCATAAGGATGAGCGATAGTGGTCATCTTGAGAGCAAGATTATATACGCCGCTGTTACGCTTGTCATTGTTCTTATAAGCATAAGAGAGGGAAGTACCAATCTTTACGATGCTGTTGATTTTGTGGTCAATGTTCACACGACCGGTGTAACGCTTGAACTCATCATTCTTCAGCATACCCTTGTCGTCCATCATAGACAATGCCACGTTGAAGTTTGTCTTGTCAGAACCACCGTTTACGTTCACCTCATAGTTCTGAGTGAGACCGTTCTGGAGAATCATATCCATCCAATCGGTGTAAGAACCGTTCTTCACGATGTCGTTGTAGAGGTTCAGACCAGAGTAAGAATGCACTGCACCACCGAGAATGCTCTCTGCAGTAGCATCGCCCTTAGAGAAGTCCCAACCGTTCTTAGAAGCTATCTGATAGTTCTTTGCATCAACAATACGCTGCACTTCTGCGTCACCATACATTGGCTTGAGCACATTAGCGGCAGAATTGAATGAGAGATAAGCATTGAATCCCACGTTGGTCTTGCCGGACTTACCACGCTTTGTGGTGATGATGATTACACCATTAGCACCCTTGGTACCGTAGATAGCTGTAGAAGCGGCATCCTTGAGGACGTCCATAGACTCGATTTCAGAAGCTGGAATATCAAGTGTAGAACCGTATTCCACTCCGTCAACGAGGATAAGAGGGTTGTTGCTTGCGAGGATGGAACGGTTGCCACGGAGCTTCATGCTTACGCCTGCACCTGCCTGACCGTCGCTCTGCTGGAGGTCAACGCCTGGCACCTTAGCCTGCATAGCCTGGAGAGCATTGGCACTTGCCACCTTAGCGAGCTCTTCAGTCTTTACTGACGCAACAGCACCTGTGAGGTCTTTCTTCTTCATCACGCCGTAACCTACGACTACTACGTCGTTGAGAGTAGTGTTGTCGTCCTCCATTGTGATTTCAACAGTTGACTTACCTTTCACATCGACAGTCTGACTCTTCATTCCAACATAGGAAATGGCGAGCTGTCCTGCCTTCTGAAGATTGATAGTGAAGTTACCGTCAATATCGGTAACGGTACCGTTCTGGGTACCCTTCTCCATTACAGTGGCTCCGATTACAGGGTCACCAAAGGAGTCCTTCACATTACCTTTCACGGTCTGCGCCTGAATAGTGCCCACAATCATTGTAAGCATCAGCGCCAGCGCAATGCGAATTGTCTTTAAATTACCAAACATAGTTGTTTTGTGATTAAATGAATAAATTTATAATTAGTAGTTGTTTTTTAGGCTAACAGGCATAGTTATGCCATATTCACAAACTTTTTATTGCCATAAAATCTTACTCTTACTTTGTTGTAGTTTGCAGCAGTTAATCTGATTATTTGCAGCAGTTTAGTTAATTATCTATTAGTATTCGGGTGCAAATATACAAAAAAATATCAACTCCACATTACAAAACATGATACTTTTTTTCATTTCCTATCAAAAAAAAGCATATTTCGGGGAAAAACAGGAGAAAATACATGGAGGAGGAGGGAATAGATAATAGGGAATAGGAGATTACTTTTGCTACATGCGGATTTCGCTCACGCAATTATCTCAAGCACACAACAGTAATCTCCTATTCCCTATTATCTATTACCTATTACCTTTAATTATGCACGCTAAGCATTCGTCCGCCATAACTGGCACGGTATCTGAGCAACTTCAGACCGTCATCACCGCTTGCCACCACGCCGCGATTATTGAGATCATACGACCGATGGCAGTGATTACACTTGAGCCAAAGCCCGTTATTAGTCCATTGCATAGCGTATTTGGTGTAGGGATAATTAGCTTTCAGGCAGTTGGGACACTGCAAATCAAATGCGTAAAGCTGCTGGTCGAGCGTGGAATAGCCTATCACGATGCCGTTGCTTGCGCCAAGGATGCAGGAGCGACGCAGTTCGGCAGCCGTCGTTATCGCAACGTCGTCCGTCGTCTTGCCGTCCTGCAGCTGCATCTTCAGATGAAGGACATCATTCTTCGGCTCCTGCCTTACCATGCAGAAGACGCCTGATGACATAGGGTTCAGGGCGTTATTGAGTATGCAGACATTATGGATAGACGTGTCAAAGAGGAAATAACACTGCCAGTCCGTGGTGTATTCATACTCGTCTGCCGAGCAGGATGACAGGATGATGCAGGATAATATTGTCGCTATTCGCTTTAATCTCATAGGTATAATCGGCTTGTAATACTTGGAAAGAATCAAATATCAATATCTCATTTATAAAATATCAATATCTCATTTATAAAATATCAACACCTTGTTTATAAAATATCAATAAATTAAAAATATATAATGATATAAAAAAGCTACGACATGAGTGCATATCCTTATATATGTTTATATATTTTTATTTATTGATATTTTATTTCACACCAGTATTTTTATATTGATATTTTATCACATCATCTCCTAACTTTGATGGTTTTTCCGTCAGGATAGACAAGGATATTCAAGCCTTTCTGGAGCTTCATGATGCGCTTTCCGGAAGCATCAAATATCTTTACGTCCTGCGGAAGGGCGGTGATAGCGCCTATACCATCGACAAAGTCAGCGATAAAGATGAGATCATGGGCAGGCATAGTGGTGTAACCTTCGGTGCGCCATCCCACGAAAGTATGGTTAGGATTGTCGGGAACATAATCGAAAGCAGGGATTTCACTGCCATATTCCAGCATTATCTCCTTCACTGTCTCATTATTATATATATAGGTCAGTGTGTAGGAATTCACTGAGAACGTGCCGTTTACCGTCACATCGGATGCTGGCATAGTGCTCTCAGGCAAGCCTTTCCAGCCGGAGAAGGTGTAACCTTCCTTCTTTGGAGCGGCTATTGGAGTCACTGCAGAGCCATATTCCACCGTGATGGTCTTGTATTCACTGCCGTCCACCTTATATATAATAGAGTAGGAATTCACTGAGAACGTGCCGTTTACCGTCACATCGGATGCTGGCATAGTGCTCTCAGGCAAGCCTTTCCAGCCGGAGAAGGTGTAACCTTCCTTCTTTGGAGCGGCTATTGGAGTCACTGCAGAGCCATATTCCACGGTGATGGTCTTGTATTCAATGCTGTCCACCTTATATATAAGTGTGTAGGAATTCACTGAGAACGTGCCGTTTACCGTCACATCGGATGCTGGCATAGTGCTCTCAGGCAAGCCTTTCCAGCCGGAGAAGGTGTAACCTTCCTTCTTTGGAGCGGCTATTGGAGTCACTGCAGAGCCATATTCCACCGTGATGGTCTTGTATTCACTGCCGTCCACCTTATATATAATATTATATTTCTTGGCAGAGAACTGGGCAGTAAGGGTGATGTTATTCTTCACATTGATGGTGCGCGGATTGACATCGCTGCCATCAGACCACTTCACAAACTCGTAACCTTCGCGTGGCACCGCGGTGATAGTGATGTCAGAGCCTTCCTCCGCCTTGCCATCAGCGACACCTTCCACGGTGACAGTGCCCTTATCAGCGGATGAAGAGGTGACTGAAACGTTGTAATACTTCTTCTCAGGCACTGGAGGATTGACCACAGGAGGCTCTTCTCCGCCAGAGAAAGTGGTGGTAGGGACAGCCCAAGACTTATTGTAGAGCATCACTTTCCATTCCGTTGTACCCTTGACACGATAGATAGGATATACCTCATACTTACCATTATAGCGCAGATTTCTCGGATAGCAGCCGTAAGATGAGAAGCCCTGATTGACCTTAAACGTGCCTGCAGTGCATCTTACATCCAGAGAATAGTCGGCAGTGGTGTGCTTGAAGCGCATTCCCACTTCGAGATCAGCCTCTACTATGCTGCCATTATAGAAGCCACCATTCAAATAAATCGGAGAAGAAGCCGTGAGATTGCTATTATCTACTGTGAAAGGTTGGTTGCAGAACATGATATAATTGTACGAACTTCCAGCCTGCGCCTTCTGTATTCCTATAATCATATCATTGCCTTCGGTATAACCTAAGCCCACTGTACCGCCGCCAGTGCCAGATTGATCAGGATTGAGAGCATCGGTTCCCACGATAAGATAATAGCCATTTGCCATGCCTTGCCATCCCCAGTTCATGTGATAATAGCCAGCATTGTCGTAACCATCGCAGATAAAGGCATGACCTTCATTATTCAATGTCTGACCACTATAGAGCACAGGGCGCTTGGCATCAAGTTCGGTGCGTATCATCTGCGCCCATTCTTCATCTGAGAAAATGTTTTTTTGCAAATATGACATACCGCAATCATAATCGAAATAGGTCGTCAAAGCGTAAGGGACTTTAGCAGAACTGGCAGAACTACTACCGCCTGCATAAAGCATATCCACCGACACTCCACAATCATGGAGCAGACATGCCACGTGGGCTGCTTTGTCATCAGTATATGAAGCATTCTGGGTATAGCCGCTTTCTTCATCTACATAGAGTCCGTAAGCGTCCTGCATATTGCTCCAATTATATGTATGAGAGGAGAAATCTACGGATGGAGTGATGGTTTTCACGCCTATATCGCCACCGAAATTGAGTTTGTAAGAATAGGAATGGCTGCCCGTTCCCTGCATCGGCCACTTGTGATAATACATTATCTGCGCCATTGCAGTTGCCACACATCCGGTCACTGATGACTGTCCTATATCGTTGCAGTCATTATTGAAAGGCTTGTTTTGTGCCCATTTGGCAGTGATGAGCGGCTTCACCACAGGGGTTCCCTGCTGTAGGCGATGTGAGAGTGACGCCTTTAGCCAGTGCAGCCGACATCTTCACCTTGTAATCATCGAGCCAATAGCGGAGATTGTCAGGTATGCTGTCTGCTGAAAAGGCAGAGGAATTGCCGTAAGCGATGAGTGCCGGCAGCTTTTCGTCGGCTCCTGCTATGACAAAACTTCTGTCATCACTGAAGATATAGAAGAGATTATCATTGCTTTCAGGGGCAGAAGGCATACCATTTACTGCCGCTTTCATAGTGTAAACCAACTTGCGTGCCTGGCTTTTAGTGGCTTTAGCCTGCGCTGTGCCGCTCATTCTCTTTACACGCATCATTGCTTCCTCTGGCGTAAGTTGCTGCGCCAAGACTGGTATGGCTAACATTGCCATTGCCAAGAGTTGTAATAATCTTTTCATATTCCTTGATGTTTAGGGTTAGATATATTAGGAGACCCCCTCTTATCCCCCTGCAGGGGGAAGATAGATACTGAGACCTCTCTGAGGAAGAGACGCATGCGAATAACGTAACCTACCTCCCCCTACAGGGGGATGAGAGGGGGTCGAAGGGTCTCTTGATTTCTTAATGCTTTGCCAGCAGAGCGCTTTCAGCCTCATCCACCTTCTCGAAATGGAAGCCATCGAGGAGTGATTGCATGAGAGCCTGGATGCGGTCATTGCAAAGATTGCCGATGGAACCTTCGTGGGTGTGGTGGATATTCTTGTCGGGAGTGAAGTTGCCAGCCTCTATGTCGAGACCTACTTTCTTGTAAGCATCGCGGAAAGGCATACCATTCTGTGCCAGACGGTTGACCTCTTCCACGGAGAAGATAGGGTCGTACATCGGATTGTCGAGGATGTCACGGCGCACTTTTATCTTATTGATGATGTATGCACACATGGCGAGGCAGTCTTTCAGTTCGTCAAAGGCAGGCAGGAACACCTCTTTTATTATCTGAAGGTCGCGGAAATATCCGCATGGCAGATTGTTTTGTATTAGTGTCACCTGTGTAGGGAGCGCCTGAATCTTATTGCATTTGGCACGTATAAGCTCGAAGACGTCCGGATTTTTCTTGTGCGGCATGATGCTTGAACCTGTGGTACACTCCTTTGGAAGGAGGACAAACTGGAAGTTTTGCGAATTGAAAAGGCAGGCATCAAAGGCGAGTTTCGCCATTGTACCGGCAAGACCTGCTATAGAGAATGCCACGTTACGCTCCATTTTTCCACGTCCCATCTGCGCATAGACCACGTTATAGTCCATGGAATCGAAGCCCAAGAGGTCGGTAGTCATCTGCCTGTTGAGCGGGAATGATGATCCATAGCCTGCCGCGGAGCCGAGAGGGTTGCGGTTTGTCATCTTGTAAGCCGCCTGAAGATATAGCATATCGTCGGTAAGTGACTCGGCATAAGCGCCAAACCACAGTCCGAAAGAGGACGGCATAGCCACCTGGAGGTGTGTATAACCAGGCATAAGGACGTCCTTATATTCCTCGCTCTTGGAGATAAGTTCGTCAAAGAGCGTCTTGGTCTGCTGGACTATGTCGCGCAAAGCCGCTCTGGTGAAGAGCTTCAGATCGACGAGTACCTGGTCATTTCTGGAGCGTCCGGAGTGGATTTTCTTTCCCATATCGCCGAGCTTGCGCGTCAGCATGAGCTCCACCTGCGAGTGGACATCCTCCACTCCGTCCTCAATGACGAAGTCGCCACGGTCGCATATCTCATAGATATTCCTGAGTTCGTCGAGCAATAGCGGCAGTTCCTCCTTGCCTATGAGCCCTATAGACTCGAGCATGGTGATGTGTGCCATTGATCCGAGGACGTCATACTTGGCGAGGTAGAGGTCCATTTCTCTGTCTCTTCCTACTGTGAAGCGCTCTATCTCCTTGTTGATGGAGTAGTTTTTCTCCCAGAGTTTAGCCCCCGCCAAACCTCCCTTTGTGGAGGTTTTCTTTAGAATGGCTTCCTTATTTTGGGTCTCCTTCACGTCTTTGCTTGACGACACTTGCTTTTGTTGGTCTGTATTGTTCATTGTGTTGGTTGTTTTGTGGTCTTGTTGTCTTGTGGTTTGGTTGTTTAGTTGTTTGGTTATTTGGTGGTCTTGTTGTTTATCTGTATTTGCATACAACTAAACAACCAAACAACTAAACAACTAAACAACATTCCTAATACGGCAGCATAGCTAACATATCAGCGAATTTGTCGATGCCTCCTTCGAGCTTTTTTCCTATCATCATCTTCATCATCATGTTGAGTTCCGCCTTTAGTGTGACTCTTATTTTTGTGCCAGGAGTGGCGTATGGCGTTGATATTTCGGATGTAGGGAGCACCTGAATCCAGAGGTTAGCCTCTACTGGGGACTGCTCTGTCTGGAATTTGATACATTTATTTTCTTCTCTTTCGATGATAGACAGCGCGATGGTGCCCACCATTGGTGCTGGAATAGCGATGCTATCAGGGGTCAATTGGATATCTTTTAGCTTCTCCAGCTGCGCAGGGTCTTGTCCGGCTTCCTTCATTTTTTCCGCCACCATCGGGTTGCTGGCAGCATTTTCGAGAATTGGACGTAGGTTTTCGAGGTTGCTAAGCTTAGCATATACCGCTTCTACAGCAGCAGGGATGAGTTTGATTTTACTTTCGTATTTAGCCATTATGATATATATGAATCTATTAAAATTTGGTACAAAAGTACGATAAATTCCCGAAATCTCCAAATTTTGTATTAGTTATGTTGTTCAAAGTCAATTATGTCCATCAATCTATTCGATAATATATGTAAAAAGTCAAAATTGGAACAAAAAGGAAAGAAGAAGTGTTTTTTTCGTGAAAAAGTTTGGTGGTATCAGAAAATGTGCGTATCTTTGCACACGGAACATATAAGGAGATGAGTGTATCTCAATAAGTTCCGTCGAAAAGAAAACACATTATTGATAAGGATAAGGATTCCGGTGTCGCTAAAAGCAGAGTGATGTCGGGGTTCTCTTTTTTTTGTTGATTTCCTATAATAATAAGGTTATGATGTCATTGCTCAATGAGGTAATAACTATCTCATGGTGTTAACCTTGCAATGCCAAATGACCTACTAACCATTAGAATAATAATAAAAAGAAACAGAATATGTCTTACATGTCAAAAGAAGGCTACGAGGCACTCGTGGCAGAGCTTCATCGTCTTGAGGCGGTGGAAAGTCCAAAGGCATCTGCAGCAATCGCAGAGGCTCGTGATAAGGGTGATCTCTCAGAGAACGCCGAGTATGATGCAGCAAAGGAGGCACAGTCAAAGTTGATGGACAAGATCAGTCAGCTTAAGATGACTCTTGCTGATGCAAAGATTATCGACAAGACTCGCTTGTCATCCGACTGCGTTCAGCTTCTCTCTAAGGTGGAGATGACAAATCTTGCCACTAAGGCAAAGATGGTCTATACCATAGTGAGCGAGAATGAGGCAGACCTTGCTCACGGCAAGATTTCCGTGAAGACTCCTATTGCTCAGGGTCTTCTCAATCATAAGGTGGGCGAAGAGGTGGATATTAAGATTCCTCGTGGCACTATCAAGCTTCGCATTGATAATATTACTATAGAATAAGACCCCCTCTTATCCCCCTGTAAGGGGGAGACTGGTTACGTTCTCCTCCTTGCGGTCCCGCAACTGCGTCAGCGCGATTTTTCACTTTTCACTTTTCACTTTTCACTTTTTCTAACAAATAAAAAAGAACGGCTATGGATATATTTTCAAAGATTGCTGCTGGTGAGATTCCCAGCTACAAGTGTGCAGAAAATGAAGAGTTTTATGCTTTTCTCGACATCAATCCTTTGGTAGTGGGTCACACATTGGTGATACCTCGCCGTGAGGTGGACTATATCTTTGATATGGAGGACGACGAGATAGCTCGCTATCAGGTGTTTGCCAAGAAGGTGGCAAAGGCTGTGAAGATGGCTTTCCCTTGCTTGAAGGTGGCTGAAGTGGTTCTCGGTCTTGAGGTTCCTCATGCCCATATCCATCTTATTCCTATGCAGAGCGAGAAGGATGCCGTGTTTACCAATCCTAAGTTGAAGCTCAGCGAGGATGAGTTCCGTGCTGCTGCTGAGAAGATTTATAGCGCTTTCTGTTCGCTGTAAATCAGGTAATAGATAATAGGAAATAGGGAATAGGAGATTACCTTTGTTTGCTTGAGATAATCGCATTAGCGAAAACCCGCAAGCGGCAATGGTAATCTCCTTTTCCCTATTTCCTATTCCCTATTATCTGCCTTGATTATCTTCAGGAAATCCTCACTGAGGAAAGGCTGTGCATCGCTGTAAGGGATGGTGAAAGTTGGCATTCCTGCTGCGTAACAGGCTATCTCATATTGTGCGTAAGTGAATACTATGCCGTCTGCTGACGGGTAAGGCTCATATTGTTTTGGCAATGGTATGATGCCTGACTGGTCTGGGAGCATGAGCATCTGCATGAGTTGATAGTCGTTAGGGAGCTGTTCGCCCTGCTCTTGGAAGTATTTTTTTAGTCCTTTCTTGATGAGTGGCTGCATCTTTATGGCTGCGTCAGAGCGGATGATGGAGCGCAGTCGCTCACCGTTGTCTGCTCGGAATGTGACTACTCCATCGCCTAATACGCCACCATGTGCTCCTCCCCAGAAGCCGTATTCCTCATCATTGAATGAGATGAAGAGGGAGTCGGTGTCTTGCAGCGCGATATCCATGGAGTAAACCCACTGTGGTCTGACTTCTTTTGCATCCTCTATCTGCTGCTGTGTCATGGTGGTGTCCTGACTGATGCGTTCTATATAGTCGTCGATGATGGCTTTGTTCTCCTTATTCATATATGCCAACACTTCTTTTCCGTAATATGTCAGTATGGCTTTGAGCGTGGAGTCGTTGCCTTGGTATGGCTTGATGACTGGCGTATTGCCCTCGGTAGGTAGGAAACGTGTGGCATTTCGCTGGATGATAGCGATGAGAGAGTCGCGTATCGTCTGCGTGACGCTGTCGGTAGCTACTGGCACTGTGGCTTTCATTTCCACTTGTCCGTATCGGCTTGAGTCTGCGAAAGCGTAGTGTTCCCACTGTATCTCAGTGGCTTCTTGCTGTTCTGCGTCATTGGATGTCTTGGTTACGCATGATGCCATTAGGGCTATCAGGAGGAGAAGATACTCGTAATGCATAGTTCTTAATTCATAATTCATAATTATATCAGCCGGTAACGCGGCTGACACAGTGGCGGCCCCCCTCTTATTCCCCTGTGAGGGGGAGGCTATATGCGTTCTTCGGCCTTGCGTCTCTTCCTCAAGGGAGGCCTCTGTATCTGGCTTCCCCCTCACAGGGGGACGAGAGGGGGTCTGTTTTTTACACCAGCACAACGGTGAGTCCCTTTGCGGCTTGTGCGCCATAGACGAGGGCTTGCTCGATGTCTGCCGTCTTGGATGGTCCTGAAATGAAGCATCCGAAGCCGTAGAGGGAGGTGTCTTGCTGACCTGGTATGCCTGAACCGCGTGTCTTTAGCCATTCGTATGCTTGGTGCATATTGCTCACTATGTTGTCACGATGAACGATGATGACAATGTTTTCGGAGATGAAAAGGATGGCTTTCTGCTTCATATTCATCGGCACCCATACGCAAGCGTTTTCTGCACACGCTACTCCTCCTTCGACCACGCCTACATCTGTGCCGTCAAGGTCTTGTGCTTCAGCTACTTCATCGGGATTGATGCTGGCATCTATGCCTGGCAGATTGCTTGCTATGACCTTGGCTTCTGGATATGCTTTGCGGATAATGGCATTGATGTCATCGCCTGGCTGCATTTCGATGATGTGCGCTCCTGCCGTGGTAGTGGTCTGATGTATAAATTCCGCCACTGGGTCATCGAATGTTAGTTTCTGGAATGAGAGGTCTGGCATTGGGTATGTCTCTCGTGTATTGTTGCGGAGACGTTGCAGTATTTGTTCTTTCGTTGTCATTTTATTTTTCCTTTCTTCCATAGTGTGTGGAATGATTCCTTTGCAAAGACAGGCATAGCATGGTATTTACACCATGCATTGAGCTTGATACCTGTGATGAAAGCGGGCACTGTGTTAGCCAAAGGTGCGAAGCGCAGGACTGTGGCGTATAGCGATGGATGCTCGAAGAGCACTTTCATGCCATTTGACATGGTCTTCTTGATTGGGTCGGCATGATGGAAACTGTCGAGTTGCTGTCGCCATTTGTATATCTGTGTGGAGAGATCTACTTTGACTGGACATACATTGTCGCAGGAACAGCATAGCGAGCAAGCTGAGCAGTTGTGGTAATTAGCGTCTTTATCCTTCAGCATACCGAGGTTGATGCCGATAGGTCCTGGTATGAAATATGTGTAGGAGTATCCTCCTGAGCGTCTATATACTGGGCATGTATTCATACAAGCGCCGCATCTCATGCACTTGAGTGTCTGCCAGTGGTCTTCGTTGGCGAGGATATCGCTTCTGCCGTTGTCCACGAGAATGATGTGAAATTCTCCTCCTGGCCTTGGTTTGCGGAAGTGGGATGTAAAGACAGTGGTGGCCTGTCCAGTGCCGTGGCGTGCGAGAAGTCTCTGGAATACTCCCATAGCGTCATAGTCGGGTATGATTTTTTCGAGTCCTATGCTGGCTATATGCAGTTTTGGCACTGAGGTACTCATATCTGCATTTCCCTCATTGGTGCATACTACTATTTCTCCTGTAGAGGCTATGCCGAAGTTTGCTCCTGTCATTCCGCATTCAGCTGTCATGAAATTATCTCTGAGATGGTATCTTGCGCATCGTGTGAGATATGTAGGGTCAGCTTTTTCTTCGAGCGTTGTCTTGTCTGCCACGCCCATGCTGTCGGCTCCTTGCTGTCCGTTGGCTTCGAGTATGCCTTTCTCCTGGAAAGTCTCTTTCACCTGTTCACGCGTGATATGAATGGCAGGCATGATGATATGGCTCGGTGCGAGGTGCATGAGCTGCAGTATTCTCTCTCCGAGGTCTGTCTCCACTACGTCTATGCCGTTGGCAATGAGATTGTCATTGAGGTGGCATTCCTCTGTGAGCATTGACTTTCCTTTTACTACTTTCTTGACGTTGTGCTGTCGTAGTATCTGCATTACGATGCTGTTGTACTCGTCTGCGTCCTTTGCCCAGTGTACGATGGCTCCGTTTGCCGTGGCATTGCGCTCGAATGTCTCGAGATAGTCAGTGAGGTGTGTGACGGTATGCTTCTTGATTTGGCTTGCCGCCTCGCGCAACTGTTCCCACTCCGGGAGTCCATGTGCCTGTATGTCACGCTTTTCTCTCACGCTCCAGAAAGTCTGGTCGTGTCGTGTTACCCATTCAGGGTTTCTGTTTACTCTCTCTGCCGCTATAGAATGCTTAGTGCTCATAGTCCGTTAGCCAATATCTCTACTACGTGAATAAACTTGATTTTGTCCTGTTGCTTGTCTTTTTTGAGGAGTCCCTGCATGTGCATGAGGCATGAGGAGTCTGGTCCTGTGATGTATTCTGCTCCTGTGGCTACGTGTCGTGCTATCTTGTCGTGTCCCATTCTTGCTGACACGTCAGGCTCTTCGATGGAGAACATACCTCCGAATCCGCAGCATTCATCCACTCTTTCCGGCTCTCTGATGTCTATGCCTTCCACCATCTGCAGGAGGTCTTTTATCTTGTTGAAGGGCGGAATGTTACGCTCTGACGGTGATGAGAGTCCGAGCTCACGGACTCCGTGGCAACTATTGTGCAGGCTTACCTTATGATGGAACTTCGCCCACGGCAATGCCTTTGGCTTTATGACGTCGTGGATAAACTCTACTACGTCCATTGTCTTCTGTGCCGTGCGGCATTCATGCTTGACTATGCCTGGATGGAAGAATCGTACGTATGCGGCGCATGATGCGCTTGGTGCTACTACGTAATCGTATTCAGCGAAGAGCTTGTCGTAGTCTTCCACAAGTTTTTCGGCTTTCTGCTGGAAGCCTGCGTTGCCCATTGGCTGTCCGCAGCACGTCTGCTTCTGCGGGTATTCCACTTCCACTCCGAGCTGCTTGAGCAGTTTGTATGTGGCAATGCCTACATGTGGATATAGGGCATCTACGTAACAGGGGATGAATAATCCTACTTTCATTTGTTTTTTGTGTTTATATTAAAGTGGTGGTTCTATAAATTACCACCATAAAATGTGCCCGCTCCGGTCTCTATTGGGGGCTTCTTTATATCAGCCGGTAACGCGACTGACACGGTGACGGCAGGTGCTGACACGGTGGCTCTTTGCTTGTCGCTTTCGGGGGGCAAAAGTAACAAAAAGATTTGAAAACACAAAGATATATGACAAAAAAGTTGTTTCCTTTGGTAAAAGATGCCCCTCAGTCCCCACTGCCGTGGGGAAGTGAAAAATATCAATAGAGAAAAACAAAGAAAAAATATAAAAAAATATATTTGTTTATTTTTATTTATTGATATTTTATTACTGATTAGTAGCATGTTAGCTACTGCGAAACTTGAGTTACAGATTGTAAGTTTTAGGGCGCATTTAGTTACGATTATTATTGGGAAGAGGGGAAAATGGGGGGCGGAGGTAAAAGCATAGTTATTGGGAGGTAAAAGCATAGTTATTAGACGACAAAAGCATAGATATTACATTGCAATATCTATGCTTTCAGATTGTAAGTTTTTCTTCATTCAGGGAATAGGGAATAGGAGATAGGGAATAGGAGATTACCATTGTTTACTTGAGATAATCGCAACGAAAGTCCACAAGTAGCAAAGGTAACCTCCTATTACCTATTATATATTCCCTATTACCTAAAGATGGTAATCTCCTATTCCCTATTATCTATTCCCTATTACCTAACTATTTACTTCACGTACTCGGCGAAGTCGGTGAGGTGCATATCGCCCTTGCGACGGAGAGTGTCGTGGAATGCGAATGCGCATGGGAGATTGTGGTGTGTCTGACCGCCTGTAGCTATCTTGAGGTAATCGCGGAGCAATGGGCGATAGTCAGGGTGAGCACAGTTTTCGATGATGAGGTGAGCACGCTCCATAGGTGACTTGCCACGAAGGTCTGCTACGCCCTGCTCTGTTACGATGACGTTGACGTCGTGCTCAGAGTGATCCTGATGGCTTACGAATGGCACGATAGAAGAGATGAGACCGTCCTTTGCTACGCTTGAGCAGGTGAAGATGCTGATGTATGCGTTGCGCTCGAAGTCGCCTGAACCACCGATACCGTTCATCATCTTAGTACCAGAGATGTGTGTAGAGTTTGCATTTCCGAAGATATCCACTTCGATAGCGGTATTGATAGCGATGACTCCGAGACGGCGGATTACCTCTGGAGAGTTACTGATCTCTGACTGACGGAGTGTGAGGCGATGCTTGAGCATATCAATATTGTCATAGATATTAGCGAGACACTCGTTGCTTACGGTGAGTGAGCAGGTAGATGCGTCCTTTACTCTGCCTGTGAGCATCATATCTACGATAGAGTCCTGGAGCACTTCGGTATATACATTGAAGTCAGGAATATTCTGGTCCTTGGAGAGTGCCGCGAGGATAGCGTTTGCAGTAGAGCCCACACCGCTCTGCAATGGTAGGAAGCATGATGGGATGACGCCGCGCTTCATATCATTGAGGAGGAATGCTGCTACGTTAGCACCAATCTGATCTGTGACAGGATCGCTGCCCTTGAATGCGCGAGCCTCGTCAGGGAGGTTGCACTCTACCACTCCAACTACCTTGCTCTTAGGTATTTCCACGTAAGGCTTACCGATGCGGTCGCTTGGCTTAGTGATAGGAATAGGCTGGCGGAAAGGCGCATCGAGAGGCTCATAGACGTCCTGAATGAGTCCGGTGCGGTCGCTGTGGAATGAGTTGAGCTCGAGAATCACCTTCTCGGATATGCGTGCTACGGTAGGAGCGATACCGCCTGCCGCAGTGAGATATACGTGATAGTTTTCACCGCATTCCTCTATCTTTGACACTTCGAGGATAGCCCAGTTTACCTTGCCATAGAATCCATAGCGGAGGTCCTGCGCCATCATGGAGAGATGGAGGTCATTATAGCGTATTTCGTTGAGGTTTACTGCCTTGCGGAAGCTTGGATTGGTGGTGTAAGGAGCGCGGAAGCCAATAGCGTGAGCCTCACTGAGGACACCGTCTGTTGACTGTCCCGTAGATGCTCCAGTGAAGAGGTTTACCTTGAATTCATTGCCTTTAGCGTGCTCTTCTTCGGCTATCTTGGCCAATTCGCGAGTTACAGCCTTTGGAGTTCCTGCTGGTGTAAATCCGCTCAGTCCGAGGGAATCACCATTCTTAATCAGTGATGCTGCTTCTGCAGCGGTGATAGTAGTGTACATATTTATTTAGATTTTTGTATTATTTTTTTTGTAAAATCGGTTGCAAAGGTAAACATTTATTATTAAATAATGTAAGAATAATGGATTTTTTTACACAAAGGCAAGGAAAATGTGCAAAAGTGAACACTCCACATTACTTATAGTATATATAACGTGCACAGTGTAATATTTCCCCTTTTCTTACGTTATTTAGACATGAAGCATCTGATTATTACAGTTTTGACCATCCTTTTCGCCCTCCATTCCTCAGCGCAGAGCACGGGGAAATGGAAGATTTTCCCTGCTTACGGCGATACGCAGGCGGTGGACTCTGTGGCTCCCGACTGCATCTTCGTGCTCTCCTCGGGAAATATCTATCGCGTCACCGCAAAGGACTGGAGCGTAACGACATACGACAAACTGACGGGACTGAACGACACCGGCATTGCACAGATAGCATGGAACAGCGTGGCGCGAAGGCTCGTCATCGTCTATGACAACTCCAACATCGACCTCATGACCAAGGACGGCGACGTCACTAACGTGCCTGACCTCTACCATAAATCCACTACACTCGACAAATCCATCAACGGCATCGACGTTTTTGCACAATATGCGTATATCTCCACTGCCTTCGGCATTGTGAAACTGGACGTAAAAAACAGCCTCATCAGCGACTCTTACATATTGAACAAGAGCATATTGCAGACCGCCATCAAGGATGGTTACATCTATGCAAAAGCGAAGGACGGAAGCATCCTCAGGGCTTCTACCAACAGCAACCTCGTGGACAAGACGCAATGGGCAGAATATAGCGGGCAGACGGGCGGACTTTTCGCCTCTAAAACGCTCGACCGAGCACTGGTGGAACGCATGGAAAGGATGCGTCCGGACGGCCCACGACAGACGAAATTCGGCATTATGAAGGTGAAAAACGATTGCCTTTATGCCGTACTCGGAAATAGTTGGGGCAACGTCGGCGATGACTTTCCACACATCTATGATATCAAGAACGACAAATGGACTTTCCTGTCAGACGATGATGGGGCAATAAAAGCAAAGACGGGGGTGCCGGAGTATAATAATATGATGGACATTGACGTGGCTCCTGCCGACCCGAAGCATATCTCAGTCGGTGCAAAATACGCATTATATGATTTTAGCAACGGTAATCTCGGAGCATATTATGTCAGTGAAAATTCTCCTATAAAGACGGCTGCGAAAGACAACCCCAAGTATATTCTGCCTTCCACAATAAGCTATGCCAATGATGGAACGCTATGGCTATTTGCTTCGCAAGCCATTGACGGAGTGGGACTTTTCTCCATTTCAAAGAGTGGAGAATTGACTTCCTACAAGGATGATAAGTGGATATACAATGATGTCTCGCTCGGTTATGCCAAGAATATGTTTTTCGACAGTAAAGGCAGACTATGGTGGTGTAACAATCACTGGTGGAAGCCATCGCTCAACTGCTATGACCCTAAGACGGACACCCGCTATTCGTACAGTTCTTTCGTGAATGAAGATGGCACCTCGCTGACTATCAACAACGTACGTTGCGCTGCGGAAGACCGCGACGGCAATATATGGATAGGCACAAACGTGGGACCGCTCATGCTCGAAAAGGATAAAATAGGCGATGATAGCAATGTGATCTGGAATCAGGTGAAGGTACCCCGCAATGACGGCACTAACCTCGCCGACTACCTTCTCTCCGGCATCGACATCTATTGCATGGCTATCGACGGGGCAAACCGAAAGTGGTTTGGCTCCAACGGCAACGGAATCTATGTCATAGGTCAAGATAATATCACTCAGGAGTATCATTTCACTTCTGATAACTCTCCGCTTTTGTCAGATGATATCATGGGTATCGCCATCGACCAAAGCCGGGGCGACGTATATATAGGTACTACAAAGGGACTTTGCTCCTATCGCTCAGACGCTTCCGAAGCGGTGGATGTGATGGACAAGGACAACGTATATGCCTATCCTAATCCCGTCACGCCCGACTATACCGGACTTATCACCGTCCGAGGTCTTTCCTATGACGCTGACATCAAGATTACTACTGCCAGCGGTAGCCTTGTGGCAAGCGGACGTTCCAACGGTGGCACATTCACTTGGGACGGTTGCGACAGCAATGGAAAGCCTGTAGCATCCGGCGTTTACATGGTTTGCATCGCCACTTCTGAGGGCAAAAGCGGCGTGGTCACACGGATTGCGGTGGTGAGATAATCCCTTTTGGGGAGTGAAAAGTGAAGAGTGAAAAGTGAAAAGTGAAAAATCGCGCTGACGCAATTGGGGCTCTTCACTTTTCACTCTTCACTAAAGGGCAGTTCTAAAAATTAACTGATTGATATTTAGTAAATAATGCTGATTTT